>ERZ780150.855-NODE-855-length-23284-cov-3.503982_pt1 | contig 23284 bp, 18 predicted proteins | sample MGYA00511019_ERZ780150 | MGnify/ENA primary metagenome ERZ780150 (study PRJEB29588, sample SAMEA2151633) | human gut metagenome | biome: human gut; feature: human-associated habitat; material: faeces | place: Denmark | collected 2008/2010 ...
AGTTAGCTAAATTTTATGTTTTTTCAAAAAACACTTGATTTTTATATAGTTAGCTTCTTCAATATATATCGTTCTATTTTTCAAATCTACATTTTCCCACTTTAAAGCAATGCCTTCACTTATGCGCATTCCTGTGAACATAAGCAACTTGTACAGATTTCCATACAAACGTTTATGTTTGTCCAAAAAGCGTAAAAAACATTCTCTCTGTTGCACCGTCATATATTTGTTTTCCTTAAGTTTCTTCGCTTGCCTTTTTCCATCGTCTTTAATCTTTTTAGGCATTTTATAATATGTGAATGGATTACTCAAGCAGTATTTTTTCTCAACAGAAAATTTCATAATATTTGAGAATATCATCTTGCATTGCTTTATCGTGCTGACCTTTGCATTGTTATTATATAAATTAAAAATAAATTCACGCACAATATCTTCATTAATAGAATTTATATTATAAAATTCATATTGCTTTATATGCTTAGTATATACTCCTCTATAAATCGCCCAAGTATTCGGACGAACTTCATCTTCCTTTTCTTTCGCCCAAAGCATGTATATTTCTCCAAGTGTCAAATTTTTATGTATTAATTCAGGACGTCCCAACTCATCCTCATATTTAGCTTTAGTGAGTTTTGTTCTTACCTCCTTTAAATTCCACGAATATAGTGACATTCGCTTGCCGTAACGGTTGGTATATCGTGCCATATATCTTCCGTCTTTTAACTGACATATGCCTACACCTAATTCTTTTCCTTTCAAATCTTTCCCCATATTCTGCCTCCTAACGAAAGCAGACCGCAATACTATCTTAGAGCAAAGTATAACATATTGCGGTCTATCTTTCAATATGCTATATTCCTGTATTGCTATCTATCCACTTATCCAAAACTGACTTATTAATCAATACCTTACCGCCTATTCTACATCTATAAGGACAGTTAGGCTCAGTCAACATCTTACGAGCAGTTCTCTCGCCTATATTTACATATTTACAAAAATCCTTGACCGTCAACAATCTCGGCTCAATTTCTCCACATCTACCCATTTAGTCTCCATATTTATTTAACTTTCTACTTATTACAATGTAATTGAATAAATTGATTGATTTTTTCAAATCAAAATGATAAAAACAAATTTAATAACAAATAATCTTAATATGTCATACTAACATACTTCCCAAAACAAAAACGAATGAAATCGTAATTTTAACAACATCAATTAATACGGCTTAACTTCAACCGTCATAAATTTCTTATATATATAGTCCGGTATATGTTCCTTATATCTTGCCAGAACTAAACGCATATCCGCCTCCTTCATTATCTTATATTCTTTAAACGCTTCTTCCGGTGTATCATGGTCTGATAAACGTATTGTCTTATCTGTGCCTGACAACATAATCTTACCATAATACTTATCCTTTTGAATACTATAGTGAACCCCAAAAGGCAATTTATTCTCTAACGACTTTTCACTGCAATATCTCTTCTTACCATTAACCAGCAATGTATTCAACGTTTGCGGTAAAATACAGCAGTTGTCAGGACTGTAGACACGAGCATCTCCTCCAAATAAATCTTTATCAACCGCCATTGATTCATCTCCGCAAGTATAGTAGTGTTCAAGATACCACTGTATAAACAATCTGGGATTATCAAGCCATTCTTGACACATAGTAACATCCCTATAACACTCGTGTATATTTTTCTTATTAGATATGTCACCACATCGCTCCTTAATTGAATTGTAAACTCTATAAGCAATATAGTTTGTCTTGTTTTCGTATTCAATATATTCTTGCTTGTAGTCTAATTCATACCACTTAATTTTCCCTTTTTTCAAATTCGCATAATCATACACACCCACATACATCAAATTTTTATACCAATTATTGTTCTCATCACCATCTTTATGCCATATGCGTGTTCTACAGCCCGAATGCTTCAAGAAATGCTCAGCTACTAATTCCTCAGGTGATGTTTCCCGACGGTATTTATTGCGTTCAATCTCATATATTTTCTTCTCATTTTTCTCTTGAAGTTCGCTGATAATCGCTTGACATTCTTCATCAGATATTGCTCCGACAATTTTTTCAAATTTTTGTTTTTTTCTATCGACTTTTAACTTACCGCTCTTTAACAACCTTGCAGGGTAACTTACTATACTTTTCTCCATCTCAAAAATACTATAATGACATTTACCTTGTTTGTGTTCATAGAATGTTGTTTTATCTTTGCGATTCGCATTATTGACACATCGTCCATAGTTTGAAATCCAATAGTTTTCTGTATGTTTTACTTTTACAAATACTTCAAAAGCATTCTTGAGTTTGCATTTAATCGGATATTTTACCGCCGCACATAAGCTTTTTGGTATCTCTGTAAGTTCCTTTTCTTCATTCAAAATAAATTGTTTCTTTACCTGTTCTTCTTCCATATATTATCCTCCATTTTTCCAATCATTATTAGACAGTCGCTCCAAAAGGAGCAACCATCTTTATAATTTATAACTTACATTCTTACTGTCTCATATCTTCATATTCTTTGTAATAGAATATTGTTCATTTATCTTATCTGTCAAAGAACGCACAAACTCATTACCATTCTGAATATGTTCAGTCAAAACAATATCGCCATTAAACTGATTAATCTCTGTACTTGTTCTTGTTGTATTAGTTGCAGGCATTTGTTGAGGAGATTGCTTAAAGATAGAAACTTGGTCAATAAAGTTTTGAGGATTCTTTGCAAATTCCCACAATACATCAGTCGCTTCCTTGTCAAAGACCATATCGCCAGCATTAAGCATAGAATAACGACCGACAGACAACTTTCTTAACTTAGCCTCGTAACCATCCTCATCAGTAATCGCAAGACCACCTTTAGCCGACTTTGTTCCAGTTGCATAATGGGCAGTAGCAATAGAACCAACAGACGGCAAATTAGCATTATATTCTTCAATCTTATTTGTTATCATTTCAGACAATTTAATGCCTAACTGTTCATTCAATGCGGAAAGAAGTTTTGTATTGTCTTGACCGGTAGATAACAACATATCAGCCAAAGCAATATATTCTTCATGAGATGCATGCCAACTGTCAAAGAATATAGCTTCTTGTTCAGTCAATCCACCATTCTCTTTACAGAAGTTTTCAATATCACTGTAATCTTGTGAGAAATCATTTGCAAATATCTGTGCCCCAAAATCACTTGTTTGTTCATAATTTAAAGGGCTGTTTGCAACTTTAATATTTCTTGCAATTTCAAGTCTTTGTGCTTTTGCACGGTCTTCAGCTGACAAATAACCATTCTGTTTCTTTGCTAATTCATAGTATTTTTCTAACTCAGCAGCATAATCAGTAATCTGCTCAGTCTGCTCAGCTTGTTTCATTTGGACTTTTGCATCGCCGTTTGCACCCATAGGCGAAGTCGATTCAAGTCCGTCATGTTCAAAAGTTTGAGGAGCATACTTACTGTTAACAGGGTCTGCCGTAAGCTTGTTGTTGCGATGTGTTTCATTTATCTTACTAAAGACTTTGTGAATTTCTTCAGATATAACACCATCTTTCAAAAGGTCATCAAGGCTACTTTGGTTTAAGTCATAGTCCTTATTATAGTAGAACTGTCTGCCTATTTCTACATTATTAAGTCCAGCAACTTGTCCATTAAATGATTCATCAGAAGTTGAATATTCATTCGCCCAACCGATATTACTACCGCCAAGCATAATATTTGACGCAATAAGAGCTTCAGTAGATTCCAATGTTTCAGCATGACGTTTCTTTTCATCGTCGCTTAGTCCGTTCAATACTTCAATGTATTTATCATTCGCTGAAATCATCTTTTGAGTTATATCACTCTGTGCCTCCATATCACGCACATTTTGATTTTCTGCATTGTCTTGCATAATATTATCAAGTGACATTTGTGCCTTAGTCGCTTCTAATTGAGTATTATACAGTTTTTCAGGGTCAGCAACATTAACCCATCTGTCGCCGACAAGAATACGAGTATCACGTTCTTTTAAAGTGTTTTGGAACTCCGCATTTTTCTTTGTGACTTCAAGATTCTGTTTCGCAACTTCTAATTGCTCTTTTAACTGTTCAATACGGCGATTATAAGCATTGGTAATTTGTTGTTCTTGATAGTAATCTTCTTCACCTAATGTACTGATGTCAGATTTATACTTCTTATAGGCTCTTGCCATTTCATTATTCAAGCCATTGATAGTATTCATCATATCTGAGTAATCATTCTCATTAAATAGCAATGCTCTTGTATCATCATCTAACCACTGAGAAAGATTTTTATTTGCAATAAGTTCACTTTGATAATCCAAAGCAGCATCTCTCAATGATTGCTGAAATGAATACTGTTCTTGTAATGCAGAAGTAATAGCTTTCTCTTTATTCAAACGAACGTCTAAGATTTTATTAAGCTTTTCATAACGACTGGTTTCTAACTCAATCTTTTGATTTGCTTCTTCTTGCTCTTGGTCTTGAATTTCATTATTTAAGTTACGAATATTTTCAGTACCTTCAAGATATACTTGAGAATTTTTCTGCATTTCAGAAGCAAGTTGCTTAAAGACCTGAACTAAGTCACTTCCACCAATACCCTCCAATAACTCAACAGTTTCATTATATGCCGCATCATTAAAGCTACCGTCCGCATTATATAGCTCACTCATCTTAACATTTTCTAAGACTGTTTTTCGTTGTCCCGTAGCATTTTCGTATATTTCTTGATTAGCCTTATGGGCAGCGTCTACACGTTCTTGTTCAATGTCACGTTCCTTTTTCATACTCTCGGTAATTTCTTTTGCAAGTTTGGCTTTTTCTTCATCATCGGTTGACCTATTGTATTGGTCTTGAAGAATATTTCTATCATACTGCAACATACCGGTTTCACGAGTATATTTAGAATCTCTGTTACTAATGTCTTGAAGTTTACGTTCAGTAATTTGCTCCATAGTATCGGCATAATTTGACTCAATCTCGTCTATATTCTCATTGATGTCTTTAAGTTCATCTCTTGCTTTTTGAGCTAATTCAGCCGTAGGTGCGTCTTGAATAAGCTTTTTTAGAACTTCTGATTTATCTTTTAGTTCATCAAGAGCATCTTTCATATTATCAGCAACAAGTGTTTGTTGAGTGATAAGAGATTCCGTTGCTTTCTTTGAAGCCTCATCAGCAAACTTAAAGTAGTCACTCATATAGTTGCCGTCAGTCGGGTGCTCTACCCATTTCTTAAAACGTTCTTTAAAGTCAGATTGCCAAGAATCATACTTATCCTTTTCAGCATAGTATTTTTCATAGAAATCTTCACTATAAGAATTCAATATATTAGATAAATCATCTTCCGCCCATTTCTCATAATCGAAGAAGTCTTTCGCATAATCCTTAAACTGCATAAGAATATCAGAAGTGATTGTATCATCATCGCCCCAACTGTCAGTCAGCTTATCTAAGGCTTCAAGTGTTGGCAAGTCAAGCTTTTTAATATCATCAGACAATACACCACTGTCTAATTTACCCTCAATGTTCTTGAGTGTTTGATTTATCTTTGATGTATTTTCTTCTGCTTTACGTTCTTCGGCAGTTTGTTCCTTTTCTTCGTCTGTATTATCGGCATTAACACTGACTGATGTATTACCATTCTTTAAGAACTGTACTGGTTTTTTATCACCGCCATACTTCTTAATCTTAGCATAGTCAGCAGCATTAATAACAGGGAATGGTTTATCAGAAACAAATACTTGTGGAGTACCGTCACCCAACGGAACAAGATTGCCTTTTTTATCAATAGTTGCTTCTGCATTATGTTCGTTCACTTGTGCGATTGTACCGGCAGGAACAATACCACCTTTTTCTTTTTGTGTAAACGGCACATCAAAACTATAACTACTTTGCTTTTTGTCGCCTAAAGACTTTACATTGCCAACTTTAGTAGCCGATGTATGAGTATTAGTCTTAAATGTACCATAAACTTGTTGAAGTTTAGACATAAACTCTTGCATTTTTTGAGTTAATACAGAAGTTCCGCCAACAGAAGGCATATCAGAAAAATCAAAGCCTTCCAACGAGCCTAAATTCTCAATTAAAGTAATTGCATGATTTAGATTACCATATGGAGGAGTGCCACCGTTAGCTTTATAAGCAGGAGCAATAGCTGATTTCTTAACTTCAAATTCAACCATATCTTGTCCGTTGTTATGACCCCACTTGTTGGCAGGGTTATTATCGTACCAAGTATATGCTTGCGACTTCTCGTCCATTATGATACCGTAAAATACACTACCGTCATCTTGAGTGTATCTCATAACATCTCCAGGCTTACCAAAAGTAGATGTCATTGCTACAAGACGAGCACCTTTATATGTATAGATGCCATTCTCATCGGTTGATAAATCACCGCTATCCAACAACTTCTTAAATAGCTTCCAAGCACTGGAACTTGTATCCCAATATCCAAGCGATGACCCCAAATATCCATTTTCGTCAAAAGCGGTATATGAATGTGACTTACCTACACCTTGTCCGAAATCATTTGTGTCCCAAGATTGTTGAACTGTATTATTTGTTATACCCGAATTATTACTTCTTGTAGAGCCGTTATTCACTCTATTCTTGACATTGTTTATGCCTAAAATCCTTGATATAGCGTCTTTTGCATTTGGTGTACCATTAGCATAAGCATGATGTACATTGCCGTTCAAAATTCGCTTTGTATCAGCATAAGGGATAACAGTATCACCTCTGTCAAGATTAATAATCTGTGTGCCGTCTAAGCCAGCAAGATATGCTTTACCTGTCTTTTGTCTGATAAGAATTTCAGGTGTAGGATAGTTCAATCCTCTTACTTCTGCTTCATCACCGAGTTTAGCAAGCCCAGGCAATGCACCCTCAGTACCTTTATAATAACGTCTTGCACCAAGATAAGCACTTGTCCAATATGTACTAAAATCACTCTCTTTTACAACATCACCAGTGTGTGGAGAATGAATAATCTTATTATTGCCTTCATAGATACCAACGTGTGTTGCTTCGCCATTTCCATAGAATACCAAGTCGCCTGCTTGAAGTTGACTCTTATCAACTGCTTGACCTGACGCAAATTGTTCTTGAGAAGTTCTCGGTATTGACTTACCGTTCTGTGCCAATACGTACTGTGTAAATCCCGAACAGTCAAAGCCAGATGGTGAAGTACCGCCCCATTGATACGGTGTACCAAGAAATGATTTTGCAGTATTGATTATTTCATTGTCACCTTGAGGGTTAGTTTGAGAATTACCAGACAAAGCACCATTATTAACATTGATAGCAAAGTTCATATCAACTGTATTTTCACCAAACACTTCATTCATTAATGATATGATTTCTTGTATCTTATTAGCAATCAATACTTGCAATGCGTTCCAAGATTGCTCCGATATAGACGGTGCGATTATTTGTAGTGACTGAATAGCCCTTGCGCCATTGGCAGCAATGGTTTGAGCATCTGTCATATATTGCCCAATAGTATCATTCATACTATTCCAAGAAGATGATAACAAAGTCAATGCTTGTAGTGGGTCATCTTGTACAAATTTATCCCAAGCGTCTTTGCCATTAATACCTGCTTGTTGTAGCAGAGAAGTTACATTGCTATCAAGCAAGTCCCAACTACTCATTCCACCATCTTGCATTAGGTTAAATGCTTGAAGTGAATTATTTGAGTCTTTTATCCAATCAGTCCAATTATCTGCATTTACATTCAATTCAGACAATTTATTCTGCAATTCATTCGGTAAATCATTCCAAGCTGAATTTTGCAAAATAAGTCCAACAACCGAATCTGAAAGGGTACTCTTATCAGCTTTGTCAAGCGACTGCGATGTCATATTAACAATAGTGTTCGATAAGTCTTTGTACATCTTCTTATCAGTCAAACTGTTCTTGAATGCAGTTTGTACCGCAGTAAATTTTATATTGCCTTTTAAAGCATTAAACTCATTGTTGATTTCCGCAATAGTCTCTTCAACCATTGCTTGTACGTTAACATCTGAATACAATGTTTGAGTAGACAATGTATTATATGGAATAGGGGAGAATGAAACATTTGTATTGCCTTGTGCAAACTTATCAACCGTTGCAGATTGAATATTTTCAATAGGCTGATAGAAATACTTCATACCAGTATATTTAATGATATTCTGCAAGTCTTTTGCATTGACAATGCGAGTATTCGGAGGTAATTCAGATAGTTGTGCTTCATTATTGAATAGATGAAGTTTGCCGTCTTGTCCTATATACGCTTCTTGTCCTGCATATGCTCCCGTACCGTCACCTGTGATTGTAAGTCCTTGTGATGTTGTACCGCCTTTGGCATACTTTTCAGCGTATACAAACTTGTGATTTGAAACACCCCAAGTACCTAAATCTTCATCACCACGATAAATATGACCGTCACGCTTAATTTTTGCGTCTAATGGAATTCCATCAATACTATTCTTTATATCACTTGCTTTTACACTTGATTTGCCTTTTGCAATGTCATTATAGAATTTAGCTTTATCTGATGAAAGACTTTTAACATTAGAAAAACTATTGCCCTTAGTCTTATCTATAATGCTGGTACCTTCTTCTTGTGCTTTTTCTTGAGCTTCTTGTTCTAATTCTTCGGCAGTTTTTACATTAAGTTTGATATTAATGCCGTGTTCATCAAAATACTGTTGTAATTCATCAAGAGTAAGCTTGGTATCCTCGTACCAACTATCGTTAAAATCCGTATATGCCGCCGTTGCAGAAGCAGTTGCTTGTTCAATAGCACTATTGTAATCGTCTAAAGCGTCTTGTAATTCTTCTTGACGTTGTGCATCATCATAATCCTTTGCTTCTTTTGTTGCACGTTGACGAATTTCTTGAATCTTATTTTGATATTTCTTTTCTTCCTCTAATAACTTTTTCTTTTCTGCTCGTTCTTGAGAAACCTTATCTTTTGAAACAGAAGGTGTTAAAGGAGTAGACCAAAGACCATCGCCTGCTAAAGAACCATTTTTGAGATAATCAAAAGAATTATCCAACAAACTCTTTGCATTTTTAACTTGGTCAACAATACCTTTTGCAGAGTCACTTATTGAATCAATGGACGTTTCGTAAACTGAGTCACGATATTCTATAAGATTTTTCTGAGCTTCAAAATAATCATTTGATACTGTTTCAAGAGTAGAAGCCAATTCAGACCAAGAAGATGAGGTTTCGGGAACTGAATTTATTAAATTATCTAATTCTTGATGTAATCTTTGAGCATACTGAGTCTGAACCAAATATCGCTGATTAAGCAAATCCATTTTACCGGAATAATCTTTTTCATATAAACCGTCATATGCCGTCTTTAAAGCTTCAACCTGTTCAGTATAAGCCTTTAAAGCATTTGTTACAGTATCAATTTGATATTTGAAATCAGCATCATATTGTTTCTCATTGATTTCTTTAACCTTTTTATCGTAAGTTTTCTTCGCCGAATCTTTTTTCTTTTCATTGTCATCAGACCCTAAAGAATTAGCAGCTTTAAGTCTGTCCTTTGCCTTTTTTGATGCAATTTGCATAGTAGCATATTGGACGACAAACTGTTCATCCGTACTCAAGTTACTTGTATCAATAACATTTTTGCCATTAGTATTGATGACTGCAAGTGATTTTGTATTTCCCCAATTACGAGCAAGAATAGCATATGCCTGACTAATATTTTGGATTTGATTCAATTCTTCCATATTAGTACCAACACGAGCCATCATTGCGTTATATGCACCATTTGACATATCAATTTGTGCATTTAAATATGCAGATTGTAGGTCAGCAATACCATTTTGAACAACGTCCATTGCACCTGATTCCAAAGACCAACCCTCAGTTGTAAGTTTTAACTTTTTCTTTAAATCAGGAAATTCTTTAACCAAATCAGACATTTGTTCATCAGTCATAGCAGTCTTACCGTTTACAACGTCTGCGATTTGAGCATAGTATTTCCAAGACCGCTCTGTCTTCCTTATACTTGTAGTCAAATCAGTAACATTCTTTGTAAAATCTGAAACTGATTTCGCTTCGCTGTCAATGTCAATGATAACATTGTCATCTGACAGCTTTGTAAGTAAAGTGTCTACTTCATCTTGAGTAATACCTAATATGCGACATAAATCTTTAAATTGTTGCTGAATTTCAGGAATGTTAGTATCGTCTGCATTTATATCAATGTCAAAAAGGTCAGTTGTCTTTACTCCGTTATCTTTAAAGCTTTGTAGAATATTTTGAACTTCATCTTTATTGGTTTCAAGACCTACTTTGATCTTGTGGTCGGTTTCACTACCTCTATCAATACTATCCAATAAATCATCAAAAGCATATTTCGCATCATCTGTACTTTGAGTAATCTCAGTGACTTCGTTTTGAATTCTTGTTAAGTTATCAAATGCTTGGTCTACATTTTCTCCGCTTTGTAATGCAGTGTTGTAGTCATTGATAGCATTTTGTAAGTCGGTATAAGTCTTATAATAATTATTATTTGACAAAACAGCGGCTTTTGAATATTCTTTCAAATTCTTCAATGATTGTTCATAATCATCGTATTTTAACTTATCAATTAATTGATTGATAATATCCAAAGCATCTTCAGTTTCAGAGTTCTTTCCTTTTTCAGAAACTATTTTGCTATAAGCATTAACCAATTCATTATGTAAATCGCCTATATTACCCTTTAATGTAAAGTAAGGAGAACCATTACCTTGTTTCACTTCTGCGGTTGGCAATGCATCTCTTAATAAATTAGTAGTGAATTCGTTATATCTTACACTTCTTGATGTAATTCTTTTCTCGTTTTCAACCTTTTTTCTATCTGCCGCTATATTACCATCATTCTCAGCAACATAATCTTTAGCTTTTTGTCTTTCGAGTTTATCAAGTTTCTTTATTTGCTCGTCATACTTACCGTTAACAAGGTCAATTCCTTCAGCTTCTAATCCAAATTTGTCTATAAGGTCTTGTTGAATTTTAGCAAGTTCTTCTTTATTTGATTTGACTTCATCAGTTGTCAAATTAGCATTCTGCATTTTTTGAGCTAATTCTTCATAACTTTGACGACTATCATCTAAAGATTCTTGTTCTTCTTTATACTGATTAGTCAATTCCGTAGAAGCTTTTCTCAAATCTTCGCTATAATGAATTGCTTTATCAATGCCCTTGATAAGTAAGTCAATGCCTATGCCTATAAGCATATTAATACCGGCACTTGCAAGGCTTGCACCGAGATTTTTTATTATTCCACCGAACTTTGAACCTTGATTACCTGCGGCTGCAAGTACGGCTTTATATTCTTCAACGCCGTCATTGGCATGTTCTTGTGCCGTAACGAACTTTTCTAATTCTTTAGTAGGAATATTATATGATTCAATAATTTGCTTTCGGTCTTCTTTTGTCACACCTACAAGTTTATCTTGAAGTTTTTTTGGACTGTATAATGGATTTTTAAACCAATCATTTTCTTCTTGCGTGATTTCAGTACGTGGTTTAGCCCTAAGTGATTTTATTGCTTGTTTCCAAGGGTAATATACTTTACCTGTTTCAGAATTGTATTGTACTGCCAATTTAATTCTGAATAGCTACTTCCGATAACTATTGGTAAATTATACTTGAAATACACCGTCTTTTGGTATATAATGTAGATAACAATAAAAATTACAGGGGGAATATGACAATGGAATCATATATTGTACTCTTTTGTCCAAAGTGCAAAGAAGAAACAGGAAATGGATATTTTAGGGAACTAAGTGAAGAACATTGTGAAAAATGGAATATAGAAGTTCCACCAAGAATTTGTCCTAAACATCATTGCGAGGGAGAGCCTGTTGATATACCGGATAGTGAATTTATGATTCTTTACGACCAAACAGAAGACCCTGAATTCATAGAAGCAATGGTTAAACTCCGCAAAGATGACATTATTGAATATAGAACAAGATTTCTGCAATTTAAACGACAATATGATGCAGAGATTGCCCGTTTACAATCTGGCTTACCTCACTGCCCACACTGCAACAGCACCGACTTGTCTAAAATATCAAATCTTTCAAAAGCAGGGAAGATAGGCTTGTTCGGTATCTTCGGAGCAGGGGACTTGGGTAAGACTTATAAGTGTAATAAATGTGGTTGTAAGTTTTAGGTAATATGGCTCAATATGTTGTGATGGCTTAATTTCTTCATTATCAACATTTTTTGCTTTATTGCCATTGATATAATCCAATGTTGTATCATATTCAAGATTTTCACGTTGTTGTCGTATTTCACTTAATGATAGAGATAAAATATTCTCTGCTTCAGAAAACGTGCAATTATATTTAGATAATAATTGTGAAATCTCAACAACTAAATATAACTTTTTAGAATTGGGATATTTAAAATCCAAGATAAATCATTCCTTTTTATAATAGGATAATTATTTAATATAAAGACTCTATTGCAGAGTCTTTTTTACTTTAGAAATGTTACAATAATATTACAAAATAAATCATCCACTTGACTTTTGGGACACATATGTGCTATAGTATACATATGGGCTACAAAAAGGAAGGTGAATGATATGGGCTCAAAAATGGGCAGACCAACTGATAATAGAAAAGGCAAATCTATACATGTTAGGTTAGATGAACAAAGTGATACAATATTAGAAATCTACACTAAACAAGAAAATATAAGTCGTGCCGAAGCTATCCGTAGAGGAATTTACAAGTTGGAAAGCGACATTAACAAATAAAAAGAACACCCGTCCTTCCGACCAAAGAATGTACGAGTGTTCCCACAAAACCAAACATCTATCAAGATGTTGTAAATACATTATACAACTTTCTATGTTAGATGTCAATGGTTTTTGTAACATAACAGTAACATAAAAGGAGAAATGTATAATGAAAAATATTAAGGACATCTTGACCATTCGTGACGAATTAGATGAGGTAAGAGAAGGCGTAAATGAAGTGTCTTCTTTGATAAATGTTTTAAGTGTTGCTATAGATGAATCAGCTAAAGACGAAATTGAAATTCCGGCTTTACAATCATCACTAAATGGTTTATTTAAGTATTTGGGCTCTGTTGATTCTCTTTTGCACAGTGCTTGTAAACAACTTGAAGCTTATGAACTTACAACCTCGAAAGGTGGTGTTTATTGTGAATAATCAAATGCAGATATTCTCAAATGATATATTCGGAAACATTAGAACAACCATCATCAACAATGAACCTTGGTTTGTAGGTAAAGATATAACAAATATCCTGGGATACCAAAACGGTAGTCGAGATATTAATCGCCATGTTGATGATGAAGATAAGCTGACCGAACGAATTGTTATGTCAGGTCAAAACCGTGAAGTAACTTTCATCAACGAGTCAGGTTTGTACAGTCTTATCTTATCAAGCAAAATGCCAAATGCGAAAAAGTTTAAGCGTTGGGTTACAAGCGAAGTTCTGCCTACTATCCGAAGAACCGGAGGTTATATTCCGATTTCAAGCAATGAAGATGAACTTACCATAATGGCAAAGGCTCATAAAATTCTTGAACGCACATTAGAAGAAAAGAACCAACTTCTTGAAACCAAATCAAAAGCCTTAGCTATTGCTCAGCCAAAAGCAGACAAGTATGATAAACTTATGAGTGCAAAAGGATATATAAGCTTCAATGTTGCTGCTAAACAATTAGGTTGGGGAAGAAATAAGCTTATGGCTTTTCTCCGTGACAAAGATGTATTGTTCAGAGATGGTTTATCCAATATAGCATATCAGAAATATTGTAAATTGGGATATTTTGTTGTAAAATTCTCAATAGGCAAAAATGGATATGCTTGTGGAGTAACGAAAGTTACACCTAAAGGATTGGATTTTATCTATAAGTTACTTTCAACTGAACAAGTAGCATAAGTGTGGTTGTAAGTTTTGATGCATCAAAAAAGACTTATCTCATTAAGAGGTAAGTCTTTTTGTATTTATTCATCTATATTTATTCATCATTTTTGTCTTTAGCAAATTGTTTTGCTAAATCAGGAATTGTAGTATCAAAAACATTTTTTACGATAAAATATAACATTGATATTAATTCAACAATAATAGAACCTAAATATATTTTTAGCATATCAAATATACTTGTTGACATATCCGAAGGAAAAGGATTGCCTGTCATATATCCAACTATAAAACAAATAATTACACCTGTTAATAAAATGAAAAATAAACCAAACTGGCAAGCCAAAAAGGAAATCACAGCTTTTAATAACCAATCCTTATGTTTACGCTTGGTTTCTTCATTTTTTGTAATCTCATTAGGAATTGCTTCTGCAATTGTTTTATTATTAGTATCATCAACTATTTGATTAGCATTTATACCCCGATCTGTTGATAAATCATTGTTGTCTATATGAAAATGAATTAAATCTCTTTTTATTTTACTGATTGAACTTTTTTCGTTTTTTGGAGGAGATACTGTTACTTTATCTTTTGTATCTATTTGTGCCACAATTATCCCTCCTGAAGTGTGTCAGATGAATCGTCTACAAATCTTAATTCTAAATAATTCAACCTTGCTTTCATAACACTAGTCGAAACCTGAAAAATTTGTGCTAAAACCGACAATGATGGTTTTAATAATTGATTGTATATAGACATCAAACTTGAATAGGGAATAAGAAGTTCTCCTGCAAAAATGTTTGCGTCTCGCTCTCTATCTGAATTATCATCAGTTCTTAATTCTAAATGATTTATCTCTAAATTATCATTATGCAAACAGCAATGTGCTAATTCATGAGCGATTGTAAATCTTATTCTATTCAGTGTCATTTTAGTCGCATATAAGATATTAAGAGAGTCTTTTTCGGACAACGCCGCACCGATGATACTATTCTGTGGATAATTGCCAGCCTTTTCAGCCTCAGAAAAATCATAGCGAACCAAACGAATCCCTATATTGTCAACTAATTTCTTTATATCAATTGGTGGGGATAAGCTTATGCTATATTTTTCAAGAAGTTCATAGGCAGTTAATCCACCAATCTCATTGAGTATTTTACACATATTATTATCACCCTTTTCATTAGTATTTCCAAAACAAAACATTAATCCATATACAAAAAAATACACTTTTTACATTCTCCTGTCTATATGTTTTAATAATTATAACACATAGCTAAAAAGAAAAGTGTCAAAATGTGTAATTTATGTTCAAGTTAATTAATTGTTTACACTATTATTTTACCACAATAGAATCAATGTGTCAATATTTTTGACATTAAAAAGACTCACCTTGTTTATGAGGTAGGTCTTTTATACTTGTTCATAATTTAATTCCAAATTTCTAAAAATTTTTTCATTGTGTAAATTGCATTTTCAACAACATTTTCCTCCATTAATCAAAAACTCAAGCAAAAGTTCCTTAAAATCTTCTTCACTCTTATATACCTTTGTGCTATCTGTCAAAGTAATCCCTTGCTCGTGACTTTCTACAAGTTCAATACCGTAATCAGTACAAATCTTTTCAAATAGTTCCTTATCAAACATACATATCACCTCAACTATATATTCTCCACAAAATCCTCCACAAAGTCGTGTAGATGAATAGGGGAGAGGTCATATTGATTCGCCATAGAGACTAATCTCTCTACTGTGTTCTTCTTTGTTGATATATCCTCTATCCGCACATTACCACACTTAATGCCGTATGAAGATATATCATTGTTTTTCGTTTCAATTAATTCGTACATATTTTAATCCTCTTTTTCATTTAATTTCTCTATAATTATATAATATATGGCATTATATAGCAATACATTATAATAATTTGTAAATAAGTTGTAAAATGTTTATTACAATTACATTTACATACAAAAAGAACGTATCCGTAGACACGCTCAAAATAAGAATATATTGACAGTTAATGTTGAATTTGATATAATAATGTTGTGGAAATCATGCCGTTATACAGTTGAGTTTTAGCTTCTTTTGTAAACGGTATGACGGTTTAAGGACGGTTGCCTTTCATCTCGCTTGAGCGGAATGGAGGCTATGTATAAGCTCTTGACGAGAAATTTTCTTGAAAGGAGGCTGATACATAATTACTTCTTTATTTTTTGGTATCTGTACTATTATTGATACCGTTGTAAATGTAATGGCACTTGTGCTTTACATTTGCGATAGAAATAAAAAGTGAGCCGTCTGCTGCAACAGATTGGCTCACTATAATTGAGATTAAATAATCTCAAATAAGTGTAAACATTATCAGTTGTGGCAACCGTCTTTGGTTTCCACATTTTTTATTTCTATAAATATTATATCACATTTAAGTGAAAAGTCAATATATTTAATTTAATTATTATAATCATACTAATATTTTCGGAAGCTATTAATATAATTATACACAACTTGGTTTCCCAAGGTTCGGACTGTATTTCACAGCAAAAATACAATTATGTCTGTATCTTTGCCAAACCTTGTCAGTCTCTGGGGGTTAAGACAATGAGTTGTGACCTCACATAATATTCAATTAAGAACTTAGTCTTTCCCTGCTTTCGGCATAATGCCTACCTATCGACTACCCATTCCTTTATTATAAAAGCATAAAATGTTACTTAGACTCTCGTCATATAACATACTATATACGTTTCTTTCCGACTTTCGTCACCATTCCATCTGTTGTTTCCAACTCTGTTTTGGATTGTATATAGTCTTTAGGGTTCTCAGCATATTCGGTTTTTTATATTTATTATATAAGGTATCTGTCATTATTTTAAGTGGCTAACACTCCCGTCCGTTAATTATGTGACATTATACATAATCTTAGAGGGGTGGGCACAGTACATTACCACTGAAACTGTACGTTTACCAATACCCATTTTATTCATCACAAAGCCTGATGCAATTCCCAAGTCTCCAAGTAATCCACCGCTTGGTAATATTCCTCCAAGAGATGTAAGGTTTTGAACTACACCTAAAATTCCAGTAAGCGTTTGTGATAATCCTGTTAAAAGAGAAATCGTTCCCTTTAATGAATTTTGAGATAAAGTATCTTGGGCAAAACTTACCCAAGTTTGTGATAGCTTATTTAGTTTAAATTCAATACTATCAGCCGCTATGCTCATTTCGTTATCAGCACTTCCAGCACTGTCTTCCATTGTCTTTACGGCTTTTTCTACTTGATCCCAGTTTTGAAGAATAGCAGCACCTGTATTTGCTCTTGTTTTTGCAAATAATTTTTCAAGCAATTTAGCTTTATTTTTATCAGTAAGGTCATCCCAAACCCCTGCTATATCTTTTAGAATATCGTAAATACTACGATATGTATTTTCATCTTGCATGATACTAACTTTACCATTAGTTAGCTCATATACGTCACCTTTGACATTTGATAGTTCGTCAAGGGCTTCACCTTCTTCATCCATACCTCTAATACGCATTGAGAAGGTTTTCATTGCTGAACCAACACTTTCAGCATTTTGTACGATTTCTTGACCGCCTGTAAAAATAGCAATAGTATCTTCCAAACTTGCACCGGTTGAAGCCATTGCTGAAGCCGAACGTTCCAGACCGTCAATAATTTCGTCATTACTTGTAGCAAATGCATTACCAACAGAATTAATCTTTGACATAATTCCGTCTTTAACATCATCTACTTGAACGTCAAATCAAATATATTACACAAAGTTCGCAACTCTTTGTGAAATCAGTTTAAACTGATTTTCTATACATTTCTGCATATGTTTAGACTATTTCTTAACCACACTCTATTGTAGAGTAACAGTAATACCTTTTCGATTTAAGGGATTTTCACCCACGTCATTTGCGATTACGTCCTACTTCTTATGATTTTGGTATTCAGGATTTCCACCTTTATTTTATAACTGACATATCAGTATTCCAAAATCCCTACATGGGAATAGTCGTTGAACGTTTACCCTCGACTCAAGTACCGTATGGTCTACGGAATACGTTAGGGTACTTCGTTGCATGAACAGCAATTCCTAATTTATAAAATTAGTAAAACAGACACTTAGGCTTTTGACCATATGTCATCCTTACGTTTTTTCTACTTTCGTACCATCATATAGTAGTTTTCCTCTATATTGTGGTGTAAGGCTTTACGCATTACCTGCAATTAAATATTTTCTATATGCACATTTCTGTACACAAAGGCATAATTTTGCCTTCATCGTAGATACTAATCCTGTTGTGGCTTTGTCTATATCCATTCCAGGAGAGATAGTAGCAAATTGTGAACTTAGTTTTGCCATTTCTGTAGCACTGTTCTTGTCTGAATAACCTAGTCTACTCCATGAACTTGCTTGATCAATAATCTGTTTAGTTGTAACGCCGTACTCTTTTGCTGCCTCATTAGCATCAGAATAGAAATCTTTCAAATCTGTCGAAGACATTGTTGTAGTCTTACGAAGGTCAACAAGTGCAGTATCAAGCTCCTTTACAATATTGACACCTTTTTGAATCATTTCGATTATCTTATAAGGATTTATGTAATTAGCCGTCCAATATGTAATTAACTCTTTAGACTTTTTAGAAAGTGCGTCCATAATTTTTGGAACGCCAACTAAAGAAGTTTGAACTTTCTTGGTATTATCAGCCATGCTAATCATACCGTCATGCCAAGTATATTGAAGGTCTCTAATTTCCCCCTTTGCATTACGGATTTTAATAATAGTAGTTGCAAGACCCTTTGAAATGTCGGTTTCCTTGAACTCACCTTGAGAAATTATAGTTCCTTGTTGCTTAGCATTATTTAAGATATAACTATCGGCATTAACTTTACCTCTTATATTGTCTGCAAGAGGTGTGCCGGCATTCGCTATTTTCTTATACTCGTTATATAGGCTCTGAACATTTTGAAGTTCTTTTTTTGTTATTTCTTCACCTTGTTGTTGCTTACCAATCAACTTTGTGACAGCCTCGTTAGCCCTCACATAATATTGCTCAAGAAAACCTTGTTGACTACCGCTTTGAAGCTCTCCATGTATCTTATTTACAGACTCATAGTTTGCTCTAAGGGTGTCTGCTTGTGATGTTCCCTCGTTTGAACCGTTTACTTTTGCATCTTCTATCTTTTGCTGAACATCTTGAACAACATCGCCATATTGCTTATATTTTTTTATTAATTCATTTAATTTATTTTCTTGGTCTTGAAGATAATCATCAAATGAGTTGTCTCCTTCATCCTTGAATATGCTACCGTCGAGGTTTTTAAGCTTTGATACTTCTGCTTGTTGCTCTGTTATTTTATCTAAAATAGCATCTGCACTAGCAACTCTTATATTTTTCCTACCCTTCACTTTAACAGGTTTGACAACATTTCTAAAGTCATCATCTAAGTCATTTGGGTGTGCAGAATAATTTGTTTTGTAATTATCAACCAATTGCTTGTATTGTTGTTCTTCTGAACTTAACTTGGATTGTAAATCATTTAAAGTATCAGTATCGTTAGTTGAAGCTATCTTAACGCGATAATCATAAATCGTTTTTAGTGACTTCTCAATGTCTTTTAAAATATCTTCCTTATTAGATAGTTGGGAAGTGTTAGAATTGCCATTAAGAACATTGTCAAGATTATTCGCTTGTTTACCTTGTATGTTCTTCAAAGAAACATTAGTAAGACTTCCATCTGCCTTAACTGTACCGCTTAATTTTTGCCATTCATTTTTAGCATTTTTTACATTGGCGGTGAATTTAACCATACCGTTTGAGGCACGAGAAATTTCAGCATCCAAAACCCCTATGTATTTGCTATTATTGCTTAAAGCATCAACATTATCCTTTAACCATTGCTCTGAATTGTTATCATAAACATCTTCATCAATAAAGTTCTTATTATTGTTTACTGTATTACGTGCATTTGTTAATTGACTTTGGCTTGTTTTAAGCAAAGTAGTTAAATCTTTAAGAGCTTCGCCTTGTTGAGCTAAAATTGTAAGATTATCTAAGAAAGCAAAACCACCATCATTAATCTTATTAAAGCTCTTTACTATACCGTCAAGACCAATTTTAAGATTTTTAAACTTGTCCAATGTCTTGTCGGTAATGCCTAAATTCTTTAATTCTTTAAGCTTAGATAATTCTTGAACCTTACTTAACCAATCATTATCTAAAATTTTCTTTAAAGCTTCTAGTTGAGTTATAAGTTTAGAGGTGACTTCTTCAGGTGCTTCTATTTTAATAGAAATAGTAGAATTTTCTTTGATTTCTTTTAAAGTTTGATTAAGTGTTTCCGCATTGGATTGAGTTGTCTTTAAATCGTTTTGAAGTTTTTCTGGATTATTGTTTGAAGAATTTTCTGTTGCAGTTGTTTTGGGTTGAGATGAAACATTACCTATATTAATATTTTGTAATTCTGTCGCCGAGGCTTTGATTTTTTCTATATGTTCTTGAATGGTTACCAATGTACCAATTAAAACATCTAATGAATTAATCTCCCTCTGAACAGTACCAGTAACAACTTGTTCTTCTTCTTTAAATGCCTGTGTCTTTTTATCTACTTCTGAAGCAACTTGAGTGATTGCAGTTTTTAAACTTTCAAAAGAAGTTACTTCAGATTGAATATCAGAGACACTTGTTTTTGAAGTAGAGTGAGGCACACCTTCAGCATTTTTATTGATAACATCTTTAATTTCTGTAGATTTTATTTCATCTGATACAACATCATGAATTGCTTGTTGAGTGCGAGATTGTAAATTATTTAATTCATTGCTTAAATCACTAGAATCAATGTTTTGAGAAGATGATATTTTTTCCCTTACTTGTTCAATTTGTCGTAACTGTTTGTCAACGATTTCCTTGTCTGTTCCTATGTTTAATCTTGAAAAAATCTCATCAATTTCATCTTTTGTTCCGAACTCATCGGTAACGCCCTTATCTAACAATTCGTTATATCTTTGTCTAAGTGTTACAAAATCTTTAATATCTTCATCATCAAGACCAGCATCCGCATCTTTATCAATTAAAGACACTATTTTTTTAACAACACTATCTATATTCATTTTCTGAATATTAGCAATTTTTTGTTGAACTTTAGATAGTTGTACAGTTGTATTGTCTAATGATTGGTTTAAGTTATCAATTTGTTTTATATCTTCGGAAATTTCAGAATTTGATTGCTTTTTGATGTTATCAACTTTATTATTTAAACCAGCTTTATTTCTATCCGAATTTATTTTAGAAGTTGCAGTATTATTGTATCCTTCGGCTCTTTCTATTGCCTTTTGAACAATATCTTTAATTTTACTATTGTCTGCACGATTTTGAGCCTTAAGGTAAGAGTCTGCTGCCCACTTAGTTCCAGTTTCATAATATTTAAGATCTCTGCCCAAAAATTCATTTTTAGAATCGCTTTGTGCCAAAGACTCTCTAAATTCTTTTAACTCAGGAATTGCTTTTTCTATGTTTAATATTTTACTATAAACATATTGCAATTGATTATTATAACCAACTAATTCTTTTGATCCTTCTGCCATATGCTTTTTTTCAAGATTTAACTTTTCAAAAACATTTAACAAAAGTTGATATTTTTGAATCTGTTTATTTACATCTTCACTTGAATTATCAATCTTTGACGAAACAAAATCTGACAACTCCGTAGAAATATTCTTATCAACAGTATAACCAGACTCTTTTTTGACATAAGATTTAAGTATTTCACTAGACTTTGTTTTTGCTGGATTCGCCTTAATTATCTGTTCTCTATTTTTAACAAGATTAGCATTTCTGTTTGCTATAGTTTGTTGAAGTTCTGCAATTTTATCAGCTTCAATCAATAGTTTATCTATTTGATTTCCGCTTAATGGACGTAGTAAATCTTTATAATCACTTGAAGCTACAATCTTATGTAAGGCTTCCATTCTATTTGTAAAATCAGTAATATATTCAGATATATCCGCAGAAGAACCTGAACCCATAATATTCTTTATTAAATCTGTTAGGTAACTAGCTATATTAGCATTTTTTAAAGTAGGTCTTTGAACAACATTCATTGCTGATTCAAACTGCTTTCCTATTTCATCACCAATCGAACTAAACTTTCCTTCAACTTCAGACTGTAATGCCTTATCCATGCTATTAACAGCTTGTTTAATACTTTTATTATCTGCTTGTGCCATTAAAGACAATATTGCAACATTTTTATTTGCCATTCAATTTCCTCCTTATATTATTTGAAACGTAACAATTGATATTGTTGTTTAATTGCCGCATTATAACCAACTTGTTTTATATCATCTTGGAATCTTTCTTCATTCATTTTCCCAAGTATATAGTCTATAGGAGATTGTTTATCCTGTATGACAGGATATCTTCCATCAATTCCACTCGCACTTCCGTGAATGCCTTTCTCCCAAGCTGGCTGAGCAATATAAAATGGGTCAATGAATCTTCGATTATTTAAACCACCAACAACATAAGGACTCATATTGTGAGTGGATATTCTTACACCACCATAATATTGTCTTCCATTATTATGTTTATAGCGTGAGAATGAATTATCTCTTAAATCATCCGTTCTGTCATAATATTTTGGAGTGTAATTATCATAGAATCTTTGAATTGCTTGTTGTGCAAACTTTGTTATTTCATTTGCAGCTGCATCAGCATATGCCTCTGCAAAAGTTTTTAAATATTTTTCTACATCTTTCTCTAATGCTTTTTTGTTTATATAAGATATAGCCATCTATATAATCACACTCCTTTCTCAACCATTTATCTGCTTATTTTTTTTAGAATCTTCTCAACCTTATGACCAAGTTTATCTATATCTTCTTCAGTCATATTTTCAACTTTTTCTTTTAAAATCGTATAGTCATAAAGTAAATCTTCATATTGACTTTGTACATCAACAAATTCATCTTGTACAAATTGAATCATTTGACGATGATTTGCTTTTGGTAACATGGTACACTTAACTAAAATTTGTCCACTATCAACAACCAGTCTTACAAAATCAATATGTTCTTTCTTTAATTCTAAAAGAATATCTCTAATAGGTTAATCATCTAGAATCTTTCCATCTACCATCGTTCCTTCAATAAAGGCATATTCTCTAAAAGAAGAAATATGAATTTGGCTTTTTGAGACATTTCCTTGTATCATTTGTAATCCACTTGTTGATAAAAATATTGTCGGTAATACTGAGCAGCTTCTCAATATTCAATTCCTGATAAACACATGCGATGCCGGCGGCAGCCGAATCGTTCGGGTCCTTGAAATGCTGCTCGACGCCGTCTACATAAA
>ERZ780150.859-NODE-859-length-23233-cov-3.185348_pt1 | contig 23233 bp, 19 predicted proteins | sample MGYA00511019_ERZ780150 | MGnify/ENA primary metagenome ERZ780150 (study PRJEB29588, sample SAMEA2151633) | human gut metagenome | biome: human gut; feature: human-associated habitat; material: faeces | place: Denmark | collected 2008/2010 ...
TCCCCCGCCATGGATCTGGCGGTGATCGCCGCCTGCCAGGTGATGGGCGTGGAACTGATCTATATCTCGTCAGTGGGGGCATCCACCTACGGGGCCAATCATCCCGCCCTCACCTTCCCGGAGATGGCCCACCGGCTGGTGGAGGACGGGCTGCTGGAGACAGACAGCGCGGCCGTCACCCTGGGCGGGGGAGGCGATGTGGGCGGGGGGATGGACCCGGCCTGCGCAGAGGAGATCCGGGGTCGGCTGGCGGAGGCGGGACTGCTCCTGCTGGAGGAGCCGGACTACCGGCGCAATCTGGAGCTGCGCCAGCAGCTCTATCAGCAGGAGGGCCCCATCGACTGCTTTGTGGCAGTGGGAGGCAACGTGACCTCCATGGGGCGGGGGGAGAGCGGCATCAGCCTGGGGCAGGGCCTGCTCTCCCCGGAGAAGATTGTCCGGCTGACAGAGGACAGCGGGCTGGTGCAGCGCTATCTCAGCCAGGGGCTTCCGGTGATCAATCTTCTGAACATCAAGCAGCTGGCGGCGGACTACGGACTGCCCTATGACCCGGCCCAGTGGCCGGAGCGGGGGACCTCTGCCGTCTACTTTGAGACTGACTACCCCGGGGCGGTGCTGCTCCTGGGACTGGCTGGGGCCGCGGTGCTGCTGGCTCTGTGCCGATGGGTGAGGAGGAGCGCGGGGACCGCGCGGAAGGAGGAGAGAGGATACCATGGACAGACAGAATCGTCCGCTGACCATCCTGACCATTGACGACGAGGAACAGATCCAGTACGCCCTCAGGGCCCTGTTCAACTCCCAGGGCTGGGAGGCCATCTCTGCCCGGGATGTGGAGGAGGGAGTGGGAAAGTTCCGGACCTGCCGCCCGGATCTGGTGCTGATGGACTACCATCTCCCCAAGATCAACGGGGTCAAAGGGGTGGAGATGCTGCGCCGGGAGGACCCGGAGGTGCCGCTGATCGTCTTCACCATCGAGGACAACCAGCGGGTGGCCGACCAGTTCCTGGATGCGGGGGCGAGCGACTTCGTGCTTAAGCCGGTGAAGGCCCTGGACATCATCGCCCGTATCAAGCTGCACGTGCGTCTGGTGGAGAGCCGGCGGGAGAACCGCCAGAGCACAGAGGAGCCGGTGAAGGGCATTGGGCAGGGCACACTGAGCCTGATAGAGGGTTATCTGCGCAGTGTCAGCGTACCAGCCTGTGGAGGCCATCGCGGAAGGGACGGGGCTGGCCTATCAGACCACCTACCGATATCTGCAATATCTGGTGTCGGTGAATCGGGTGGAGGTGAGCCAGCACTATGGAAAGGTGGGGCGCCCCAAACAGCGCTACCGGATGATCCGGGAGGCGGGCGACGGGGAAAAGCCCGAAACAGGACTATAATGCGGGACAAAAAGCGCCGGTCAGCCATTGGGCTGGCCGGCGCTTTCTCATTGTCCGGGACAGAAAAAGCTGTGGTCAAAATAGACAAATAAAAATATAAAAGGGAAGAGGCCTAAAAAAGAGGTCGGAAGAGAAAAATGAGAAAAAACTAGAAATAAAAGGGAAAAAATGACGGATCAAAAAAGGATAAGAGTGGCCTGTTCATAAATTTTTAAAATTTCAGAAATAAATAAGAGAAAAAATTGCACAATGAAATGGGGGCGCTGTATAGTAGATTTAGTTAGAATTATGGTGGACGCAGATGGTCGCTGCCGTCCGTCACAATGGGGGGAGGAATAAGCTGGAACAGACGGAAATAAAACATAAGGTGAACGCACGGCCCTATTGGAAAGGAGAGTCAAAATGGGAAACAGACGCAGACACATTGGATCCTCGCTGGCGGCCCTGACCCTGACCCTATCCCTGCTGACGGGACTGCTCACCGGATGCGGCCCCGGCGGGAGCCAGAGCAGTTCTCCGGAGGCCGGCAGCACGCCCCCGGCGGCCAGCCAGAGCACGCAGACGCCGGAACAGCCCGCCCTGCCCGAGCTGACCACAGATACCTACGGCAACGCCGCGGTGGGCTATCAGGCAGCGGTGGTCAGCGCCAATGAGTACACCTCCCGCATCGGCATGGATATCCTGGAGGCGGGGGGCAACGCGGTGGACGCCGCGGTGGCCATGATTTTTGCCAACAGCCTCACCGAGCCGGGTGCCACCAGCTTGGGCGGCGCCAGCTTCATGACCATCTATCTGAAGGAGACGGGCGAGTACATCTGTATCGAGGCCATGGAGACCGCTCCTGCGGCGGCGGGCATCGACACTCTGGACGAGATCAATGAGAAGAAGGGGGCCATGCTGGTCACCGTCCCTGGACAGGTCCACGGCGCCCTGACCGCCCTGGAGAAGTATGGCACCATGACCCGGGAGGAGGTGCTGGCCCCTGTCATCCAGCTGGCGGAGGAGGGCTTCGATGTCCACATCAGCTTTGAGGAGCGGGCCTCGGCCAGCTTCGACAAACTGGTGCAGAACGAGGAGGCGGCCAAGATATTTACCAACGAAGGCCTGCCCTATGCGGTGGGGGACCACTTCACCAACCCCGACTATGCGGATACCCTGCGCAAGATCGCGGAGGGCGGCATCGACGAGTTCTACAAGGGGAGCATCGCCCAGACCATCGTGGACGAGGTACAGCGCCTGGGCGGCCTGCTCACCATGGAGGATATGGCCAGCTACACCAGCGTGGAGCGGGAGCCCATCAGCACCACTTATCACGGCTATGAGATCGTGACCCAGGGCCCGCCCTCCAACGGCGGCGCCCCCATGCTGGAGATGTTCAATATCCTGGAGAACTACGACCTGGTCTCTATGGGCTTCAACACCCCGGAATATCTGTTCACCTTCAACGAGGCTCTGCGGCTGAGCATGGCGGATGGCATCACCTACTTCGGGGACCCGGATTTTTATGAGCTGCCCATCGATACCCTGATCTCCAAGGAGTACGCCAAGGAGCGGGTGGAGAACGACATGCCCAAGGACGGCAAGGTCAACCCCACTCTTGTTCCCGGGGAGGGCCTCCCCTTTGAGAAGCTGACCACCGCCGCGCCGGAAAGCGGTTCCACCACCCACGTCTCCGTTATTGACGAGTTTGGGAATATGGTGAGCACCACCCACACCATCGGCGGATATTTCGGATCCTGTATCGTGGCTCCGGGTACCGGCTTCCCCCTGAACGCCCACCTGTCCAACCAGAAGCTGGACATTGCAGAAAAAGACAACCCCAACTTTGTCCAGGGCGGCCTGCGGGTCATGAGCACTATGTGCCCCACCCTGGTGGTCAAGGACGGCGAGCCTATCATGGCCATCGGCTCCCCCGGCAGCTGGTGCATCCCGCCTGCCATCGTCCAGATCCTCAATGCAGTGCTGCTGTTCGACATGGACCTGCAGCAGGCCATCAACGAGCCCCGGGCCATCTTCACCTCGTACAGCGCCCCGCTGAAGGTGTACGCCGAGCCCCGGCTGCCGGAGGAGACCATCCAGGCCCTGATCGACGCGGGCTATGAGGTGGACTCCGGAAAGGACTGGAACACCAGCCTGGGCAGTGTGGGCGTGGTCCTGGTGGACCCGGACGACGGCTTTGTCTATGCGGGCGGAGATAACCGCCGGCAGTACAAGTCACTGGCCTATTGAGAAAGCCAGCGCATACAGATACCAAAAGTCTGATGGGCATTTGAAACGGAATGAGAAGGGAGGAAAAGAAGGCCCATGAGGAGATGTATGCGAGGTAAAAAATGTTACATCAATAAGGAGGAGAGCATATGAAACGGAATAATCAGTCCCTGACAACGAAATTCAGCGCACTGGCTCTTGTACTTGCAATGATGCTGTCCCTGCTGGCGGGCTGCGGACAGACCACCCAGCCGGCAGCCAGCTCCACCCCTCCCGCGGCTTCTTCAGAGCCCGCTGCCTCTGAGCCGGAGACCCCCGAGATCCCTGAGACCATGGAGGGCGATGAGTTCGGAAACGGCGCCATCGGCACCCACGGCGGCGTATCCAGCGGCAGCGTGTACGCCTCTCAGGCCGGCCTGGAGATCCTGCAGGCCGGCGGCAACGCCGTGGACGCGGCGGTGGCCACCGCTTTCGCAGTGGGCGTGTGTGAGCCCAACCTGAGCGGCATCGGCGGCTGCGGCATGATGAACATCTATCTGGCGGATAACCACGAGTACGAGATCCTGGAGTACATGGAGACTGTCCCCGTGGCGGTGGAGCCCGGCTGGTACAATCCGGAGACAGACTCTGCCACGGCCAAGAATGCCGCTGTCCCCGGCCAGGTGGCTGGTCTGCTCACCGCCCTGGAGAAGTATGGCACCATGACCCCGGAAGAGGTCATGGCCCCCGCCATCAAGCTGGCCCGGGAGGGCTTCCCCATCGAGGAGCGTCTGGCCAATGCCATCATGGACTCCTTTGATATGATCTCCGCCAATGAGGAGGCTGCGGCCATCTACACCAACGACGGCCTCCCCTATGCGACCGGCGATCTGTTCAAGAACGAGCCCCTGGCCGACACCCTGGAAGCCATTGCCAAGGGCGGCATCGAGGAGTTCTATACCGGCGAGCTGGCTCAGAAGATGGTGGACGGTCTCCAGGCCAATGGCAGCCTGATGGCCATGGAGGACCTGGCGACCTATACCGTGGCGGAGCGGGAGCCCATCCGTACCGAGTACTACGGCTATGAAGTGGTCACCGTTCCCCCTCCCTCCAACGGCGGCGATTGGCTGCTGGAGATGCTGAACATCATGGAGGAGAAGGACATCTCTCAGTATGACCCCAGCACCCTGGAGTACCAGTACATCTTCAACGAGGCCTGCCGCATCGGCCTGGTGGATTCCTACACCTACATCGGCGACCCCGCCTTCTATGACCTGCCTGTGGAGGAGATGATCTCCGACGAGTTCGCCGCCGAGCGGGCTGCCCTTATCGACATGGACAACATGCAGGCCATGGAGTCTGTGCCCCTCAGCGACCTGCCGGTCACCAAGCTGGAGCCCACCGCGGAGGAGAGCCAGCATACTACCCACATCGCCGTCATCGACCAGTACGGCAACATCGTCTCCACCACCAACACCCTGGGCAACGGCTGGGGCTGCAAATTTATGGCCCCCGGTCTGGGCTTCTTCTACAACAGCCACATCGGCAACCTGGACCATGAGAACCCCGACAGCCCCGACTATGTGATGCCCGGCAAGCGGGTGCGCTCCACCATCTCTCCCAGCCTGGTGCTCCAGGACGGGAACCCCATCATGGCGGTGGGCTCCCCCGGCTCCCTGGCCATCCCGCCCGCAGTGGCCACCATTATCAACAACGTGCTGCTGTATGGCATGAATGTGCAGCAGGCCATCAATGAGCCCCGCGCCATGGCCATCAACCGCTCCGGCATGGACTCCCCCGCCCGGGTGAGCATCGAGCAGCCCCGCTTCGATCCGGACCTGGTGGCCCAGATGGAGGGGATCGGCTACGAGATGAAGGACGTAGGCGAGTACAACATGGCGGTAGGCGGCATCGCAGCCATCTATCTGGACCGGGACAACGGCATCTTCTATGCCGGCGCCGACCCCAGACGCGGCTATAAGGCCCTGGCCTATTAAGACCCGGCATTCCGCGGGCCCGGTCCGGCTTCCTGCCGGCTGAACGGGAACGGACGGCCCTCCCCGGCTCTCCGGGGAGGGCACGGGCCCCGATCTCCGATTGGCTGATCCGGTCCGGGGACCCCAGATACCCGGCCGGAATGCGTGTTACAAGGAGTGGTAATGAGTGAATTTGACTGAAGCGTATCTGCTGCTGGCTGTCATGCTGGCTGTCGTAGCGGTGGTCAGCGTTCTGTTCAAAGGGAAAAGCGGCCTGATCGCGCCCCTTATCTTCGTGGCGGGCCTGATCACCGCGCTGGTGGCCGGGCTGGGCTTCCGGCTCAGAGAGGTCACCGAGGGTCCCTTCGTCTTTGTGGACACCCTGATGTGGGTGCTGTGCGGCGCAGCCTTCTCCTATCTGCTGTATGTCAACGGGACCTTCCAGTTCCTGTTCGCCAAGGTGGTAGGGAAGAAGCGCAGCCCGGCCGCCCAGATGTTCATCCTGATCCTGTTCATCGGCCTGCCCGGCATGATCACCGGCACGGCCCTGGCCAGCGTGGCCACCACTGGCCTGATGGCTGGCCGCTACCTGCTGGACAAGGGGATGGAGAAGAGCAAAGTGGTGGAGGTGGTGACAGTGGGCGCTCTGATGGGCATGCTGCTGCCTCCCCTGTGCGTACCCGCCATGGCCCCCACCATTGCCCGGCAGGGGCTCTATCCCGGCGCTTTTGAGGGATATTTTCTCCCCATCCTGATCCTGGCCCTCCCCGCCCTGATCGTCTACTGCGCCCTGGCCGGGCGCCGGGTGCTGGGGGAGTGGGAAGCGGACGGGAACGTGGAAAAGACGGGCAGCGCGGTCTGCCTGATCCCCCTGGCCGTGGTGGCGGTGCTGGTGCTCTGCTACAACTTCCTGTACTTCCTGATCCCCTATTACGGGGGGTATCCGGTGATCTACCTCATCGGCTTCGTGCTGGCCCTGATCTTCAAGTGCAAGGGAGCCAACCCCCTGATCGCGGCGGCGGACGGCATCCGCACCGTGGCGGTGGAGCTGGCCCTGATCCTGGCCTATGCCTCTGTGGTCGAGACCTTCAACCTGGTGGGCGTCAACGGCACCCTCTCCGCCCAGATGGAGATCGCCGGCATCAACGGCGCAGTGATCGCCCTGGTACTGGGACTGCTGGTGCTGGCGGGCGGTCTGCTGCTGGGAACCCCCTTCGCCTATGTGGTGGGGGCGCTGGCCACTTATCTGGTCAGCAACTCCAACTATGGAAGCTATGAGCTGTCCATGATGGCGGTAGGCGCCGCCATCGCCATGAGCATGCTCCTGGCCCTGCGGGGCAGCCTGGCGGAGACGGTGGGCGAGACCCTGGGGGTGACTGGGGTCACCGGAACTGAGGTGGTCAAGCGCAACATCATCTTCACGCTGGTGCTGACCGCCGCCATCGTGGTGTTCCTGGTGGCAGGTTCATCGCTGAAGTTCCTGATGATTTAAGGGGGGACGAAGAATGATTGCTGCATTGTTCATCATCTATCGGATCATCGTCGCTGTCCTGGCCCTGGTGGTGATCTGGGACATCGTGCGGGAGAGATCGCTGGCCCATGTGATGAGTCTGGGGATCATCTGTTTCCCCTTGATCCTCCGCGCGCTGCTGATCAAATGAAGGGGGAACGGAAATGAAAAACAAGAGTCTGATCCCAAACATTGCCGTTCTGCTCGTGGTGGCCCTGGTCTGCGTGCTGACAGGGCAGATCTATCTCCAGCAGCAGAAGGACGACGTGCTGTACACCGAAAATCCCAACATCACCGGTGTGATCCGGCTGAGCGACTACAATCCCAACCTGAAGGACACGCCGGGCGACGTGGATATCTATGTCTTTGACAGCGGGATCCCCGGAGGCAAGGCGCTGATCTACGGCGGCACCCACACCAATGAGGTGGGCTCCATGCTCAACGCCGTGACCTATTTGGAGAACGTGAAGTGTGAAGAGGGCACCCTCTATGTGATGGTGCGGGCCAACAACAGTGGATACAGCCACACCCAGCCCCTGCTGGCCCAGGCCAACAAGATGACCTTCCAGCTGTCCGACGGCTCCACCCGGGAGTTCCGCATCGGCACCCGCATCTCCAACCCGGTGCACCAGTGGCCCGACCCCAACTACCGGCTGAATACCTCCAAGCGGGAACTGCGCCACGACGAGATCGCGGAGATCCGCAACCTGAACCGCAACCACCCCGGACTGGAGGAGGGCTACCTCACCGAGATGGTGTGCTACGCCATCTACAACTTTATCCAGACCGAGCAGATCGACTTCATCTATGACGGCCACGAGGCCGGTGCCGAGTCGGTGAAGCTGGTCAACACCCTGGTGGTCCATGAGAACGCCATGCCTCTGGGCTCCTCCGCTGTGATGAACTGCGTCATCAACAACCTGCCCCTGAAGATGGAGATCTCCGGCCAGACCTCTTACGGCCTGTCCCACCGGGGCCTGGGCGACAATACCGACGCCCTGTGCACCCTGTTCGAGACCTGCAACCCCGCCATGGGCAGCTACCACGACAAGGTGACAGAGGAGCTGGTGAAGGACGGCATCTCGGGCAACTATCTGGCCATGCATCGGGCGGGGCTGTTCCCCAATTCCTACGACTTTGACGAGAACGGCTGGCCCATCGAGAAGCGGACCGCCTACCACATGAGCATGAGTGCGGAGATCATCAACACCTTCGACCAGATGTACCCCGACAAGCCCCTGAAGATCTCCGGCCTGCCCGATGCCAACGAAATGATCGCCAACGGCCTGGAGGCCACCCTGAAGTCCCTGGCCTGAGGGACTCGACTGGTAAGGTGCCAAGTCCCGGAGGACCGGGATCAAGCATAGAACTGAAATGATCTTAGGAGGAACTTAAAATGAAAAAGCGCAACGTATGTATGCTCCTGGCCGCGGCCCTCAGCTGCAGCCTTCTGCTGACCGCCTGCGGCGGTGGCGGGACCAGCACCACCACCCCGGGGACCAGCCCCCCGTCCACCAGCACCAGCGCCCCCGCCGGGAGCGGCGGCGCCTCCACCGGTGCTGAGAGCGGCTACACCTTCCGCACCAGCGAGAGCAACCGGGTGGTGACGGAGAACGGCACCTTCACCAAGGACCAGGTCTCCGCCCCCGTCCTGATCACCTCCTTCGGCCAGAGCGCCGACGTATCCATGCTGGACGCCCTGATGAAGAAGGTGGGAGCTGAGTACACCTTCGACGCCACCGCTTCCGCAGAGGACGCCGCCGGATACAAGACCATCATCATCGCCAGCGGAGCCTCCTCCAAGGGGCTGGGCGCGGCCGGCATCTCCCAGGAGGACGAGATCGCCCGCGCTGAGGCCATCGCCCAGACCGCCAAGGACAACGACATCACCGTGATCGTGGCCCACATGGGCGGCGCCGCCCGCCGGGGCACTCTGTCTGACCAGTTCAGCGACCTGGCCCTGGGCTGTGCCGACTACATCATGGTAGTGGAGGAGGGCAACGACGACGGCAAGTTCTCTGACGCCGCCACCGACGCCGGCATCCCCATCACCATGCTGTACACCATCGCCGACGCTGTGACCCCGCTCCAGGAGATCTTCGGCGCCTGAACCCCATTGCACTGCAAGGAGGCCCCGCCTGTCAAAACGGGTGGGGCCTCTTCCCAAAAGCGGACGCTCCGCCGGCAGAGGCGGCCGTCTGCCCGACTCCCGCGAATACTCCGGAACAGGAGGGATTTGATTGGAATTTGAACTGGTAATATTCCTGGTCATGCTGGGCGTGTTCCTGCTGGGGAACTTCCTGCTGAAGCTGCCGGTCAGCTTGTCTATGGCGGCCGGCGCTATCGCCGGCGCCCTGGTGGGTGGGGAGGGTATCCCCCTGCGCCATCTGTTCGAGGGCACCTTTGTCTATATGGATACGGTGCTCATCATCTCCATGGCCATGATCTTTATGACGGTGATCCAAAAATCCGGGGCACTGGAGGCCCTGAACGCCGTCATCGTCTCCCGCTTCCACAAGGTCCCGGCGGTCATGCTGATTCTGCTGATGCTCATCATCATGTTCCCGGGCATGATCACGGGCTCCTCCACCGCCGCGGTGCTTTCCGCCGGCGCTATCGTGGCCCCCATCCTGCTGATGATGGGCATCCCGGCCCCCCAGACCGGCGCCATCCTGGCGGTGGGCGCCATCATGGGCATGGCCGCCCCCCCGGTGAACATCCCCGCCATGCTGATCGCCGGCGGCGTGGATATGCCCTACATCGGCTTTGAGGGCCCCCTGGCCTTCATGACCTTCCCCTGCGCCATCTTCACCGTCCTCTTTGTGGGCCTGCGCTACTGCCGGCACCTGGATTACGACAAGATCAAAGAGGGGCTGAACCTGGAGGTGGGCAAACAGTACGGGCTCAAGCTCTACATCCCCATCCTGGTGGTCATCGTCCTCATGGTGGGCAGCCGGGCTCTCCCCAACGTGTTCCCATCCCTGGGAATGCCGCTGATCTTCTTCATCGGCAGCGTGGTGGGCCTGTTCACCGGCAAGAAGTTCAACGCCATCCAGGCAGTGTCGGAGGCTGTGGAGACCACCGTCCCCGTGCTGGGCAAGCTGATGGGCGTGGGCATGTTCATCCAGGTGATGACCCTCACCGGCGTGCGGGGCTACATCGTGGTCAGCTGCTTCGGCTTCGGCCTCATCGTCCTGTATGCCGCCGTCTGCCTGGTGATGCCCGCCTTTGGCGCGGTGTCCTCCTACGGCGCGGCCTCTGTGCTGGGCGTCCCCTTCCTGCTGGCCCTGCTGGACACCGGCGACCAGATCGTCATTGCCGCCGCCCTGTCCTTCATCTGCTCCATGGGCGACCTGATGCCGCCCACGGCCCTGGCGGGCAACTATGCGGCCCAGATCGTGGAACAGAAGTACTCCCGGGTGCTGCGGCACTGCGCCATCCCCTTCATCGTCTGCATCCTGTACGGCCTGGTCACCCTGCTGGTGTCCGGCAACCTTTCGTTCCTGACTTGAGATAGGAGGGGAAAGCATGTTATTATATGTTTATTTGGGCCTGGTGCTCTTCCTGCTGGTATTCGTCATCAAGAATATGGTGCGGGAAAAGAACCTGATGCTGCAGATCGACGCCGCGCTGGTGGTGGTCCCGCTGGTGCTGCGGCTGCTGCTGATCAAATGAGGGGGTGGACAGAGTGAAGATCGAAGTGAAAAAGAGCTGGTTATCCGCCCTGATCCTGCTGGCTCTGGCCGCCGCCGCCATCGTGTATCTGGCCGGCCAGTTCCTCTCCATGCGGGAGGTGGAGCCCATCTACCCAGGCCCCGGAGTGACAGAGATCAAGATGCTGTCCGACTGGTATCCCGGTCTGGAGGGAACCGCCGGAGACACGGAGGTCTATGTGCTGGAGGGGGAGCAGGAGGGGGACTCCATGCTGGTGCTGGGGGGCACCCACCCCAATGAGCCTTCCGGCCTGGTGGCCGCCGTCCTGCTCATTGAGAACGCCCAGCCTGAGGCGGGCACCCTGTACGTCATCCCGCGGACCAACAACAGCGCCTTCACCTGCACTGACCCCCAGGAGGGGGCCCCCATGCGCTTTACCATCGACACCCCCAACGGGGAGCGCTGGTTCCGCTTCGGCTCCCGGGCCACCAACCCCATCCACCAGTGGCCCGACCCGGAGATCTATGTCCACGCCTCCTCCGGACAGCGGCTGTCCGGCTCCGAGACCCGGAATATCAACCGCTCCTACCCGGGGCGTACCGATGGCACTTTCACCGAGAAAATGAGCTACGGCGTGACCCAGCTCATTGAACAGGAGGGCATCGACATCACGGTGGACCTCCACGAGGCATCTCCCGAGTACCCCACCATCAACACCATCGTGGCCCATCAGGATGCCCTGTCACTGGGCTCCCAGGCGCTGATCAACATGCAGCTGGAGGGAATGAGCATCGGCCTGGAGCCCTCTCCCGAGAACCTGCACGGCCTGACCCACCGGGAGCTGGGCGACTACACCGATACCCTGGCCCTGCTGATGGAGACCTCCAACCCCTCCCAGGGCCGCCTGAGAGGAAAGACCGACGAAAACCTGGTGGTCACCGGACAGGATAAGTACTATCTGAAGGCGGCTGGCTACGGCCGTCTGTATGACTTCGGCTATGACGCGGACGGCGCCCCCATCTCTGAGCGGGTAGCCCGTCATGTCACCGGCGTGGCTCAGTTCGCGGTGGCCTTCAACGAGCTGGGATTGGGCAACCTGGTCATCAACGGTATCCCGTCCTATGTCGATATGGCGGCGGACATCGGGCAGTTCCTCGCTCCCGACTGAGCGCGGAAAGTTGGGAGGTGAAGGCATGAAAAAGCAGATGTTGAGTCTCTTCCTGGCCCTGGCCCTCACCGGCTGCGCCGCCCCAGGGCCGGGGAGCACCTCCGCCCCGGCGGAGAGCGGAGCGGCCCCCGCAGGCAGCGAGGCGCCGGCCTTCGCCTCCCAGGAGGAGAGCGGCTATGACCGCCGGGAGGCCATCGAACGGCCGGAGATCGGTGCGGAGGTGGTCATCGACCCGCCCTATGATTTCGACCCCGCGGAGATGGTGCCTGGCGACTTTGGGGACTACTTCACAGACTGCGATCATCCCACCCAGGTGAGCACCTACAAGCTCGCCGAGGGGACCGACATCGAAAATGAGGTGACGGTGCTCCAGGGGGAGGAGGAGGGACCCACCATCTACATCGTGGCGGGAGTTCACGGGGATGAGATCGCCGGCTGGATGACCGGGAACCTGGTCAAGAAGATCGGCATCCGGGCCGGGACGGTCCATATCCTGTCCCCAGCCAACCGCTGGGGCGCGGAGGCGGACCCCAGAGTCCGCTATGTGACGGAGCAGGAGGATCTGAACCGGTCCTTCCCGGGGGACCCGGAGGGGAATATGGCCCAGCGGGTGGCCGACTCCATCTACCAGGACATCCAGAGGGTGGACCCGGTGTTCCTCTTTGACCTGCACGAGGCCCGGGCCAACGCGGAGAACAAAGATTTCCTGGGCAGTTCGCTGATCTACACCGACCTGAGCGAAATGAGCGACATGTACCTGGAGATGCTGATGGCCACGGAGTCCGGCGAGCTGTGCTCCGAGCGATTCAACTTCTATGGACCCGGCCCCATCGGGAGCATCAACAATACGGTGACCACCCAGCTGGGCATCCCCACCATCACAGTGGAGACCTACCGGGGCTATGAGCTGGAGCGCCGGATCGGAGACCAGCTGGACATCGTGGAGTACGTGCTGCGGTACTACGGCCTGATTTGAGCGTGCAGCGGCCCGAAGCCGGACTCGGGATACAAAAGAAAAGACACGGCAAGCCTTGCCCCGGGCATCCAGGGCAAGGCTTGCGGTTATTCCTTGGGCGGACCGCAGGGGAAGAGGGGGATGGACTTGAAACGAGAGCATGAGCTGGGACAGACGGCAGAGGCCAGAAAAAGAACGGACCGGGACCTGCGGTGCATCGGCTGGGGCCTGGTGCTTCTGGGAGTGCTGATGCCCGCCCTGGTGACGGTGGAGAACACCGGTATCTACCGCACGCTGATGAACGGCATCTATCAGGGGCAGGAGATCTACGTGCTGCTGGCGGCGCTGAAGCTGGTGGTGCTCAATGCGGTGCGGGCCTATCCCCACTACATGGGCGTGTTTTTTCTGGTGGAGACCTTCCGGGGCATGGAGCTGAGACGGCGGCTGCTGGCGTCTATCGCTGCGGTGGGCATCCTGATCCCCGGAGTGTATCTCCTCATCAACCGGATCTATGGCATCCGCTATGACTTCGGAATTCCGGCCCTGTCCATGATCGCCATGATCTGGGTGCTGGCCAAGATCGATTTCAGCTTTGTGGGGCTGATGAAGAAGGGGCTCATGGTGGCCTTTTTCATCACGGCGCTGCAATTCCTGGACATGATGCCTCTGCTGTGGAATTTTCCCTTCGGCAGAGGAGAGAGTTCCTATGACATCAAGCTCGTCTCCAAGTTCCTTCAGGCGGACAGCTTTCTCCAGGCCATGGCCACCATCTTTTTTGCTCTGTTCCTCTTCATGTCCGTGCTGCTCCTGCTGCTGGTGGTGGATGAAAACAACATCCGCCGCATCAGCGAGCAGAAGGAGCTCAACGAGCACATGCTGATGGAGACCCGGATGCGCATCCTGGAGAACCGGACCTATATGGAACTGCGCCACCTGGTCCATGATCTGAAGTCCCCTCTGACCAGCATGCAGGCCCTGGTGGGGGTGGTCAAACTGTCCGCCGGCAGGAGAGGGGACCAGACGGAAGGGGAGTATCTGGAGCGGATCGAGACTATGATAGACCGGATGAGCAGCATGATTTCCGAGATCCTGCACGAGGAGCAGCGGAGCGTGGTGACCACCCAAGAGCTGCTGGACGCCGTGATGGCCCAGATCTCCAGCGCGGAGTATGCGGACCTGGTCCACACGGAGAACCGGGCTCCAGAGGCGAAGATCCGGATCAACAAGATCCGATTCTCCCGGGTGCTCATCAACCTGGTGGAGAACGCCGCCTATGCGGTCCGGAGGCCGGACGGCAAGATCTGGATCAGGGTCGAGGAGACGGAGGGGGCAGAGATCCGCTTTCAGGTGGAGGACAACGGGACAGGGATTCCCAGGGAGCTGCTGGGCGAGATCTGGGAGAAGGGATTCTCCATCCGTAGCTCCAGCGGACTGGGACTGAATTTCGTACAGCAAGTGGTGGAGCAGTGCGGCGGCAGTGTCGAACTGGAGAGCGTGGAGCGGGAGGGAACGGTGGTCACCGTCTCCCTGCCCCCCTGTGAGGAGGATGTGTGTGAGACAGGACCAGTATGAGCTGAAGGGAGCGGTGCTGGAGGCACCGCTGGAGTGGCAGGGCCTCCGTCTGGCTCCCGGACGGGGGGGCGTCCTGGTTACGGGGCTGGAGGGGACGGACCAGCGGCGGTTCCAGCGGCAGCTGACCGTACTGAAAGGGTACGCCGCCCTGGCGGCGGACAGGCGGGGGGAACGCCCCCTCCGCCTGCGGCAGGAGGACCTGCCGGAGCGGGAAGGGCCGGAGACCCTGGCCGCAGTCTGGTACGGCCGGGCGGCGGAGGCGGAGGACCAACACGGCACCCTGGTGGCCTGCTACAACGGGTTCGGCGCCCTGCCGGGGGGCTTTGCCGCTATGGAGGAGAGCCTGGCACGCTGGGCTGGGCGGCCCCTGGGGGAGAAGCTGCTGGACTATGTCCAGGCGGTCCGGCGGGAGGAGGGGGACCTGGCCGAGAAGGCGGAGCCCTTCCAGACCCTGCCCAGCTGGACGGACCGGGAGACGGGGGAGCTGCTGCGCGCGCTGCTGCGGGCGCTGTGTGAGGGATCTGGCGGGCGCGGGAGCGCCCAGGGATAAGGGGGGAGCGGAGTGGAGAAGCGAGCCAAGCAGCTGGAATACCTGATCACCAGCATGATCCTGCTGGGCATCGGGATGCTGTTTTTCTTCATGAACGAGAGCGTCAATACCTATACGGTGCTGCGTTTTGGCCTGTTTCAGATCATGCAGAGCGTGCTGCTGCTGATCTGCGCTATCCTGCTCTGGTATCGGGCATATGTGGTCCGGCGGGAGCAGGAGACGGCCGAAGGGGGGGCGGAGACGCTGGGAGCAGCCCAGGCTGCGCCGGAGGAGGCCGGAGAGGAAAAGCGGGAGGCCAAGCGGGACGCGGTGGACAGCGTCAATGCCACCATGCTGCTGGTAGTGGTCACCGTGCTGGTGGTGGGATTCTATCTCTTCACCCTGAAGCCCCGGGAGGATGTGACTGGGGCCGTGGCTCCCCTGCACATGGTGGTATGCGTGGTGTCCTTCATCCTTTACGCCTGTGTGGAGCGCTGGTGGTCCATGCAGCTGGACACCAACCCGGATGCGGCCAGCATCTGCAACCTGATGGTGCTCAACAAGATCGCTGTAGCCGCCCTGATGGCGGATATGGTCACCTCCTTCACCGGGCTGTTCAGCGTCAGCCAGTATGTGGACTATGTCATCCTGGGCTGCTGGTTCTATGTGGCGGCCATGGCGGCTGTCAGCGTGGCAGTGAAGATGACCCGGCACCGGGAGGAACTGGTCTTCCGTCTGTACATCCTGTTCCCGGTGTACTACTACGGGGGACAAAAGGGCAGCGGGGCCCTGACCTGGCTGGAGCAGCACACCGGCATCTCCATGCGCTCCCTGTGGAGCCTGAAATTCATCAAGATGATCCTGCCCTCCTGCGCAATGGCGGTGCTCCTGCTGGTGTGGCTGTCCACCTGTGTGGTGCAGGTGGAGACTTATCAGCAGGGGGCGCTGTACCGCTTCGGCAGTCTGGCGCGGGAGGATATCCTGGAGCCAGGCCTGCACTTCAAGCTTCCGGTGCCCTTTGAAGAGGTGAAGATCTACAACGTCACCCAGCCTCAGGGGATGATCGTGGGCTATGAGGGGGACGTAAACAACAAGAACAACCTGTGGACCCGCCCCCACGAGGGGGAGGAACAGGCTCTCCTGCTGGGCAACGGGAATGAGCTGGTGGCCATCAACCTGAAGATCACCTACCGCATCAGTGACCTGTACACCTACCTGACCCGGTACAGCAGTCCGGAGGACGTGCTCAACGCCAAGGGCTATGAGGTGGTGATGGGGGAGACCATCCATACGGACATCAACACCATCATCAGTGAGGACCGCAGCCAGCTGTCTCACCGCATCGAGGAGCAGCTCAAGGAATATGCCCGGGAGGCGGAGCTGGGGCTGGAAGTGATGAGCGTCACACTGGCCAGCATCCACCCGCCGGTGGCCATCGCGGATATCTACCAGAGCGTGGTGAGCGCGGGCATCCAGAAGAAGACCAGCGTCCTCACCGCGGAAGGGAAGGCTCTGGTGGCACGGGAGGGGGCCGAGGCAGACAAACAGCTGGCTATCAATGACGCCGGCATCCAGCGGGATGAGCGGGTCTCCAGCGCCAACGCGGAGATCCAGAAATACAATGCCAGCATCGAGGCCTATCTGCTGGACCCGGAGGCCTATCTGCTGGACCGGTATCTGGAGAGCTTCCAGCAGGCTCTGGCCCAGCAGAGAAAGTATATCGTAGGGCCGGGGGTGGACGCCGGAGCCCTGTATGCCAACTTCGGACTGGGCGGCTCGGGGAGCCGGTGGTTCAGCGGCCTTGACGGCGGAGGCGCCGGCGGGGAGCAGGCGGCGGAGACACAGACAGCGGGGACGCAGGCGGAGACCGGCGCAGTGCCGGGTGAGGAGGGGACATGATATGAAAGGGAACCGCATCATCAAGTGGATGTTCGCCCTGATCGTGGCGGCCATCATCGGCTTCTTTGGCTTTGTGTTCAAGGTAAACGAGGGGGAGTACGCGGTGGTGACCCGGTTCGGCGCGGTCCGGTCGGAGGTGACCCAGGCAGGGATGTACCTGCGCCTGCCCTGGCCCTTTGAGGACGTGCAGATCCAGGACGCCAGGAAGCGGTATCTGGACTCCGGCTACCTGGAGACCCTGACCCATGACAAGAAAAATGTCATCATGCAGACCTACACCATCTGGAGCATCGCCGACCCCCTGCGGTACTACACCAGCGTGGGGGATACCGCCCTGGCGGAGACCTACCTCAGCGACCTGGTCACCAGCGCCAAAAATGGGACCATGGGCAACTATGACCTGTCCGCTCTGGTCTCCCTGGACGAGGAGGACATCAAGATCGACGAGATCGAGGCCGCCATGCTCCAGGAGGTGCAGTCCCACGCTCTGGAACAGTACGGCATCCAGGTCCATGAGCTGCGGCTGAAGCGGGTGGGCCTGCCGGCCACCAACGTGCAGAGCGTGTTCACCCAGATGCAGGCGGACCGGCAGAAGTACATCGACCAGCTGCTGGCGGAGGGTGAGCGGGACGCCCAGATCATTATGAGCGAGTCGGATGCGGAGGTGGCCGCCATCGTGGCCGAGGGCCGGGAGGAGGCTGCCGCCATCAACGCGGAGACGGAGCGGGAGGTGGCAGAGATCTATGCCTCGGCCCACAGCCAGGACCCAGAGCTGTATGAATTCCTACAGAAGCTGGCTGCCCTGGAGAACTCGGTGGACGAGGACACGGTGATGATCATCACCATGGACACCCCGCCATTCGACGTGCTCTACGGCGATGACTGAAGGCGGTGAGGGAAGATGAAGGATTCTCAGCGGTTCATTGCCATCATCAACACCGCCATCCGCTACTGCAAATGGCTGATCGTCATCCTTGTGGCGCTGATCTGCTGCTCCGGCATCCGGGTGGTCAATAACCACGAGGTGGCGGTGGTGCTGCGGTTCGGACGGCTGGTGGGGGACACCCGGGAGGAGCAGGTGAAGGAGCCGGGCCTGCTGCTGGCATTCCCCTATGTGATCGACGAGGTAATCAAGGTGCCGGTGGGAAAGGTGCATGAGGTGTCCATCACCACTCACGCCGCCTCCGCTGACCCCACCTATGCGGAGATCGAGGACACCGGCTATGTGATCACAGGGGACGAGAATATCATCCACATTGATGCCACCCTGAAGTATCAGATCTCTGACCCGGTGGAGTACGCCCTGTACAACAGTGACCCAGAGACCGAGATCAACGGCGTAGTCAGCGGCGTGATGACCTCCTGCGCGGCGTCCAAGAGCGTGGACGGCCTGCTCACCGACCAGAAGGCGGAGTTCGGAAACGAGGTCATCCGCCAGGCCCAAGCCATCCTGGACGGGATGGAGATGGGGGTGAGCATCGTGAGCCTGGAGTTCAAGAGCATCAAGCCCCCCAGCGCCCTGCAATACCACTTCGACCAAGTAAACGCCGCCTCGGTGGAGAAGGAGACCCGCATCCAGCAGGCCAACCAGTACCGGGAGCGGGTGATCCCGGAGGCCAACGCCGCCGCCGATAAGCTGGTGAGCGACGCCCAGGTGTCGCAGCACGACCGGATCAACCGGGCTAACGACCAGGTGGCGGAGTTCTACGGCCTGTTCCAGGAGTATCAGCAGAACCGGGACGTGGTCTACGAGCGGGTGTTCCGGGAAAAGGTGGTCACCATCTTCAACCAGATGGGCGGCAAGATCGTGCTGCCCGAGGGGACCAACACGCCCCAGATCTTTCTGCCCTGAGGAGGGACGGCTATGGAGAACCTGACGAATACCGCGGTCCACCTGCTGGAGGACAGCCAGGGGGCCGACCTGACCCGGCGGGAGAAGCGAAAGCTCTCGGTGGAGATCACCACCGCCATGATAGCCCTGGTCTGTCTGGTCACCGGACTGCTCTATAAGGGGATCTTCCCGGAGCAGACGGCGGTGGCGGGGCTGATCTATTCTGTGGGCGTGCTGGTGGAGGGCCTGCCCCTGCTGGCGACCGCCATCCGGGGCTTTCTCCAGCGGGACGTGACCAACGCCATGGAGATCCTGGTCTCCATCGCCGTGCTGGCCTGCTACATCACTGGGCAGCACGAGCTGGCCATCCTGATCCCAGTGGTGCTCAGCGTGGTCCACTTTCTGGAGGAGCGGAGCATCATGGGAGGCCGGGACGCCATCGAGGGCCTTAAGCAGATGCAGGCCACCGACGCGGTGCTGGAAACTGAGGATGGGGAGGTGACGGTGGAGGTCCAGGCATTGAAACGGGGGGACATCATCATTGTCCGACCTGGCATGGGCCTGCCCATCGATGGCACCGTAATCTGGGGCAATTCCAACATCGACCAGAAATCCCTCACCGGTGAACCCCTGCCCGCCGCCGTGACCGTAGGGGACACGGTGTACGCCGGCACCACCAACCTGGACGGCATGATCAAGGTCCGGGTGGAGAAGGAATATCAGGACACCTCCTTCACCAAGATCGTCAGCCTGCTGGAGGAGGCCCAGAGCATCACCGTGCCTGAGATCCGGATCGTGGACCGGTTCATGCACTACTACATCCCGCTGGCCCTCATCGTGGCCGCCCTCACCGCTCTGCTCAGCCGAAATATCTCCAACGCCATCGCCGTGCTGGTGGTGAGCTGTCCCTGCGGGCACATGCTGGTCAGCTCCGCCCCCATGATCGCTGCCCTGGCGGTGTCCACCAAGCGGGGCATCCTCATCAAAAACGCCAAATTCGTGGAGCAGCTCACCAACATCACCACTGTGATCTTTGACAAGACGGGCACCATCACCCGGGGGGAGCTTTCCATCAGCGGCTTCTATCTTCAGGAGGCCCAGAGCAGGGAGGAGCTCTTCGCCAGAGGCGGCTGCGTGGCGTGCAGCTCTATGCACCCCATCTCCCGCTCCCTAATGAAGACCTTAGAGGGGGAGGGCATCCCCTATGAGGAGGGGTTCCAGGTCCGGGAGACCGCGGGCAAAGGACTGACCGGGACCCGGGGCGGGGAAGAGATCCTGTTCGGCTCACGGCACTGGATCGAGTCCCTGGGCTACCAGCCGGAGGACCCCCATATGGACACCGGAGGGGGTCCCGCCAACTGGGTGGTGTACAATGGGCGGGTGCTGGGCTGCCTCATGTTTGATGACTCCGTCCGTCCGGAGGCTGAGGAGGTGGTGAGCCGGCTCCACGAGGACGGGATGGAACAGACTGTGCTCCTCACCGGCGACCGGGAGTTCGCTGCCCGGAAGGTCCAGCGGCAGACAGGGATCGACCAGGTATATTTCCACCTGCTGCCGGAGGAGAAGCTGGAGCACGTGAAGCGGCTGAGGCAGGACGCCCATGTGCTTGCGGTGGGAGACGGCATCAACGATGCCCTGGCCCTGGCAGAGGCGGACGTGGGCATTGCCATGGGGGCCATGGGCTCTGATGTGGCCATCCAGAGCGCCGACATCGCCCTTATGAACAACGACCTGAACAACATCCCCTTTGTCATGTCCCTGGCCAGGAGCACCAAGAGCATCATGTATCAGAACATCGGCATCGCCTTCTCCGTCAGCCTCATTATGATGATCCTGGCCGCCGTGGGGGTGATCCCCGCCCTGGCCGGGGCCTTCCTCCACAATATCGGAGCCTTTGTGATCCTGATCAACAGCTCCCGCATCCTCCGGGACAGCGGCGGGGAGGGCTGAACGCCTGCCGCAAAAAATTTTCTCTCTCTGGGTGTACGGTTTCGAGCACATATTCCATGGACCGCGGCATATACTGATGTGTACGCCGGTGGGAGGACCACCGGCGCCGCGATCAGATACAGAGGGAGGAAGTTCTCGATATGGAAGAAAATCAGATGATCCAAGTACAGCGTCCGACGCAGCCTGAGCCCTGGCGCGATCTGGACGATCTCATCTTTCAGGGGGACGGCTGGCTGGCCAGCGACCGCTGAAGGGCCGTCTCGCTGAGCGAGACGGCCCTTCCATTTGTCGAAGCAGAGGGAGAACGCCTCTGCACGGTGGGAGCGGCGGCGCAAAAAAACACTGGAATATCCGGTTTTTTCTTTACTTTCCAGCCGAGTTCAGATATAATAATTGGGCTTTGATTGGAATACTGCCCGTCAGGGCGGGAATTTGATGGAAAGAGTGAGGACCATATGCTCCAATTCGACGAATACAAGGTCAAGCTGAACAACCTGGCTCCCACCCTGGAGGAACTGGGAAAAGCCCTGGACCTGGAATCCGCCGAGCGGGAACTGGACATGCTCCAGGCGGAGAGCGCCGCCGACGGCTTCTGGAACAACCTGGAGAAGGCTCAGAAGGTGCAGCAGCGCATCAAGAATTTACAGGATAAGGTGGACAAGCAGAACAAGCGCCGCCGGGAGTGGGACGACCTGATGGCCCTGTGCGAGATGGGCAATGAGTTCGAGGACGAATCCCTGCTGCCCGAGCTTGAGGAGGGCTTCGCCCAGCTGGAGCGGGACATGGAGGAGGCGCGCTTACAGACCCTGCTCACTGGGGAGTATGACAGCTCCAATGTGATCCTGACCATCCACCCCGGTGCCGGCGGCACTGAGGCCCAGGACTGGGCCCAGATGCTCTACCGCATGTACACCCGCTGGACCGAGCGCCACGGCTTTACCTATCAGATCATGGACTACCAGGAGGGGGACGAGGCGGGCATCAAGTCGGCCACCATCATGGTGGAGGGGGAGAACGCCTACGGCTACCTGAGAGGGGAGCACGGCGTCCACCGTCTGGTTCGGGTATCTCCCTTTGATGCCAACGCCCGGCGGCAGACCTCCTTCGCCTCAGTGGAGGTCATGCCTGACCTGCCCGAGGATGTGGAGGTGGATATCCGCCCCGAGGACATCGAGATGCAGGTCTACCGGGCCAGCGGCGCCGGCGGCCAGCACGTGAATAAGACCTCCTCTGCGGTGCGCCTGATCCACCGGCCCACAGGTATGGTAGTGGAGTGTCAGCAGGAGCGCAGCCAATTCCAGAACCGGGACAAGGCTATGCGCCTTCTAGCCTCCCGCCTGTATGAGGCAGAGCAGGAGAAGGTGGAGGGGGCGTATACCGCCCAGCGGCGCAGTCAGGTGGGTACTGGGATGCGGAATGAGCGAATCCGGACCTATAACTTTCCTCAAGGTCGAGTGACCGATCATAGAATTGGCTTGACCTTATACAAAATTGATACTATCATGGATGGCGACCTCAATGAGGTCATTGATGCGCTGGTAACCGCTGATCAGGCGGAACGTCTCCGCTCCCAGGGGGCGGACTAACTCTCGGCGTATCTGGCAAACAGAAAAAAGGAGAAATACCATGGAACTCTACATTCATTATCAGCAGCTGCCCCAGGACAAGGAACTTGCCGACGTTGTGGGCGAGCTGAACGAGGTCCTGGAGGACAACGGCTCCGTCTGCGGCGGCCGTCAGGGTCGGATCGACCTGGATCTGGAGGATGAGCGGGTAAACCCCAAATATGCGCAGATCGCAGTGAAGGCTTACCTCCAACGGGCCGGATTTTCCAAGGAAACCGCCATTGAGATCGGCGGCATGGAAATCGGAATCTACGAGTGAGGCCGGTCCATGTATCCCTATGTGATCTTTGATCTGGACGGTACTCTGTTGAATACCATTGATGATTTGGCTGATGCGGGCAACCACGTCTGCCACCTCCATGGATGGCCGACCCACTCTGTGGATGAATTCAAACGAATGGTGGGCAATGGGATTCCCAAGCTGGTGGAGCGCTTTGCACCAGAGGGGACGGAGGCGTCTGTTCTGGAACAGGCCCTGGAAGAGTTTATGGCCTGGTACGGCATCCATAAGGAGGATAAGACTGCACCCTATCCTGGAATGCTCCAGGCGGTCCAGCGGCTGAAGGAGGCAGGCGTATCGATTGCCGTACTGTCCAACAAAGCCGATGAGATGGCAGGTCCTGTGGTCGAGGGTTATTATCCTAAAATGTTTTCTCTGGTACAAGGGGCACTCCCCAATGTTCCCACCAAGCCAGACCCAACACTGCTGCACAAGTTGATGGAACGGATGGGGGCATCCAAAGAAAACACCCTGTTCGTTGGGGATAGTAACGTAGACATCCAGACGGCCAAAAACGGTGGCCTGACCAGCTGCGGTGTTCTGTGGGGCTTCCGATCCCGTCAGGAACTAGAGCAGGAGGGAGCCGATTATCTGGTCTCCACTCCAGAGGAACTGCTGGCCCTGATCCTGGGGGAGAAGAGGGGGCGGGAGACCCGGCACTTGGGTCCGGAGGATGTGGATGATGCTGCGGCCATCCTACGCTCTGGCGGTCTTG
>ERZ780150.865-NODE-865-length-23119-cov-3.156434_pt1 | contig 23119 bp, 22 predicted proteins | sample MGYA00511019_ERZ780150 | MGnify/ENA primary metagenome ERZ780150 (study PRJEB29588, sample SAMEA2151633) | human gut metagenome | biome: human gut; feature: human-associated habitat; material: faeces | place: Denmark | collected 2008/2010 ...
AAAAAATATTATGAGGAAGCACTTTCCAGAATAACCTCCACCGCCTTTTCAATCAGTTCATCACGGCCTTCCCGGATTCCCTGGATGGTGGGTTCCACATAAATATCCGGAGTCAGCCCCACCCTCTGTGTCTGCGACATATCCGTATCATAGACGCCCAGGCTTGTCATGGAGGTATGCACAGCTCCCGGAAATACCATGTTGGCCACATTGCCGTCGGCTCCGATGGAAGGGGAACCTATGACAACCGCGTTGGGCGCCTGCCTGAGCGCCATGATAGTAAATTCCGCCTGGCTCTGGGTACATTCATTCATCAAAAGAACCACTTTGCCTTTATAGTAATCCGGATTATCAACACCAACATACATGGGTTTATCTAAAATAAACCGGCCGGGGACCGTCAGGGACGGCCGGGACATGATAACATAGTTCTTCTGTTCCGGCATAATAAGGCAGCCCAGGGAATAAACGATGAAATCGCTGGGATAATGGCGCAGATCCACAATGATACCCAGCGTATCCTTAAATTCTTCCATGATGGTAAAGATTTCTTTTGCCTTCAATGCACCCGGATCGATATAGCCGATGGAATTCCCAAGCAGCCGATGGGAAACCGGTTCAGGCTCATTGATGGATTCACTCCTGACCCGTTCAATGCAGGGAACGGCAATATCAAAAATTTCATCGTCCCTTTTTACGGTCAGCGTGATTTCATCCGCATATCCCCGGAAAATATCTTCAGGCAGGTCATTGAGCACCACAGTGTCCCGGGAGCGGGATTTGATTTTGCTTTTCTCCGCGATATAATCCCATATCTCTATGCCGTCTGTTTTCAGGATGATGTCACCCGGCAGTACGGTTTCAATACCGGGCGGATAATCCGCGTCAATTCCGTCCACAACAATATTTTCTCCCGTATGGGTAAAAGTGAACGGTGCAATCAGCACGCCTCCCATCAGAGCTGCTGCCTCATCGAAAGCATAAGCATGGGAATCGTGTATTTTCGTTGTCAGCTCAGCACAGGCCATCTTATAAGAAAGCTCATCCGTACCCTCCATAAAACGGGGCAGGAATTCCAGGAATACACTGTCCCAGTCCTCCCCGATTATGTCCTTATAAGGATAATAATACTCTATCATATTCCAGTAACGGAAAAGACCCAGCATACGGTAGCCCTGATCGGCATAATTCATGTCAGGGTAGCTTTCCTCACCGGTGAAATGGGGAACCATTATATTATCAAAGGAAACATAGGAACGGTTTTTATCTATATAGCCTGATTTGGAAATATTGATAAGAAGGCTGCTCAGCTCCGGGGATAAGTAGCTGCTGTCATAAATCCAGTCCGTTCCGGCCTCCTGAGCTATCTCGCCCTTTTCCTCAGATTCATTCTCCTTCACCGTCCCCAGCTTATGAATCCAGTCATATAAAACAGCATTGACTTCCTCTTCGTCCGATTCGCCGATAATAGCCGGAAGGACGCGGAAAAGCTCGTAATCCCAGTTGACATCGCCCTTCAGGATTTTAGGATGGTAATACTTTGCAAAACCCCAGACCCGGCACAGCTTATGAAGCCGCTGCGACATTTCCTGATCCGGCGAGCCGATGGAAACACGGCTTCCATCATCAAATTCATGATCAAACTGTCTGCCCCCTGCTTCTATCCTGTAGCAGAGAAAACAGATTAGAACCGTTATGCATGCAATCAGCCCCCATTTAACCCATGCGCGCGGCCCCTTCTTCCATTTTGACATATACAGCCCCTCCCATACACAAATACTTTTTATCAGTATACCATTTTATTTAATAAAAAGTCCCAGCTTTTCGGTTAATATAGGGCGGTAAAAAAGGAGCCTATTCTTCCACTCTGACAGCGGCCTGCAGGATATAGTCCTCATTTTCCCCGTTTTCATGTTCTATGGTAAAGACCTTCTGTATGAGATATTCTCCCGGCGCTGTTCCTTCATACATAATGGAAAAATCGATGGTTTCTTCGGCGCTGCCTCCGGCGGGGATGACCCGCAGGACCTGAAGCCATGCCGTATTTTCCTTCATGGGCAGCTCACGGTAGCCTCCGTTTTCTTTTATCAGCATACGATATTCGTCACCGTAATAAACAGTCTGTCCGGTAAAGTTTGAAATGGTCAGGGTAAGGCTGGTATCTTCTGCGGTGCAGGTATCCCTGTCAGTTTCCATGAGAATACCCTCCTCCGGCTGTGCCGGAGGAAGCAGCTCGGCTTCTTCCTTTGTCATAAAATCAATGTCAGAATTTAGGACTTGCCCGGAAACAGCGGTATATAAACCATCAGGATAATTCTCTGAAGCATAGGCTTCCAGCTTCGCCAGAAGCTGTCTTGTTTTATCCCTGTCTGAGGAATACTCATACAGAGGGCCGAAAACCTCCTCCAGACTGCTTCGTTCATACTGGTGATAATAGGTGTTATTGCCTTCCTCGATAGCATAGCTGATTTTCCCTGCGTTTTCTATTGTGGCGAAAAGCAAAACCGCATTGGAGAAGGTCCACCCGGAATCCTCCGGCCGCTGGCTGCCGTCTTTTACCCGGTAGATCATGCGCAGTTCATAAGGTTCCTCCGAGGTCTGCAGTTCCATTTTCTCATAGACCAGCTCCTCCGGTACGGGGAGCCTTCCAAACAAAGCCTGATCCTGGAAGGGGCTTCCGATATAAGGAGTCCTTCCGGCGGAAAGATAAGCAGCCAGCTCGTCTGCTGACAGAGCCTCACCGTCTGCTGGAATTGTCTCTGCCACAGCTTCCGGTACGGGCTCTTTTCTTTCCGGCGAAGTCAGAAGGACGACTGCAGCGCCGCGGTGCATAGCCAGCCGGCAGGCTTCCTGAAGCCGAGAGCATGCTGAATCCGTTTTTTGGTATTGCTTTCTCCGAAGGCCATGGGCGCAAGCAGATGGATACCGCTGCTTTTCATACCCAGATGCAGCAGTGTTTCCGCATATCCGGCACGCTCCTGTGACGTCATTTTACGGAGCACCCGGTCGTCGCAGGAACGCTCCATGTCCTCTGTCATCAGCTTGAAATAAAACCAGACAAGGGGATTAAACCAGTGCAGCAGGGCAGCAAGAAAACAGAATGGCTTAACAAGATAATCCCGGCGGGAAAAGTGTTCGTTTTCATGAGAAATCACATGGTGCTGCTCTTCCTGGGACATCCCGGCGGGCAGGTAGATCACAGGATGGAAAAATCCCAGCAGAAAGGGGGTTTCCAGCGCTGCCGATTCGTAAACCGGCGCCCGTCCTTTCGTTTTTCCCACAAGAATTACGGCCTGGGCCGTTCGTTTCTTCAAGCGCAGAAAAGTATACAATGCAGCCGCCAATATTATGAACACTCCCAACAGCCACAGAGTGAAAAACATTCCCATCAGCAGTCTGTCAGGCGCGATGCCGCTTCTTCCGGCTGCAGCTGTCGCCCTGCGTACGGCACTGTCCGGCGCAAGGCTGTTGACTATGGAGGTATATGCCTGAAAACCGGTGGAAACCATCCCTTTATAGGTTACTGCATCTTGCCGGACTGGAATAAGGCTGAGGGCCGATTCCAGGCTGAAGGGACACAAAAATCTTACAAACACCAGGATCCAGAGCGCATAAAAATACCCCGCAGGCACTTTTTTCAGCAAGGCTCTCAGAAGCAGGACCACAACGCCCGCACAGGAAGCGGACAGGGTCATATTCAGTATTTTCGGAAAAATATGCAGCAGGCCTTCCATATTTTTTCTCTCCCTTCTTATGAATCGTTTCGTCCATCCGACATGCTTGCGGCATCTATCAGACGCTTCAGCTCTTCCGCTTCCTGACGGGTCAGCTTCTTATCCCTGAGGAAAGCGGCGACAAAGGCAGGCAGGGAGTTCCCGAAACTCCGGTGTATCAGCTGTTCGCTTTCCTGCCTGCATACCTCGTCTTTTTTTACAATAGCGGTTACGGTAGCATTTTCATTTTTCAGAATGCCTTTTTCACACAGCTTTCTTAAAACGGTGTAGCTGGTGGCTTTCTTCCAGCCTAGGCGTTCCTGGGCTGTCTTAATTAATGCTGTGGAATTTATGGGCTCATTCTCCCATACAAGATCTGCAAAACGGTATTCTCCATCCGGGATTTTCGGTATTTCCATGAATGTCGGGCCTCACTTTCTTCATTGGCGGTTAAACAGCTGTTTTCAGTTTATATATGCAAAAAGGTTTATTGTCATAAACCTAGTTTATAACAATAAACCTTCCCTGTCAATTTATTTTGCCGCAGATATTTTTTACGTTCCTCAGCTTTTTTCCGGGTTTTCCGGGCAGATGTATCGTATCAGGCCCTTACTGTGTTCTCCGTATTCAATCGCTTCCGCAGGGCAGCGGCAGATACAGGCCATGCAGTGGGTGCAGCTCTTACCCCATACAGGTTTTCCGTCTGACAGGCGGATATTGTCCAGGGGACAGACCTGAACGCATTTGCCGCAGGAAATGCAGGAATCATCAGCATAAAATTTCCGGGCATGGACGAATACCGGATAAAAAATGTCATTCACAATACCGCTGCTTATTTTATCCTTCAATGCGACGGCAGGCCGGGGAAATACTTTGCCGCTCTTTATCAAAAGGGCAGCCTCATCCAGCACTTTTTCCGACCGGCGGATAATTTCCAGTGCCTCGTCCTGTGCCGGCGCGGAATACATCGCAATATAGTTTTCTGGCATTACCACTTCCATGCAGCCGCAGAAATCAAGCTTCTTTGCATTGCATAACTTTTCAAGATAAGCGCCTGCATTTCCGATACTGCCGCCGCAGGTCATTACAAAATAAATGCTTCTGTTTCCCGTAAGCGCTGTATTCTCCAGCCATTCCTGCACGATGCGCGGTATCCTCCAGGCATAGGTGGGGACAACGATAACCCAGGGCTTTTCTGAGTGCAGCTGAGAATAATCATGGCTGCGGATTTTCCCAAATAAATCCACGGCGTCGTCATTGATTGCTTTGCCGATTCTCTTAGCGGCATATTCACTGTTACCTGTCCCGGAAAAGAATAAAATCATAATCTGCTTCCTCCTGTCATGATTTGCTGATATGCCGGACGCTTGCATAAATAAGGTTGATTACATCTGAAATCTCTTTCCACTGCGTTTCATCGGCGCTCAGATAATAATAATTTTTCGTTCCCTCTCTCCGCATTGCAACGATTCCGGCTTCTTTCAGGATCTGCAGATGATGGGAAACGGAAGGCCTCGTTAAATGGGTTTTTTCCGCAATCTCCCCAACCCGGATTCCCGACAGATCACTTTCCAAAAGCACGAGAAGAATCAACTGTCTCGTTTCATCGCCAATAGCGGTGAACGCATTCCGGCAGTCCCGGAACCCGGCCACGATTTTCTGTAAATTTTCTTCACATTCTTTTGCCATTTTTAGCCCTCTACATATATTTGACGATTAATTTTTCACGTTGTACGGAACGTAAGAATTTCACATCCGGATAGCCCAGCACCAATGTCATGGCGGCACGTTTTCCCTTCGGAATGCCTATTGCCTTCCTGATTTTAGGGGAGGTATTTGCCGCCATTGTGAAAAATCCGCTGAATAACACGCCCAGGCCATTCGCCTCCGCTACAAATTCCATATTCTGTGCGGCGAGTATACCATTCGTTTTATCCCTGGCCAGAATAACAATCACTGTCGGGGCGTTAAAAAAGAAAAAGTGTTCATCAATTTTATTTTTGCGTGCCATGGGGCTGAATAAATCGGCAAATGGCTTTATTTTCCGGAACAGGCTGACAGCCATTTGCTCAATGCGGCTCTTTTCCTTATTGAGTACGACAAAGGAAACGTCCTGCATGTTTTTGGCCGTATGGGTAAGCCTGCCTGCTTCCAGAACCTGGCTGAGTACTTCCTTTGGAATTTCTTTTTGCTTAAACTGCCTTATGGATCTTCGGAAGCGGATGACATCCAAAATCTCCCCGGGCTTCAGGCGGAAATCTTCTTTTTTCTCAATTTGTCCGGTATCGTAGCCGCTGATTGAAACGGCCCTCATAGGGCAGACTGCGGTGCATTGCCCGCACATCAGGCAATCGTCCAACAGGGTTGCTGCTTTTTTGTCCTTTATCTCTATGCTGTGCGCGGGGCATACCCTGGCGCATATACCGCAGCCAATGCATTTGGACGTATCAATTTCCACTCGATGCTGTTTCATTATCCGGGCTCCTTTCGTTTAAGTTCATTAACCATTATACTATAACGAATCGGGTGGATTATTCAACATCGGTAAAGAAAATCGTTACCAAGCTTTTTATTCGCTCTGGGCTTCATCATCAACCAGCATCACCTTCAGAGAATTTCCCATGCCTGCCTCCAGTTTAAAAATTATGCCTCTCTCATCAGTGTAACCTTAACCGCGCCGGAAGAATGTCTGCCTTCCAGAGATACTTCAATTATAAATTCCAGCTTGCCGCCATCAAACGTATCCGCATTAAAAACGATTTCAGCTTCAGCCTTTGAGCCGTACAGATTATTCAGGGGAAGCGTAAAGGCCCTTCCGTTTTTCAGTTCCACGCCTGACGGCATATAAACCGTAATCCTGGCCCACTGCTGCTGCCTCATCGTATGCGAATTGGTCACGGTCACTTTTATCTTACGCTCTTCTCCTGCTTTGAAGAAAACGGAATTTTCATAATCAACCATAAGATTAAAGGCAGGGAAGGAATATCTTACCACATAGGGAGACAGGCTGCAAAGCTCTCTGATGGGAAGCGCCTCATCCTTTCCGTTGCCGTTTATTTTAGGCAGATAATCCGTTGTCCTGCTACAATACAGCGCTTTGCCCTCTTTGCATTCGATTGTCATTCCGCCTTCTGCAAAAATATCGCAGATATCCTGTCCCAGGAACCCGGGGGCTGCCTTCATTACCCGTTCTGTCAGTTCGGTTACCGTGGAGGGCACCCAGATTCCCCCGCTTGTTTTGTCAATACAGAGCGTTGCAATTTTGTCGTCAAGGGGAGCTGTCCATTCCTCCGGAAGGCCTGATGCGCCGGCTATGATTCCCAGCACTGCGCCTAATGTGGCACATGTGCAGTCCGTATCTTCGCCGCAGGCCACCGCCATGCAGAGGCTTCTGCCGAAATCCTCCCCGCCATATAACCAGCCTGCAATAGTGAATGCCACATTTTCAGGAGCGTCAAAGCCCGGTGCTCCTGTCTCCATCCCTTCATTTCCTTCCACAGGGATTTCACTGAGGGTGCCGCTTTGAATGCCGAAGGTACCGGGAGCCGTGTTATGGATCTGGATGCGGGCTTCCCTGAAATCTGTATGATTATCGTAGCATTCCAGGGCCTTCAGGATCGCTTTTGCCGTTGCGCTTTCCTCAGGAATATAGGACAGGGCAATATCTATCAGAGTCCGTTTGTCGCTTTCCACAAAAGCGGCGCTCTGCAGAGCCGCGAAGAAAATTTCACCATACATGCCTTCGCCTTCATGATCTACAATAGCATCCTCGTAGGCATAGCGTGCAGCCAGATCCGGATTGCCGGGAGCCAGGCAGGCCCAGATTTCGGAGCGGATATAGCAGCCGCAGCTGTCCTTATAAGTATTATCGATCAGGCCTGAAAGGGGAGGCTGCAGGCCCGCACGCAGGTTAGCTTTTCCTGTCCCGTATTCTACCCAGTTGGGAATACAATAGGAAAGCCAGTATTCTCCCAAAATAGATGCATTTACATTTCTTCCGTAACGCTCCACCGCGGCCAGCCAGATAATCTGCAGATCCAGATCATCGTTGGGCGGAGGCCCCATGGACAGATCCTGCGTGTAGAAGGAAATATCGTTTACCTGTCGCTTTCCTTCGAAGGGCGCCCCCAGCACGCCTCCGATATTTTTTCCTGCCCAGCAGCCCATCACCTTGTCTTTGTAGGTTGCAAAATCCAGTTTCATTTTTTCATACCCTCTCTTTCTAAATTGTTGTTTATTATTAATGTCACCGTTACGCCTCCTTCAGGATTATTCCATGTTGTCCTGCCTGAAAATCAGGGAAAAGGGATATTATTTATTTTAAGCCCTTTTACGATTTGAAACAATGGGAAAATCAACGCAGAGGTCGGTATCATCACTCCCGTTAAAAGCATGTAATAAATTTCCTTTTGGAATAGAATATTTGTCATTGCCGTAGCAGCAGATTCATAAGCTAACCTATTCCAACAGATGAATGCATCCCACAAAAAAATACCGGTTCCATTGTTAGAAAACCGGCATTTTTTTAAGTAAGTATGTTCTATATTTGATTGTAACTTTGATTCAATTGTTTCACTGTACTGGGCACAACAATGCACTGAATATGTAAAAATCAAAAGTATCATTTTTTATATATTTCTAATCTCTATTGCCATAGTTTCCGGTATTTTATTTTTGCAGCTCTTTCCGCCGGATAAAATACGAAGAAACCCTTCTTCCTCCATTTTCGCAGTTTCTTTTCTGGACCAGCCGAAATGGCTGCACAGCAGTTTATCCAACCTCAGCGGCATACCATATTGATTATAAATAGTTATGAATACTCTTTCATCGTTGAATTCCTGTTCGCCTTCAGCCGGATATAATTGTGACCTTTCTGTCTGCGTCTGAGACAATTGGGTCTGAAGCAAAGGTAATTCCGTAATCTCTACATCATACTCCACCTGCTCCCACAGAGCTTCCGCCTTATTCCGGTTTAAAATCTCCTTACGGCAGCCATACTCCAATGCCGTTTTCCTGTCATTTTGCTGGAATCGTGTGTATAGCCTTCTGTCCAGGAAATCTGGGGAAATCCGTGTATAAATATCCAGATTCCAGCTGGAAGCGCACTTTTCACACCGGTAGATGAGCCATACATCTATTTTATTACCGTTGGCGTTAATTCGAAAATTTCCACTACTGTGAAATATTGTTTTTCGACGGCACCCTGAACAATTTCTGATAATTGCAGGTGCGGTTTTAGGCACTATGGCCCATTTTTCTATTTTCATAAGCTTGTCTGCATCTCCTTCTTGTGTCTGATTGACAGGTAGGGAAACAGCAGAAGCTATTTTATTTTTGTAAAAAGCCGATAAACTATTCAGCAGGTCAACGCAATAGCATTGAAGGAACTGAAAAATTCCCGGGCTGTTTTAAATTCAGCCGCAATATTCACATTTCATACAATAGCTTCTGCTATGCATGAAAAATATCTTCTGTCATAAATCGATCCTCCCTCTTGGGAAAAGAACAGTCCTTACCGGCAACAATTCAGATAACCGGACTGTTGCTCTAACTATTCTTTTTTCCCTGTATTTGCCGGCTTTTGTATTGTAACATTTCAAACCGGCTGCGGCGCTCCCAAATTCTTTTCTGAAAAAATGATGCGCCAAGCTGACAGTTCAAGGAACTGGACAGTCATGGGCTGAACAAAAAAAGGATCCCGTCCCGCCCTGCGGTTTACGAAATCCTTTCCCCTCCGGCTGCTCATGCCGGTCTCTTTTTCTCTTTTGCAATAATTCTCTGGATACTTTTTTCAGAAAGAAAATACTTCATGGATAATGTATCCGTTTTCATGCCTGACAGATAGTCCTCATAAATCCGGCGGTTCCTTTCATCCATTTCCCGGCGGTAATCCGTGGATTCTCCCCAGCATTTCCTGTTTTCTTCTTTCCTTGGTATATAAATATATTCTCCGTCCACATATTGCTGTATCAGTGCCACCACCTCCGGCGGCAATATTTTTTCTGCCTTTCTGTAGCCCATTCTGCCCTCCTGAAAAGTCAAATCCCCCGCAGTAAGCTGCGGACATTTGATTCCCTCGGCAGAAGCCAATTGGATATATAACCTGGCAGTGTTCACTGCATATCCGGCCGGCCTGCTGTCCGCGGGAATAGTTTCCCGGATGAGCAAAGGCTATTACAAGTCTTTCATATTATATGATTTATTGTCTGCAATAGCCTTTGCTATGCAGAATATATATCTGTAGTCATACAACAACCACCCTCCTTTTGCCTTAACCTTTCCTCATTATATACTATGGTGCTGCATCAGTCCAGCAAGAACTGCAGCTACATTCCTCTGCTCCTGTATTCCTTAGGCGTCATCCCCGCCGCGTCCCGGAAAACGCGGTTAAAGCTTCTCTGGCTTTCAAAACCTGCATCTTCCCATATTTCCGTCAGCGGCTTTCCGGTGGTGCGTATGAGCTGCATGGCATATTCCAGGCGGATACGGTTCAGGTATTCCCGGAAGCTCATCTGCAGGCGGGCGGAAAAGGTATGGGACAGGTAGTATTTATTAACATGCAGCTTCTTTGCCAGCTCTTCCAGGGTCAGAGGCTCCTGGAAATGTTCCATAATGTACTGTACCAGACGATAGGTCAGATCCATATTTTCCGGGCTTTCATCTTCGCAAAGCGTCAGACGGGGAAACAGATACGCCAGTACCACCTGGATCCAGGCGCCGCACAGGCCCGGATCAGAGTTTATTTCTTTTTTGCACAGCCGTCTGAAAGCAAGGGCGGTATCCGCTGGGATATCCTTTTTCCCCAAAAAAGGATTGGCAGGATAATATTTCCGGATGCTTCCCGCATAAGCTCCGGCGATGGCCGAACCGAAAATCAAAAGAAGCGCTTTGCATGTATGCTCCGTCGTATAGCTGTGTACCCGCTCAGGGAAAATAACCGCGCATTCGCCGCTTTGCAGCAATCTTGTTTCCCCCATAACGGAAACCCGTATTTCCCCTTCCATGCAATAAAGCATTTCCACATCATCATGCAGATGCGCCGGAAAATTCATATTGTCCGATACACCGATCTGGAGCCTGCCGCTCCGCCTTTCATAAAAAGGATTCATTCCCCTTCTCCCTCCCGGAATATTGCCTGTGGCTGGAATGACCGCAATTTATGGCCACTAATCTTTTAGTTATGGCAATCATTATACGCGCCGTCCTGCTATAATACAAGCATAATCAAGAAAAGCGGAGGATTTGCTATGACAGAGAAAAATGTTTTGATTTTCCAGGGCGGATGGGATGGCCATGAACCGGTCAAGGTCGCCGCAAGATTTGCGAAGCTGATGGAGAAAAACGGCTACACATGCAAGATTTACGACAATCAGGAGGTGCTTCTTGATCTGGATCTGCTGATGCGTCAGGATCTTATTATTCCCTGCTGGACAATGGGCAAGATCGATGCCGCAGCAAGGGCAAACATTGTGAAGGCCGTAGCGGCCGGCACCGGACTTGCCGGATGCCACGGTGGGATGTGCGATGCGTTCCGTGAGGATGTGGAATGGCAATTTATGACTGGTGGACAGTGGGTAAGCCATCCCGGCGGCGATGGCATCTCCTATCAGGTTAATATCTGCAAGGGATCCAGCCCTATTGTGGAAGGCCTGGAGGATTTCCCGGTATGCAGCGAACAATATTATCTGCATGTGGATCCGGCGGTAGAGGTGCTTGCAACCACACGTTTCCCCATTGTTCCCTACTATCATATTTCCAATAAAGAAGTGGATATGCCTGTAGCCTGGACAAAATTCTGGGGCAACGGCCGGGTGTTCTATAATTCGCTGGGACATCACGATGACGTTTTTGAAAAATCCCCTGAGGCACAGATTCTTATGGAGCGCGGTATGCTTTGGGCAGCTCAGGGTAAAGAATATGCCTCAGAGCACAAGCTGACCACGGAGAGGTTTGAAAATACGGCAAAAATGTATTGATATCCGGATATTTCCCAGCAGGCCAGCGCAGTATCTGCGACGGAACTGAGCCGTTATGATACCTGTAATAATTCAACTATCTGAACCGATACATAGCATTGCCGGAAAGGAGTAATTATGGAAAAAGTAAGAATCGGCATTCTGGGACTGGGTGCCATCAGCGGAATTTATCTGAAAAATCTGACCGGGCTGTTTAAGGAAGTGGAGGTAATCGGCGTTTATGACCTTATTCCGGAAAAAACAGCGCAGGCCCAGAAAGAATATGGAATCCCCAAAGCCTATACCTCTATGGAAGAAATGCTTCAGGATGAGGAGGTGGAAATCGTCCTTAACCTCACCCGCCCCTTTGAACATTATGCCACCACCAAAGCGGCTCTTCTGGCGGGAAAGCACGTATACAGTGAAAAGCCGCTGGCGGCCACTCTGGAAGAAGGCAAGGAGCTGGTTGCCATGGCCCGGGAAAAAGGACTGCTTCTCGCAGGAGCGCCTGATACCTTCATGGGGGCGGCAATCCAGACCTGCCGTAAGCTCATTGACGATGGCTTTATCGGCCGGCCCATAGGCGCAACAGCGCAGATGATCTGCCATGGGCATGAGAGCTGGCATCCGGCGCCTGCCTTTTACTATCAGTACGGAGGCGGCCCCATGATGGATATGGGACCTTATTATATGACTGCACTGGTCAACCTTCTGGGCGGAGTTAAAGGATTGACCGGATTGACTGCAAAATCCTTTGAAACGCGCACCATTACCAGCGAACCCCAGTGCGGTACTGTAATTCCGGTGGAGGTTCCAACCCATGTAAATGGTATCCTTCAGTTCGTAAACGGTGCGGTAGCTACTGTTACCACCACCTTTGACGTGTATTATGACAGACAGGATAAACTTGAAATCTATGGGACACAAGGTACCCTGCGCGTTCCTGATCCCAACTGCTTCGGCGGGAGCATCACTCTCCTGCGCCCTGAAGACGGCAGCTTCAAGGAAATCCCTTTGGCCTTCGATTATCAGGAAAACAGCCGCGGCCTGGGTGTCGCCGATATGGCAAAAGCACTTCGCACCGGAAGGGCCTGCAGGGCAGACTGCAGCCAGACTCTGCATGTACTGGAAATCATGACCGCTTTTGAAAAAAGCAGCCTTGAGGGCCGCTATCTGGAACTGGAAACCACCTATGAAAGAGGCCCTGCCATGGCTCATAACCCCGTCCGCGGCATCCTCGATTAATGTTCTTCATTGACCGGTTTGGTAAATCATAAAGTGCCTGCTCTCCTGGTTTCCCGGGAAGGCAGGCACTTATCTTTCAGCAGATTTTCAGGTGTGTTGGTAATAATCCCGAAATTATTCAAACTTTTTTCTTACCATTATCTTAATATAGATCCAGGTCTCCAGCACTGTGTAAGCTGCCATCCAGAAGAAATAAATCCACAGCCTGGAAAAATGAAAGTATTCCTCCGCACAATAATTAACACTTAAATCATATACCGGCGGCAGAACCCAGGTCACCAGACGTACGGCAGCGAACTTTTCGCCCACAGCCCCTTTAAGGACTATAATAAGTCCTATTAACACACTGAGAATCAAGGCTGTTTCTCTCTTATGGAAAATCCTCCTGTTGGCAAAAAGTCCCGTAATGCCTCCGCTGATCCCTATAATCCAGAAAAGGAAAAAAGCGCTGATGATATCTGCAGCGGTCAGAGGTCTCATAAACAACCCTTTTTTATTCACCAGATCGCATAAAAAAGGATACACCGCGCTGACAGCGGCGGTCTCCAGACTGATATAAGCCACCAGAAGGCACCGGCCGCCAAACAGCAGTCCTTTTTCCTCCGTTTTGATAAATACGGTCTGATCAATCATGGGAAAGATAATATCCTCATACATAACCCCCATGGCAAGCATCAGGAGAAATACCACAAGGGAACAGATGCTGAAGCTGTCAAGTACATACTGGGGCGCCATGGAATAGGCAAAACCCAGATAAAAAAACAAAAGGATGGCCGGAAGGATCATCCGGCTGCTGTGCTTATATTTTTCCCTTTCATAACGGAAGATTTCCAGAAGATGTGCCGCCCGGGCAAAACGCTTTGAACCTGGAGCATTCGTTTCAGCTGTCATGTCTCATCCGCCTCCTCATATCTGACAATATGCCACTGCTTTTCCAGGCAGATTCCAAACAGCTTATCCGCCAGAACAGTATCGGCCTCTATTCTGCAGATTGTCCCAAAATCCGTAATGTTCCAGCCTTCTTCAGGAAGACATTGCTTCAGGATTTCCAATACACTCTGCCTGCTGCAGGGCTTAAAGAGAAGGCTGCATTGTTTTCTGTGTGTTCCATACACATAGGGAATGCCGTCAGCCAGCTCTCCTTCTTTGATCTCATAAATCCGGTCAGCCAGCTCTTCAATGAGATAGGTTTCATGGCAGGCCATAATCAGCGCCATTCCCTTTTCTTTTCTCTCTCGCAGCTCCTGTATCAGGGTCATCTGGGACAGCGTATCCTGTCCGGAAAGGGGTTCATCCAGAAACATCAGATCTCTTTTCCCAAGCAGAGCCTGAATCACCGCCGCCTTCTGCAGCGTTCCTTTGGAAAGATATTTCATGGGAGTTTTCAGCATGGTCTCCAGATGAAACTGATGCAGATAATGCGCCATACGGTCACGGCCTTCTCTTTCCGTTTCCATAAGATACATATGCTCCATGAACTTTCCAAGTGTCATGTTGATCTTCTCATAACGGTCGGGAATGAAGGCCATGCGGGTTCCTGCCTGCAGGCTCACTTCTCCTGAGGATGGATTGCTGAGGCCGGCCAGAATCCGCAGCAGCGTGCTTTTCCCGCAGCCATTTACGCCCACAAGGCCAACAGCTTCCCCTCTTTGCGCCTGCAGTGAAATATCCTTCAGTACAGTTTTGTCATCGTATTTCTTTCTGATATTACTTGCCTCAATAATAAATTGTCCCACGCTCTTTCTCCTGCCGCTTTCTGTTGGCGGTAATCAATTACCGCTTATTACTTTTTCTCCCGTTTGAAAATCTTCTCTGCCAGCATAATGAATGCGGTTCCAAAGGAAAACAATACCAGAACGGCAATTGCGATGCGCAGCAGAAAAAGTCCGAATTCATGGGAATCATTCCATTTATCATTAATGCAGTAAAAAACATCATCCATGGGAACATCATATTCATAGCAGATTCCGTCAAGGCTGCCCTTCGCCTGCATATTAAGCGGTATTTTCCGGCCGACGGGCAGGGTGATTTCTTTTCCCATTTTCAGCTTCCTTGCCTCTTCCATCGGCAGCTGGGCCAGTATGTACGATTCATCCGGCAGCTGAAGCAGATAGAATTCCCCATATTCATTGAAAACGTCCAATGCTGTATTGGTTATTACAGGCGCTTTCCAGCCGCCTCTGTTTCTGCGTGTCGGGGTGGTGTATGCGTCAACCCAGGGATGAAGGGCACCTACTCCTGTGGATACAATACCCACAGGCTGTATCGTTATATAGTCAGTTGCCCAGGCTTCCTCCCAGCTATGTCCGTCCTCAATGAGGGGGATATCCCCGCCGGCAGGCCTGCCGATGTAATCCTCAGGAAGGCCGCCCTCAGTCATGGACAGGGTAACAGGCTCCTCCCTGCCCCGCATCAGATATTCCAGCCCGATATTTTTTCCTACATATACAGCCAGTACTATAGCTGCAATCACAAGTACGAAATCCAGTATTTTTAAAAACTTATCCATAGCCTATTCTCCTGCGGTCTGCAGATCCTTTCTGATATTACCGGTGCTACCTGCCCCAGTTCATTTCCTCCCATTGTTCTGTCAGGGGACGGAATGGCTCATAAGGGAGAATATAAGTCCCTTTCAGATATTCTTCTCCCCTCACCTGAAGGAAATCCTTGATCCGCACCTGCCTTTCATCACATTTGGTACAGGTGAAAACCTCAAGCCAGCATGCGCGCCGTCCTGTGGGGATCTGCTCCTTTCCTGCAATCGGCTTCATATTCCTGCTCAGATACCCCTCGGGATCCCCATACTCCTGCTCAAAAGAGGCAGGTATCAGGAACAGATAGGTACGGGTAGAAGATTTTACAGCAGGAGCCTGGCATTTCCGGCAGAGAATTTTGCCTTCCGTATCGGCGGCAAGCGCACGTATCAGGGAAATGACGCCAAAAACCGCAATTACTGCCGCTATAACGAAGAGAATCTCCGGCATATAATATATCCAGCCCATTGCTACATCCTTCCTTCCGCCCTGGCCTTTGCCGCCTTCAGTATTTCCACGAAAGCATCGGCCTTGGATACCGCCTCAGCGCCTATTCCGGATTTCGTACTCACCACCCGGTTGGTCAGAAGGGTCGGCATGGATATTTTTTTACCATCCAGATAAAAAACAAAACGTATCCCTGTCATGGCGGAAGCGATTGTTTCAATACGGTCAATACGGGAGGCATTGAAAATCTGGATTTTAAAAGGATTGTAGGAAGAAATAAAGCCAATCATGCCGTTTGTCATGTCGATATAGAGAATTCCGCCTCTCCCCTGAAAAGAGCTGTCAAACCGGTAAGGAAGCGAGTCAACCTCCTTCGCCGTCTTTTTTACAAACAGGCTCGAAAAATTACCCCATGCAATCATCATCAGCATGATAATCCAGATCATAATTCCGAAAATAAGCGACATAGCGAGAACCAGATCCACTCTGATCTCACCCATAACAATACACATGATTAATGATGCGACCAACGGGAGGATAATCCCTGCTGCCAGCACAAGCAGGATATAGCTCCTGCCCACTCTTTCAAATTTTTCTGTTTCCTTGTCCCTCATTGTCTTTTTTCCTTTCTTCTTTAGTAAATGCAAAGCATGCCCTGTGCCAGAGTCCTGCCCCGGCAAAAATATACCGGCATGCACTGGCAGCCGGCATATTTTTTGCTCATTGCAGGGACTATTATACCATTTTCTGAATGCATACAGCAATTACTTATTTCTTAAAGATCCTTTAAGAATATTTGCTATATCATTTGAAAGTTATAAATGTTACACATTGAAAATGTTATTTCTGCGCAATCAGAAGAAATGACAGAGGGAACCCTTTTTTATCATAAGCTTCCGTTAAACCGATATCATAGTCATACTCATTCAGTTTGCATACATTCATTTTCGAAAAGCAGACCGCATTGATAATGTCGGACATGGTGTGTGAAAAACTGGTAAAGGTTTTGGAGACATATTGCTCCGACATATATCCCATTCCTTCATTTTCGATCCATGGTTCCTTCCTGAAATAAGAATAGGCAATCTGATTCAGGTGCTTTTCATCAAATGCAGGCTCACCGGGCATGGCCAGCATATTCATAAGAGGATGATAATCATGGATAAGAAGAATGCCGCCCGGCCTCAGGCAGTCCGCCACTTTGGAAAATAGCTGCTCAAGATCCTCAAACCAGGTAATTGCACCGATGGTGAACATCACAAAATCAAAGCGGTTGTTGTATTCCTCCGGTATTTCCAGAATGTTGCAGGCAGTAAACCGGCAATTGTCAATTCCGGCCTTTTGAGCCGTATCGCGGGCCTGCCCGATTATGTTTTCCGCAATATCAAAGCCGTAGCCCTCCTTTGCGCCAAGCTGCATCAGAGAAAGCAGTTCCCGCCCATTGTTGCAGCAAAACTGCGCTGCTGTTTTCCCTCTAAAATCCAAAGCTTCCAGCTCTTTTGCCAAATCAGGGCAAAAAAAGGGAAGGTGTTCATTCATCAGCCTTTCGTAGTTTTCTTCTCCCCATCCGGGAAGTTTGTGTTCGAAGGCCTCTTCCCAGGCCTTTTTGTTTTCATTAAAATAATTCATTTATTTTCTCCAATTCTGGTTATTAGTATATATATATTTGCATGTTTATAACAGCGCTTAATTACTGTTTCTTCCCTTCTGCATATTATTGGTAGTATTGTGCCTGAGCATTCCATAATTCATAGTATTTTCCATTCCTGTTTTGAAGAAGCTCATCATGTGTTCCGCACTGAATAATTTTTCCTTGATCGAATACCAATATCCTTTTGCAAAATCTGCAGGATGAAAGTCTGTGTGAAATGAATATGGCTGCTTTTGTACCGACAATCTGATTAAATTTGCTATAAATTTCAGATTCTGCAATTGGATCAAGAGCTGCAGTAGGCTCATCAAAAATAATAAAAGGGGCATCTTTATAGAAAGCTCTTGCAATTGCAAGCTTCTGCTCTTCTCCGCCTGAGATTTCCAGACCTTCAGCATCTATATTTTTAAATAGATACTGGTTAAGCTTTTCAGGCAGGCTTTCAGTCTTCTCATTAAGACCAGCCTTCGCTAGCGCATCCCATACTCTGTTTTCATCATAATGGACAGAAGCTGCAACATTTTCTCCTATTGGGAATGCAAAGATCCTGAAATCCTGAAATACAACAGAGAATAGTTCAAGGTATGCATCACGATCATAATTATTAATCCGGATTCCATTCAAAGTGATATATCCTTCCTGAGGCTGATAAAACCCACATAACAATTTTATCATTGTCGTTTTACCGGAACCATTTACTCCAACAACAGCGGTCTGGCTGTTTGATGTTATCCTAAAAGATATATTTTTTAATGCATATTCATCTGCTGAGGGATATTTAAAGCTTACATTATGAAATTCTATTTCCCAGCCCTTTTGTGCTTTTGGAATCAGACCTTCTTTGGACGATATCTTCGATATATCAATATATTCATACAAAACTTTCAGATAATCATTATTACTGATGATCTGTGATACCGAAACAAAAAGATTTTGAATAGAAGAAATCAGAATTACGATGGACGCGTAGCTTTGAGATACATTACCTAAACTGATATATCCTTTAAGTGCTCTTAAACCAATAACAACATATGTAAATCCACCAATAAATGTTGAAATGATTACATTGGTACCAAAATACTTTTGTATCAGTCCGGATCTTCTGATTAAGATATTCATCCAGGGTTTGCGGGCTTTATTCCACAATTCATCAATAATTAAATCTCTTTGGTTAAAGATACGTATATCTTTGGCAGCCTTATCATCCTCCATGTAATTAAAATGGTAATAATCAACATAGCGGTTCGTGGCACAATTTTTATAAAGGCCAAATTCCTCCTTGCTTTCTTTGCGAGAATTTCTTACAGTCAATGCAATACACCCAATTATAATTAAAGTGTATAATAAGCCGGCTCCAAATGAAGAAAAAAGATTACTTTTCCCAGATGTTTTTATAAGAACTCTTGCAATGATAATCACTGCAGTTATAAATGAGATACTGTTAGCTGCCATACTTGTAATCAGGTCAATGATACTTGTAATCCCTCCATTTGTCATAAACATGGAGCCCACAATCTTGGAATGAAGCTCATTATACTTTGGATCTTCCATTTTGTCATAATCTAATTTCAGCTTAAGGTTATTCAGAAATTTTTTGAATTCATGATGAAACGACACATTCATAATATTTATCTTTTCTTGCAAAAAGATAGATAATATGTTGAAAAACAAAGTGCCTGATATTACAATAAGAACACAGCAAATTAATACATCAGAATTTCTCTCTCCGGCCAATTCGTCAATAATCAAAGCTGACAAACAGATTGCTATATAAGGAGTTAAGGCATCTATAAATGCTTTTATTAAATTGATATTTAACATATTAGGCGATAATTGTGAAATTATGGATAAAGCCCTCTTTATTAAACCTATATTCTCAGAAAAACTGCTCTTCTCTCCTTTCATTCTTTTCACGCCTCTACCTCCACGGCATCACCCTTATAGTATTGACTTTGTACGTCATATAGTTCTTTGTATTTTCCTGACAAATTCATTAATTCATCATGTGTTCCGCTTTCCACGATTATTCCATGATCTAACAATATGATGCGATCACAGAATTTTGTTGATGAAAGACGGTGTGAAATATAAATTGCAGTACGATTTTTAGTAAGCTCATTATATTTTAAGTACATTTCCTGTTCTGCAATTGGGTCCAGGGCGGCCGTTGGTTCGTCCATAATAATTAATGGGGCTTCTTTAAAGATTGCACGTGCCAGCATTAACTTCTGTGTTTCTCCGCCGGACAAGTTAATTCCGCCTTCAGTCACAGAAGGCACTAATTCTGTGTCCATACCATATGGCAGCGATAAAAGTTTTTCTTCCAATCCGGCCAATTTTACAGCCTTATGCAGTTTTTCCCTGTTGATACTGTTTTCAGTGTTATATCCGACGTTCATTGCTATGCTCATTGGCAGAAGGCACACATTCTGAAATGACGCACTGATCATTTTATAATATTCATCCCTGTTATATTCACTTATATCAATTCCATTGAAGAAAATTTTACCTGATTTTGGCGGTAGAAGTCCGCAGGCCAGCTTAATCAGAGTAGTCTTTCCAGCCCCATTATTTCCCACCAATGCAAGCTTCTCACCTTTATGTATCGTTAAATTGATATGATTTAATATGGGACGATCAGTTCCCTCATATTGAAAACTTACATCTTCGAATTTTATTTCACATGCTGCCTTCACATTCGGGTTTACAGAGCTCTTTTCTCTGTTCATATGATCTTTAGTCTCAATCAGGTTACGATAGTCATCTACAAGATAGTTGGCAATAGTTAAATTGCCGATTCTCGTTACGATTTGGCTTAACCATTGTCCCAGACCGGTAATTGCTCCAAAATAAAGCGTAAAATCACCGATTGTCATATTGGAATGGAACATTTTCCATAACAAATAAAAATATGCCCCTCCGGTACGGACAAATACCAATAATGCTTCTGCCAGATGCTGGTTTGTATCCTTTCTCAGCACCCTCTTCTCTAATTCATTAGATTCCTTTATATACTTATCCGTGTTTTCATTGATCCAATTCATCATCTTATAGATTTTAATATCTTTTGCCATGAGTGAATTGCCAATATCGTCCAAAACATAACCCAGGCGCCTATTTACAGAAGCTCTTTCTTCTTTAACACTGTTTTTTCCTTTTTGTACTTTGACTGAAATAACTCCATCGATCAAATATGTAATAAGCAAAATCAATATAACAACCGGATCCAATAACAAAATAACTGTACTAAAGGAAATCAGTACCAGCACGCTCTTCAGAAATTCGGTCAGATTGATATAGTAGGATGCCATGTTAACATATACGTTTCTGTTTATGGCACTATGTCCTTTTTCAATCTTCATTTTTCCCTCTTTTGATGTTGCTATGCTATAATCCATATCCAGAGTTTTCCAGTCTTTCCCCAGGTAAAAGCGCATATTTAAGATTCGGATTGCTCCAATTATTATGCTTTGTTCTGAATAAAAACTTAAGTAACGGAAAATAACTAATACCACTGTTAAAATAACAATATGAAATAAAAATTCACTGCTGGAAACAGACCGGCTGATAGAATCCAATACTGCTTTTGGAAAATAGATTGCTGTTAATGAAACGACTAATTCGGAAAAAATACGTATTAACCATACAAACACTGGTTTTTTCTCAAAGTTCCATTGTTCCTTGATCATAAACCTGAAATTATTTAGTACGCCGTGAGTTGTATGTTCCTTATTCCGTACATTGACATTCATGAAGCTTCCCCTTATATGCACTGACATTTTTATTCTGGCAATCGCTTTCCAGAACAGAAGCTGTTTATGCTGTTTTAAGTTCTATTGTCGCAATATCACCAAACCTTCGGCCGGTAGCGCATATCTGTGACCGTATAAACCGTTATAAATGCCTCCGGATCCTCATGGTTAATATAATTCATCAGCTTCTGGTACTCGCTTTTATTTACAATAGTAATGATTTCGTTATGCTTTTCCAGATTGTAAGCGCCGATTGCCTCATAGACGGTAGCGCCGCTGTGCAGGGTATTGATAATAAAATCTCTCAGCTGTTCTTCTTTTTTAGTGATGATGCAGACCCGCCGCTTTACATTCTGCCCGAAGATAAAATGATCCAAAATCATGCCGTTCAGATAGGTTCCCAGGATGCTGAGGATTACCGTCTTTTTGTCATAAATCAGGGCGGAGGAAAGCGCCACGCACATTCCGGAAAGAGACATGGCCTTACCCAATTCCATATGCAGGTACTTATTCATGATTTTAGCCACAATATCGAGCCCGCCGGAAGAAGCATTTCTGTTGAATAAAATACTCAGCCCGATGCTGACTACGAAAATATAGCAGACCACATCCAGCTCCGCGCTGCCCGTCATTGACTGGTTATCCGGCAGTATCCGTTCAAAAATGCCTAAGAATACGGGCAGAAGAATGCTTGTGTAGACCGTCTTGACACCAAAGGTCTTTCCGCAGGTAAAGAAACCAATCACCAAAAGTATCACATTTAAAATCATTGTGATGGCTGATATGGATAAGGGAACAAAATTGGAAAGCACTATGGCCAATCCGGAAATACTGCTCACCGAAGCATGGCTGGGTATCAGGAAAAAATATACCGCCGCCGAAATAACGGCTACACCGCTGCTGTCAATACCAGCATTTCCATAAACCATCCTGCCTGTTTTGCCTGCTTTTTTTGATTCTTTTCCATAGTTCCATTCTCCTTTAACCTGCTTTTTTCAGGACGCTTCCTGAAAGGAACGATTAAAACGTTCCCTTTTATTATCATTCATTTTTACCCTTCCGTCAATTCCAGCCATTCCTCCATTTTTTCATCAATCTGATTTTCCAGTCTTTTTTTCTCAGCTTCCAGCTCCAGCAGCCTCTCATAATCAGTTCCTGCCGCTGCCGCATCGGCCTCGCAGGTGTTTTTTAATTCCTCCAGCATCCTGATTTCCTGCTCCAGCTGCTTCTGGCGGTATTGGTTCCGTCCGCTTCCTGTCGCAGCCGGTTTAGCCGGGGCAGTGTTTGTTTCCCACCTCCTTTCCGTTTTCTTTTCCGTTTCCTGAGCGGGCGCAATTGGCATGGCGGCTCTTTTTGCCTTTTCCTGCCGGTAATATTCATAATTGCCGGCATAGCTGCAGGCGCCTGTTTGCGTGATTTCCACCATCCTATCGGCCATTTTGTTCAGGAAATACCTGTCGTGGGATACAATAAGAAGCGTCCCCTTAAATTGTTCCAGCGCTGTCTCCAGATTTTCTCTGGAAAGAATGTCCAGATGGTTGGTGGGCTCATCCAGTATCAGGAAATTAATGCCCTGGCTATTTTCTCCGGGAGTATACACCCCGGTCTGCATCAGCCTGGCCAGATAAAGTCGGCTTTTCTCGCCACCGGACAGATTTTCCACCTTTTTAAAAACACTTTCACCGGTAAAAAGATATCTTGACAGTTCTTCACGTGCCTTGCCCTCCCCGATAACCAGTCCATCCCGAAAGGCCTCCAATACGGACACATCCTCCCTGGGGAAACGCACCTGCTGCGGCAGATAGCCGATCTCGCTTGGATG
>ERZ780150.866-NODE-866-length-23113-cov-12.027843_pt1 | contig 23113 bp, 18 predicted proteins | sample MGYA00511019_ERZ780150 | MGnify/ENA primary metagenome ERZ780150 (study PRJEB29588, sample SAMEA2151633) | human gut metagenome | biome: human gut; feature: human-associated habitat; material: faeces | place: Denmark | collected 2008/2010 ...
GGCCTTCAGAATTCTGCGCTCATTGATGCGGATCTGGAAATTTTTAAATCCCAGTCTTCCCAGGGTGGTGGTGGTTGCCAGAATCAGCTCAATCTCCGCCAGATTGGAGGGCTCTCCCAGAATATCGATATCACACTGCATGAACTGGCGGTATCTTCCTCTCTGCGGCCGGTCCGCGCGCCAGACATTTCCCATCTGAAGCGCCTTGAAGGGGGTAGGGAGATTATTCGCGTTATTGGAATAGAAACGGCAAAGCGGAACGGTAAGATCATACCGCAGTCCACCGTCCACCAGATCGGCTTCGCTCTGCGCCGTCTCCAGATTCAGCTTCTCTCCTCTTTTCAGGATCTTAAAAATCAGTTTTTCATTGTCGCCGCCCTGCTTATTGGTCAGGTTAGCAATATTCTCCACACAGGGAGTCTCTATGGATGTAAATCCAAACTTCGCGTAGGTGTCCTTGATCACGCTGATGCAGTAATCCCGGATCTCCATCTCCGCGGGAAGGATGTCCTTCATGCCGGTGACCGGCTTCTTACTGAGTGCCATAGTATCTTCCTTTCTTCCAGGCCAGCTGGCCTTCCAAACTGGCCAGCCGGACAGCGCCGCAGCGGCCCGGCTGTCAAATCTGTTCCGATTTTACACTTTTTTCCCGTATCCCGCAAGGGGCAGAGGGCTTTTCCTCCAAAAAATCTCCCTGCGCTCCGATTTTGTACAGCAAGTCAATTCCAGTTTTGATCGTTCTGGTTATCGTCTGCTGATGTTTGTCTGAGTATTCCTTCAGTGTATGATATTCCTCTTCAGACATTCTTATGGTTACGATGCGCTCTCTGACGACATCCGATTTGGGCCGTCCTTTCTTTCCCATGATCACGCTCCTCTCCACAGCCATTTTTCAGTATATTTTCCGTAATACGGAATGTCAAGTATTTCGTGCCATAGCACAGCCTCTACTGGAGAATCCGCAAAACCCCCTGTGGAACCTGATTTGCCTGTGCGAGCATTGCCTCAAAAGAGTACGCCGGGGTATATTGTCTGCTCTAAGCCTTTATATTTATCGTATTTCCCACACTGCTGAACTGGCTTTCCGCTATAGTCATATATTTGACTATCGCTCTCAAACGGTTCTGAATGTCTTCAAGATCTTTTTCTATAGAGGATATCGCCTTCTTAATCAGCTCCACTGCTACTACAGCTCCCTCCCGTGTGCTTATATCAATGTCAAAAATGCCAAGGGCTCTGGTGTCTATGTAAAGGACGTTATTCTGATCAATATGAACAAACGTATTGCTCGCTGTGCCGAAAATACCTCTTCTACTTTCTCCGCCGCTCAGGAAGCCATCCGGCAGCCGGATCCCGTTGAAACCGGCAGTTCCGCTGATACGATCAATTTCCACCTTCAGCGAAGTGATGTCTTTCTGCAGATTCTCACGGGCAGCCGCATCCTGACATGCTCCGTTTCGAACCTTTTCAGCCAGATTGGCCATGTGGGCCAGATTCAAAAGCACTCTGCAAAGAACGTCTTCCATGGCCGCCAGCTGGAAAAGACTGTCGTTCACATTCTTCCGCGCGGTCTCCAGCCTAATGATCTGATCACTCCTCTTCTCGGAAACTGCCAGCCCGGCAGCATCATCGCCGGCACGCTTGATCCGGCCTCCGGAAGGCAGCTTTTTTATATCCGCAGATACTGTTGAATGATTTTGTGACCAGTCGCGGCATACATTCGGGAACGGGAAGTAAAAAAATATCATAAATTTTCCTCCTTTTATCTGGGTATTCTTTTACCCTGATATTATTTTATTTTCGCGGCAACAGGGCCCTTTGCCGCGTCATACAACTTATAACTGCTACCGGGAAAATATTTACCCGTCAAAGGACAAGAAGATATCATCCAGGCCCTTTATCGAAAGATAAATTTGTCCGTTGCAAAAGCTTAAAAAGATATTTCCAATATATATATCGACTCTTTTTAGAAAAAATTAAGGAGTTTTTGAAATTTTTTTCCATGTAATACAAAAAGGATATTCCCACCCATTCACATGGGAATATCCTTTCAGTCCTGATATTTCAATTTGGTAAATTTTCACCATCCATTGTATCTTCAAAGCAGCCGAAACCATTTACACACCTTCCAGCAATCTCCTCTTCCGCTCAATCATCTCATCAATCCTTGCGATATACTGCGCTACATCCTTGACATTCTCGCATCTTTCGATCCGATGAGTGCCGTCCGGATTTGGCTCATTCCAGACACGTTTTGTCGAAGCTCCCGCTCCGCACGCCACGATGGTCTGTTTCTCCTCCATGATCAGAATGTTATAAATTCCTGCTTTCCCCGGACTTGCGTAACCGACATTTTCCAGATTGCCAGCCATGCTCTTCTGCCGATACAGATAATATGGTTCTAATCCCATCTCTTTTGCATATTCTGCGGTGAGGTTCATATGCTCTGTGGTGTTGACCATCTTGTAATCTTTATAATCTTCCTTAAACATGTTAAGCCGTGCCGCCTTCTTTAATGCAAGTGAATGCACGGTAAGATTATCCGGTTTTAACGCTTTTACCTGCTCTAAGGTATCCCTGACATCCTCAAGGCTTTCCTCCGGCAGTCCCATGATAAGATCCATGTTAATATCATCGAATCCAAGTTCTCTCGCAAGATGAAAACTCTCCACGGTCTGTGCCACGGTATGTCTGCGCCCGATGATTTTTAATGTCTCATCTTTCATCGTCTGCGGATTGATGGAAATTCTTGTGATGTCCCATTTTTTTAACGTTTCTAATTTTTCTCTTGTGATGCTGTCCGGACGTCCGGCTTCCACTGTAAACTCCAGACAGTGTGACAGATCAAAGCTGCATCGGATTTTTCGGATCAGCCGGTCAAGCTGATATGGCTCCAGTGTTGTCGGTGTGCCCCCTCCAATGTAGATGGAATTCAGATGTTTTTTTCCAAATTTTACTGCAACATAATCCAGTTCTTTTTCCAAAGCATCCAGATAGCTGTCCACTTTCTGTCTCCAGCTCACTAATGGGTAGGATGTAAATGAACAATACAGGCAGGTTGTCGGACAGAATGGGATTCCGATATAAAGACTGTAGCCGTTCTCGTAATCGATCTTTTTTAAGATTTCGAGCTCACGCTCTGCAATATCAATGGAAAGATCGATTTTCTCATCGGATGCAAAGTACGTTTTTTGCATGTAGGTTCTGATCTCTTCCTCCGTTTTTCCTTCCTCTAAAAATTTCATCGGGATTTTCGTTGGCCGGATTCCTGTCAGCGTTCCCCACGGAAGCTTTTTGCCCGTGATCTCTGATAAAATCTGATAAAAATTCTGTTTCAGTTCGTTTTTCGTTTCCGTGCGGTCTGAAAAATCTACCGGAAAACTTCGGTCATGACTTTCCTGACCATTTTCCTTCCACTCAATTTTTATCTGCTGTGGCTCATACTCCACCTGAAACTGTAAGGTGATCTCTTCCTCATATTTTTTATCTTCTGCCGTTGCACTCACATTTTCCTCCGGGAAAAATGCTTTGATGAGCGAATGTATGTCATACTCAAATTCCGGCTGGTTTAATTTTGCTAATATCATGCTTTCCTCCTACAAATAGGGATTGTACATCCGCTCTGTTCCGATCGTTGTCATATCTCCATGCCCTGTATACACGGCGGTCTCATCAGGAAGCGGCATGAGTTTTTCCCGGATCGCATGGATCAGCTGGGATGCACTTCCCTTCGGGAAATCAGTCCTTCCAATAGAAGTCTGGAAGAGACTGTCTCCGCTGAATAAAGTGTTCTGATATGGGAAATAATAGCAGCAGCCTCCTACCGTATGTCCCGGTGTTAAAAATACCCGTATATGAAATCCTGCAAGATCTATTTCCTGCTCATCTTTTAAATATTCATCGGCATAGAACACAAGCTCGCTTCCCTGCCATCCGCTCAGATTCAGCTGTGGATTTTCCAGTGTCTCTTTTTCTTTTTCCTGCGCGTATATTTTTATATGCAAAAGCTGCGCCAGCTTCCCTGCCCCTGTCGCATGGTCAAAATGTCCATGTGTCAGAAGAATTGCCACAGGTTTCAATCCCTGCTCTTTCACTTTCTCTGCAAGCTGTTTTGCATTTGCACCCGGATCAATGATCAGTACTTCTTTTGTGTCATCATTGATCGCAAAATAGCAATTGGTCTGTACCGGACCTACTACATATATCTGTATACTTAATGGTGCCATCTTTTTCTTCCTCCATAAAAAGATGAAAGAAACCACCTGAGCCAGATCAGCCGGTGGTTCTCTCAATATCAATAATACTGTCTATCTGACGAAGCTTGTCGATCACGCTCGTCAACTCTGCTTTTCCTTTTGTGTTAAATGAAATATCAATGGTTGCGATTCCCTGCTTACTCGTCTTGGAATGGATCGCATTGATATCAATCGCACGCTCTGTAAAGGCTCTTGTGATATCCACGAGAAGCCCGGTACGGTTATTGCAGAATACTTTGATCTCTGCCAGATAAAGACCGGAATTGCCGGATTCTTCATCATGCTGCCACTCCGCATCGATGAGACGTTCTCTCTCCATATCTGAAAGATTGATGATGTTGATGCAATCCGTCCGGTGAATGGAAACACCGCGTCCTCTTGTCACAAATCCTACGATCTCGTCCCCCGGAACCGGACTGCAGCATTTTGAAAAATGGACTGCCACGTCATAAAGTCCCTTTACAATGATACCGCTCTTTGATTTTTTCTCCGGGACTTTTTCTTTATTTTCGGAGATCGTCTCAAGAACTTCCTCGTCTGTAATACGTGCAAGGTGATCTTTCTTATATTCCTCGTACATGCGGTTCACGATCTGACCTTCTTTTAAACCGCCATGACCAACGGTTGCAAGGCAGGAATTCCAGTCGTGAAAACCATACTTGCGCATGATTTTATCCTGATACTCTGGTCTGTTGATATCGGAAAGGTTGATCCCCTTTGATTTACAACAGGATGCAAGCAGTTCTTTTCCTCTTACGATATTTTCTTCCTTCAACTCACTTCGGAACCACTGATTGATCTTATTCTTTGCCTGCGTGCTCTTTACAATATTCAGCCAGTCGCGGCTTGGTCCCTTGGAATTCTGAGAAGTCAACACCTCAATCCGGTCACCATTCTGGATCACATAATCAATCGGAACAAGCTTTCCGTTGACTTTGGCTCCGATCATTTTGTTTCCGACCGCCGAATGGATGCTGTACGCAAAATCAATTGGCGTAGAACCGTTTGGCAGGTTTTTTACATCTCCTGTCGGTGTGAAGCAGAAAACCGTATCCGAAAACAGGTCGAGATCACTTTTTAACAGGCTCATAAACTCCTTGTTATCGGACATATCCCTCTGCCACTCTAAAATCTGTCTCAGCCAGCTTAACTTCTCTTCCTCGGTAACGGTCATTGGTGCTGCAGCACCGCCATTATTGCTTGCCTCTTTGTATTTCCAGTGAGCGGCGATACCGTACTCAGCAGTGCGGTGCATCTCATAGGTACGGATCTGGATCTCGAACGGCTGTCCTGTCGGTCCGATCAATGTCGTGTGAAGTGACTGATACATGTTCGGTTTTGGCATGGCAATGTAATCTTTGAACCGGCCAGGGATCGGTTTATACATCTCATGGATGACACCAAGTGCCGCATAACAGTCTTTTACGGAATCCACGATAATACGGATTGCAAACAGATCATAAATCTGATCCAGCGTTTTATCCTGATTCTTCATTTTCTTATAAATACTGAAAAAATGCTTTGCCCGCCCATCGATCTGCGCCGGAATTCCGGCTTCGTGGATATGTTTTTTTACCTCTTCCACAAGGCTCTGGACATAATCATCCCTGACGCTTTTTCTCTGGGCGATCTGATGAACCAGATCATAGTATGCTTCCGGCTCTAAATATTTTAAAGACAGATCGTCTAATTCGATCTTAATTTTGGAAATACCAAGGCGCTGGGCGATCGGCGCATAAATATCCATTGTCTCTCGCGCTTTTTCCTTCTGTTTCTCCGGCGTCATGTATTTCAGTGTCCGCATATTATGCAGGCGGTCTGCCAGTTTGATCAGGATCACACGGATATCCTTTGCCATGGCAAGGAACATTTTTCTTAAATTCTCTGCCTGAACTTCCACCTTATCCGCATCGTAGGACAACTGCCCTAATTTTGTGACACCATCTACCAGCAGTGCAACCTCTGCACCAAACTCCTGCCTGATCTCCTCATCGGTCATAACGGTATCTTCCACCACATCATGCAAAAGTCCCGCTACGATCGTCTCCTTATCAAGCTCTAACTCTGCCAAAATAATCGCAACGCACAATGGATGGATGATATACGGTTCTCCCGATTTTCTTACCTGCCCCTTATGTGCCTCGTATGCAATGTTGTATGCCTTCTCTATCAGACTGATATCCGTAGATGGATGATACTTACGGACACTGGCGATCAATTCCTGATATAATTTTTCGGGACTCTCAAACTCCTTCATTGGTTTGATACTATTGTCCTCTTCTTTTACGATTTTCTCTAATTCTTCTGATGAAAGTTCTGCCATGTAGATCACCCACTTTATCTATGCTTTTGTGTATAATATATGATTATATTTTATTTTCTATCAAAAATCAACGCTTAAACTTTGCATCCGGCTTCCATCACCATTCTATCTGATAATCTGACATCAGGACGCCGTCTATTTCCCGGTCACCGCAATATGAAAAACCTAATTTTATGGCAAGTTTTTCAGAAAGAGCATTTTCTTTTTGAATCAGACAGTGCAAGAGATGTACCTGCAGCTCCTCTCCTGCATATTGCATGATCGCCTGACAGACTTCATAGGCATAACCCTGATGTTGAAAGGATGTCCGGATCGCATACCCCAATTCCATATCTCCATTTAACTCTTCCCGGTGTTCCACACCAGCCCTGCCGATCAGCGTACCCGTTTTTTTCTCAAAAACGAGCCACATTCCATATCCGTAAAAACGATACATATTTTCGATATAGGCTTTCTGATATTCCAGCTCTTCCTCATATTCATATAACCCCTCCATATAATCGGTCATTCCGGGTTCTGCATACATGGAAAAAAGGTCATCCAGATCAGAAAGTTCCAGTTCTCTCACAATACAGCGTTCCGTCTCCAGAATCGTCCATGGAATGTTGAAATGTCTCTCATACACACGCTGTAAAAACGTCATATCGACTTCCTCGAACCCCTCGACGACCATATCGGCATGAAGAAATGTATCCGTTTCCGGCTTCTGATAGGCAATCGCCGGGACATCCACATCTCTGGCAAGGTCTAAAAGAGACTGATTCGAAGATAGAAAAATGATATCTCTGCTCCGCTTCTCTGACAGCTGATGAAAGGCTTCCTCTTTTTTCATTAATACAAATGTAGTTTGTTTGATCCCTGCAAGATTTTCTCTTAACAAAGAAACTTCCCGCTCCGGTATCTGCGACACCCATATCTGTTTTGGATACTCTTTCTTATTATAATATGGCAAACCTGTTCTCCTTATTGATTGTTATGCACAAAACAACCGGTATCTGAACAGATACCGGTCATTCTTTTAAAACCCATGAATTAATATGCAATATTTACATCGACATTTCCCTTGATTCCTGGAACACTTCCCTTGGAAGAATACTGCCACATGTTATATTTTCCTTTGTAATTGCAGGTTGTGTTGTACTGTGCAACCCAGATAAAGTAGTTACTGAATGCAGATGCATCAATTTTATTATTGTACCAGCTCTTGCTTGCGTAAACACCTGCTTTTCTTCCACCGTTTGCAATGGTCTTACAGAACGCAGCCACGCATGCTGTTCTGGTGCCTTTATCTAATCCGTTGGCACGTGCTGCTCCGCTTCCGTTCTCTGTATCGACGAAGATCGGGTAAGACAGATTGTATCCAGAGCATAAGGTCAATGCCATACTTGCTTCCTCAACAGCTTCTGCCTCCGTTGTGGCCTGCGTGAAGAAGTAAACACCCACATTAATACCGTTTGCAGTTGCACCCTGAATATTTTTCTTGAAGCAGGAATCCTCTACCAATGCTCCTGTCTGTGATCCACGGTAACCAACACGGATAATTGCAAAGTTGATACCTGCTGCCTTTACAGATGCCCAGTCAATATTTCCCTGATGGCTGGATACATCAATACCGTTCTTTCCGGAACCCTGCTGTAATGCTCCATCACTTCCGAAGTTGTAAGAGATACCGCTGATCACTTGACTTCCTGTTACACGCTGATGGTTGCTGGTGTAGTAATATACTTTTCCATCAATGGTCTGCCATCCGGTGTAAACCGGCTCGGTGTAGTAAGTTCCGTTTGCATTGTAATCTGCCACGGTTGCTGGTTTTTTACACTCGGAATCTTTGTAAAGTAATCTACCGGATTTATCTTTTAACTGGGTTGTTGTATTTCCAGTAAAATCATTCACGGTAACTGTACATGTGATTTTCTTGTCACTTGCGGTTGTCTTGGTATCGCCCGGTTTGGATAAGTATGTGATCGTACCTGTTACAGTTGCACTTCCTTTTCCAACTGCTGTCAGTGTACATCCTGTTTTCGCTCCATTAGATACCTTTACAACTTTTTCGTTGCTGCTAGCCCATGTAATATTTGTGATAATATTGCCTGCGTCTGTCAATGTTGCTGTGAGACCAATTGCATTTGCATTATTAATAGTGCTGTTATATAAAGCTGCCGTCTGTGGTACTGTGACAGATGCACTGGCTGCGGTTGCAGCTGCTACTTTTGCCCAGTTTAACGTATAGGCTGTAGTACCTTTTGTCACTGCGATTGTAGTTGAACCACTGATCAGTTTATAGCCTTCTGCTTCATAGGAAGATGCTGTAATCTGTGCTGCATCTGCTGCTGCTTTAATTTCTTCGGTCTTAGAGTCTGCTGCCTTCGTTTTCTGGTCTGCCTGATAAAATTCATGGGTTACTTTGTAGGTAACAGTATCTGCTGCGGTGGCAATCCATTTGATATTATATTCTTTTGTACCCTCAACAATATCCAATGTTGTTCCAGGTAATGCCTGATAGCCATTATAAGATTTTTTTGTTGTAACTGTTTTTGCACCCTTTGCAACTGTTACAGTTTCTTTTTCGTCAGCCTTATCTGCCTTTGTCGTTCCATCACTCTTATAGAAAATATGTGTAATTGTAATGTCGTAAGTGCTTGGTTCTGGATTTGGCTTTGGTTCTTCTGTACCTCCTGTAGACGATCCACCCTGACTGTCTCCGCTTCCAGTAGTTCCGCCTGTTGTTCCACCTTGGCTGTTTCCACCCTGATTTCCTGTATTGTCACCCTTATCAGCTCCACCTTCTGACGGTTGTTGCGTTTCAGATGACTTTGGTTCCTTTGTTGCAGTTGACGGAACTGTTTCTCCTTCATTTCCTGTAGCATGGTATCCCACACGTTTTGCGGAAGCCGTCACTGCTGCCTGTGCAATGTCCACTTTTGTTGATCCACCAACAGAAGCTTTCGGGAAATTGGAAGTATCCACATCTCCTGCTCCGACTTTGGATGGCGTACAGGTGCTGTCAACTGTTTCCACTGTATCCTGAATAACAGCCTCCACCTCAACATTGTCTACCTCTGCATCCTCTGCCGGTGCTACTTCTGATGCGGATTTGATCTCGTCTTTGACATCTACCTTGGTGTATTCAATCTTATCCTTAACCGTTAATTTGTAAGAATTTTCTTTTGAAATATATCCATCAATCTCATTCAAAGAGACATCATATTTTCCGGCATCAATACTTTTAATGTAAATAATACCATCTTTATCATCATCTGAATATGTAGTTGATTTTGCCTTCTTCTTGTCTGCCTTGATCGTGATCTCAAAAGGCTGTCCCTTTACATTTTTCGAGGACTCGTCCTGTATCTTGATCTTCAGATCCTTCTCAATAGAACTTCCGACCAATGTAACGGTTTCCGGTTCTGCCGCCTCTGTCTCTTCCGTGACAACTTCTTCGGCTGCCACAACTTCTTCCGTCGGTTCTGCCACCTCTGTACTTATCACAACATCTGCCACAATTGGTTCCGGCTGATGAAAATGGTCATATAAGAAATATCCTCCTGTTCCGACACCGCCAACTGCTGTCACAGTAGCTACACCTGCTATGATCGCCTGTGTCTTTGTCAGTCCGCTAAGCAAAGTCGCAACCCCTTTTACCTTTCCGGCTGCGCCCTGAATTAAATTCAGAAAATTCATTCTCGTCTCCTCCTCGTCTGCATTTTCCTTTACTTTCAGTAAATTTTCGTAATTCACTCTATTATGATAAAGAATCTGTCTGCAGTAATTTCGCTGCTATTCCTTCTTTGTAATCATACGAAGCTAATTATAGCATTTTCCCATATTATGTAAATATAATTTTCCTTATTTTTTTGGAAATTTTTTCCACCAGAAAATATGGTTCTCATTTTCAAGGTTACACACCCTCACAGTCAAATGCCGGGATAAAACTCTCTTCCGCTGTGTTCCCCTCCTGGATAAAACCATTTTCTATTCCGATCTCGATCGCATAATCCACCAGTGTCTCATATTCCTCATCGGTAATCCTGCGATTTAATTCCGGATACTTTTCCAGATTGGAAAGTGGGGTGAACTGATTCATGATACTGATATAAATCATATCTCCGTAAGTATCATGCAGATATTTTAAAATCTGCATGGAATCCGCCATACAACCGGGCAGTGTCAGATGTCTTACTATCGTTCCACTTAAAATAAGGTTATCTTCATCTCCATTTACAAACACAGCCTTTCCTGTCTGCCGCACCATCTCTGCGATCGCTGCCTTTGCAACCTCTGCATAATCCGGAGCATGAGAATACTTTTTACTCAAAACCGGGCTCATATATTTAAAATCCGGCAAATAAATATCGACGTAACCCTCTAGCATTTTGATCGTGTCAACCGTCTCATAACTGCTTGTATTGTATACAACCGGAAGCGTAAGCCCTTCCTTTCGTGCCTGATCCAGAGCCTTCACGATCTGCGGCACAAAATGTCCCGGTGTCACAAGATTGATATTATTGGCTCTTTTTTCCTGCAATTCAAGAAAAATATCCACGAGCCGCTCCAGAGAGATTTCTTTTCCAACCGTTCCGTTTGCGATATTCTCATTCTGACAGAATACACAATGCAGCGGACACCCCGAAAAAAATACCGCTCCAGATCCCGCATCTCCCGAAATGCAAGGTTCCTCCCAGAAATGAAGTGCCGCCCTCGCTACTTTTAAATTTTCTGTCTGCCCACAGATTCCTTTTTCACCCTTTTTCCGGTCTACAAGGCATTTTCTTGGACATAAATCACATTTCACACCTGCTACCTCTTGCTAAACACGTTATTTTCCGCTATTATATAGCAGTCAAAAAGATTTTTTCAAAAAATCTATCTTTTTCATTATAACAAAAGAAAAAGAAATGGATACTATTTTTAACAAAAGTTAATGAATTATTAAGGAGTAAACTATGAGTTTAAAAAATGTAATGGTCGCACAGTCCGGTGGCCCGACAGTTGCAATTAACGCCAGCCTTGCAGGTGTGATCCGTGGAGTCATGGCATCTGATCAGTATGAGACTGTCTATGGATCTGTAAATGGAATCCTTGGCATCTTAAACAATCATTTATTAAATCTGACAGAAATTATGAATGAAAATCCGGCATATCTGGATCGTCTGGAAACAACACCGGCAATGTATTTAGGTTCCTGCCGTCATAAACTGCCGGATTATCTGGATGATGATTCCTCATATGTTTTTATCTTCAAACAGTTTGAATTATACAATGTCGGCGCCTTCTTCTACATTGGCGGAAACGACTCTATGGACACCGTTTTAAAATTATCCGAATACGGCAAAAAAATCGGCAGCGATGTCCGCATTATCGGCATTCCAAAAACGATCGACAACGATCTGTGTGAGACAGACCACACTCCTGGTTTTGGTTCCGCTGCAAAATACATTGCTTCCTCTGTTTTAGAGATTGCCCATGACACTTTTATTTACGCAGTCAAGAGTGTTACGATCATTGAGATCATGGGACGTGACGCAGGATGGCTGACCGCTGCCGCTGCTCTTGCAAGAAACGGATATAATTCCGCTCCACATTTGATTTATCTTCCGGAAGTTCCGTTTGATACGGACGACTTCCTGTTAGATGTAAAACGTATGCTGTTTGAACGCAATAACGTTATCATTGCCGTATCAGAGGGTATCCGAGATGCATCCGGCAATTACATCAGCGCTTCTGAGAAGTCAGTCGATACATTTGGCCACAGCCAGCTGAGTGGCGCCGGAAAAACATTGGAATTCCTTGTGAAAGAAAAATTAGGCGTAAAAGTCCGCTCCATCGAAGTGAATGTATTACAGCGGTGTGCAGCCCATTTAGCATCCAAAACAGACCTTATGGAATCTGTCGAATTAGGAAAAAAAGCCGTTGCGCTCTCCGAGGAAGGCGTAACAGCTTCTATGGTCACCATGAACCGTGTATCTGACGATCCATATACGATTGAATATGGATATGCCGAGATAAAAAATATTGCCAACGAAGCCAAATCCGTTCCTACTGAATGGATCAACGCCGCTGGCAATGATGTTACACAGGAATTAATTGATTACCTCACTCCATTGATTCAGGGGGAATCCAATGTCACCTATGAAAATGGTCTTCCTGTTTATATGGATGTCAGTCATTTGACAAAACATCAATAAATTTTCCAATCTCAGCCCACGCTTTTCTGGATTCTGGCAGCATTTTTGCTGCCATCTGGAAAATGTGGAACATTCCATCATAAATACTGAGTCTTACTTTCACACCCTGATGTCTCGCTTTCGAGGCAACGCTCACCGAATCACTTAACAGCATCTCATAAGAACCTACCTGAATGAGCATTGGCGGAAATCCTCTGAAATCCCCATACAAAGGTGAAATATAAGCATCCATCGGATCATGGTCACCCACATAGTCTTTGTTATAGATCAGGCTGTCCCTCGTATTTCCGAACAACGGATCCCTCTCATAATTGGTATCATACGATTCACCGCTTGCCATAAGATCCGTCCACGGAGACATTGCAACGATCCCACATGGAAGCTGCATTCCATGATCTTTCAGATAATGGCACAGTGCCATTGCAAGCCCTCCTCCTGCGGAATCTCCTGCCACAATGATATCCTCTGCAAACCAGCCCTGACCAAGCAGCCACTGATATGCGCTCACTGCATCTTCCAATGCCGCCGGATATGGATTTTCAGGTGCCACACGGTAATCAATGGTGAGTACACTCATCCCTTTGCTGACTTCATTGTAAAGTCCCGCAAACATGCGGTATGCGTTCCGCATCGCTCCGATATACCCACCGCCATGAAGCTGTAAGATCACCTTCTGCTCATTCGGATTTTCCTTTAATTCAAGCCACTCCATTGTGAAATGTTCCATACTGATAGTCGTCATGGTAAACATTTCCGGACATTTCCATGGTGGCTCAACCATCTTTTTACGCAGCTCACCGCTTTTGATCTTCCTGCCGATCAGGTTATCGTTTGTCACATGCGCGATCAGGTCACGCATGACATTTCCTGCGATGCTCGCTTCGTTTGTCTCATGTTCTCTTTCTTTTTTCAAAGTCAATTTTCTGATCATAAACCCTCTTATTCAAACTTCTGTCGTTTCCTTATCTGATATGGAATCTTCTCTTCAGTTCCACCCTGGCTCTTCTGTCACCGATGATCAGCGTTCCAAGGAACAAAAATACAGACGTTCCGAGTGCCGCGAGCGCCAGATACGGCACATAAATAATTCCGGTCAGATACAGAATAATCGGAACAAAACTGCACAAAATCATAAAAATCTGCCACATAATATAACTCTGCCAGTTCCTCCGGTTCACACACATCAAGATCAAAATTCCTGCATCGACTAAAATGATCGCCGCCGGGAACACATACCGTACCGACCATCCCCGGTAACCATTCACAAAATCGATTGCAATCAATATCAATATGGCAATTAAAGTCAAAACAATTGTTTTGGCAATATAGCCGGTTTTTCCAAGGATTGCAAACCGGACAACCAGATATCCGTAAAAAAAGATCAGACCGGTAACAAGGCTCCACGCCGTCTCAAAATCACCGTAATGATTCACTGCAACTAAAACCGCCTCTGCCACGATCGCCACGAAAAGATAAATTCGCGACAAAAGCATCATCCGTCTTGTTTTGATCTTGACATCGGGATACATATTTTCCACCTCTATCGTAGGCTCTAATACGGAGTGACAGAGCGGGCAGCGCTCCGTCTCATCCAAAACTTCTATATTACATTGTTTACATCTGCTCATCTCACACCATTACTTTCCTGTTTTTTTCTATCCTGATCCATTCTTCTTAATCGGCAGTTACACCATTTGTATCTAACTCTACCTCAATTCCGTCTGCTGCGATTTTGCGGAAAAATCCCCGCTGCACGGAAACATCTTTCAGATCAAAGCTGAATGAGAACACCAGCGTACTTCCATAAGAACAGATTGTTCCCTTCAAATGCTGTCCCTTCGACATTGCAAGAAATGCATGGAACATCTCCACATATGGGCGGTATTCCTCATCCACACCGATATTTCCGATATTTGTGATCGTCGTTGTATTGGCAAGTGCAGACTTTGTATACACAAGCTTCATTGCAATATTTTTTAGGAAAAGCGGTACTGCGCGCGCAGCAAGCATTTTCTCATTGGATACATTATAGGAAAACAATTTCTCCAGATGCTCCCTGTTGATCTGGCTTCTCAGATTATCGCGCACGATCGCCAGCACTTCCGCAAACGTGTAGACTTCCTTTGTCGGATGAAATTCTGCCGACACCATGACAAAGAAATTCTTTGTTGTGATCGAATTAAAATATGGGCGCAGATTTACCGGAACTGCCACGCGGATCGGACTCGCGGACGGCATTCCCTTCATACACTCCGTATACACACTCCAGATATAAACGGAAACCAGATATTCATTGATGCTGCAGCCGTATCTGTGACACACCTCTTTCAACTGCGGAATCTGCATATACCCATGCATAACGCCAAATTCTCCCGGTCCCAGATGTTCTCCCTTTAACAGATATGCCTTTTTTGTCTGATAGCCTTTTGCAGAACTCTTCTTATAATTCTTTAAAAAACTGTCCTCTCTGTTTAGGGATGTGCCGCTGTTTAAGGAATCCCCCACCTTCTCCTTCAGTTCCGGGTGCGCAAGACGCAGATACTGGTAAGTTAACTCTTTCAAAAAGTTAATGCCGCCCATTCCATCGGTCAGCACGTGGAACACTTCCAGATTAATTCTGTATTTATAATAAGTCACGCGGAACATATAACTGTGGTTTTGATTCTGCTGGATATAACGGCACGGAAAATTGCTCTCTTCACGTACTTTCGGTGCAGGCTTTCCATTCTCCTCAAAATAATACCAGAATACCCCCATGCGAAGTCTTAAATTAAATCCATCCATCTTCGGAAGGACAATATTTAACGCCTGCTGTAAAACATCGGGCTGTACCAGCTCCGTCAATGTCACACTGATACGGTAGACATTGCTCATATTCTCACCTGCGATCACAGGAAAAAGATGTGCCGTGTTATCCAGCCTGTCCCAACGGATCTCCCGGTAGGCTTTCTTTTCCTTCTTTCTTTTCTTTTTTTTATTGTCTATTGTAATTTCTTCTGTCTCAGAAGTCACTGTCTTTTTCTTCATTGATTAACTCCACTCTTTTCATGCTTCCTTTGATTATATCTGAATCTGTCTTAAAATACAAGTTTCCGGTTCTGTCTCTGCCAGATAATGAATCGTCAATTTCACAAAAATTTAATAAGTCGAATCATTGATTTTTATTTGTATCTTTTATAAAATAGTTTCGTGGTATCTGGTCTATCCAGAGACAAACTTAATATTTCAGATATCAAACTTCAATAATAATTGTGAAATTCCCTAAAACATAGAATACTTGACAAAAAATCAATATTACTAAGAGAGTTTCACAGACACTTATTCATGAAAGAACAGGAGATTTTATGGAATTTAAAAAACTGAATGCACCTTCCCTGAGGGAACTTTTTGTAAATGAACTGCAAAATATGATATTATCCGGCAAACTTGAGATTGGATCCAAACTGCCACCGGAACGCGAACTGGCGGAATCCATGAAAGTGTCCCGTGCGGTCATCAACTCCGGTATCGCGGAACTGGAAAAGAAAGGTTTTCTTGTGGTTCGTCCAAGAATCGGAACCTTTGTAGCAGACTATCACAGAGACGGTTCTTTAGACACACTCGTTGCCATCATGAATTACAATGGCGGCGTTTTAAAAAACCGTGAAGTAAAATCCGTACTGGAAGCAAGAATCATGTTTATGGTGGAAGCCTCCCAGTTTGCAATTGACCGTGCATCAGATAAAGAACTGTTAGGGCTTCAGGAATATGTCTACCAGATGGAAAACTGTACTGACCCGGAAAAGACTGCTTCTCTTATTTTTGAGTTCAGCCACGAGATTGCCTACATCAGTGGCAACACTCTGCTCCCACTCTTTTTTGTCTCGTTCCGCGATCTTGTATGCAGCCTCTGGGTTCGCTACGGACAAAAATACGGCACCAAAGAATTATACTACAGTGCAAAAAAAATCTTTGACTGCCTTCTCGCAAGAGATAAAGAAGCAGTCAAAGATTTTATCACAACCTCCACAATGGAGAGCATTGACGGCTCACGCACCATTTATTATGTGGATTAGTATAACTTTTGTTTTTCAAAAATTCTTATGCCTGTGAGGATGTATTTACAAACTGGCTCTCATAAAGATTTGCATAGAATCCCTTTTTAGCCAGCAGTTCTTCATGACGTCCCTGCTCAATAATATGACCATCTTTCATAACCAGGATAATATCCGCTTCCTGAATGGTCGACAGACGATGAGCCACAATAAAACTGGTACGTCCTTTCATCATTTTTGCAAACGCTTCCTGAATCTTGATCTCGGTTCGTGTATCAATGGAAGAAGTTGCCTCATCCAGAATCAGCATTGGCGGCAGGCAAAGCATAACACGGGTAATACATAACAACTGTTTCTGTCCCTGGGAAAGATTACCGCCGTCCTCTGCCATCACGGTGTCATAACCCTGCGGCAGACGCTTGATAAAACTGTGTGCATGGGAAGCTTTTGCCGCTGCGATCACTTCCTCATCGGTCGCGTCCGGTTTTCCCATCACGATATTATCACGGATGGTTCCACTGCGCAGCCATGTTTCCTGCAATACCATACCATAATTATTTCGAAGGCTCTTTCTTGTCATATCATTGACTGGCACTCCGCTCACACGGATCGTTCCGCTGTTTGTATCATAAAAACGCATCAAAAGATTGATCAGTGTCGTTTTTCCGCATCCGGTCGGACCGACGATTGCCACCCTCTGTCCCGGTTTTACAGAAAGATTAAAGTCCTCGATCAGTTTCTGTTCCGGCACATAAGAGAAAGATACATGCTCTAACGCCACATGACCGTCTGCCTCCTCCAAATTCACTGCATCCGGCGCATCCGGAACTTCCGAAGGCTCCTCCATCAATTCAAACACCCTCGCTGCACATGCCAGCGCATTCTGTAACTCTGTCACAACACCGGAAATCTCATTGAAAGGTTTTGTATACTGGTTTGCGTAACTGAGTAACGCAGAAAGCTGTCCGACTGAAATACCTCCTGCAATTGCGGTAAATGCTCCTACCACGCCAACGACTGCATACACCAGACTGTTGACAAACCGGGTTGCAGGATTTGTGATACTGGAAAAGAAAATGGCTCTCAAAGAACATTTCTGTAATCTGCCATTGATCTCATCAAACTTTTCCAGTGCTTCATCCTCATGGGAAAACGCCTGAACAACCTTCTGGTTACCGATCATTTCCTCGATAAATGCGGTCTGTTCTCCTCTCGTCTCGGACTGTAATTTAAACATGGAAAAAGTTTTCTTTGCGATAAAACTTGCCACAAGCAGCGAAACCGGTGTGATCACAACGACTGCCACCGTAATTTTCACACTGATCGTAAGCATGAAGATCAACGTACCTAAAATGGTTACAATGCCGGTGAAAAACTGGGTAAATCCCATCAGCAGGCCATCCGCAAACTGATCCACATCCGCAATGACACGGCTGACGATCTCGCCGTAGGAATGTCCGTCAATATATTTTAATGGGAGTCTTTCAATTTTTTCGAATGCTTCCTTCCGGATATCCCGGATAATATGATAAGTGATCTTATTGTTGCATGCATTCATGATCCACTGTGCAGCTGCAGTCAGAAGAATGATAACTGCCATCCTTTTCAGGATTGCAAGGATTCCTGCAAAATCCACCACTCCTTTTTCAATGATCAGATCGACTGCGCGTCCGGTCAATACCGGCAGATATAAAGTCAATGCAACTGTCACTGCCGCAAGGACAATGGACATTCCAAGATACCCCCAGTATCTTCTGATATAATTCATCACTTTTTTGATCGTTGATCTCTGATGGTTATTGATCCTCTTTTTCATTTATCTTCCCTCCTTCTCATCTTCGGTCTTTTTAAACTGGGAATAATAAATTTCCTGATATACTTCACACTGTTTTAAGAGTTCCTCATGGGTTCCCATTCCAACGATCTGTCCATCATCTAACACAATGATCTTGTCTGCATACATAATGGATGCTGCTCTCTGCGATACGATAAATACGGTTGCTTTGTTCTCCATATCACGGATTGCCATACGAAGTTTTGCATCTGTCGCAAAATCCAGTGCAGAAGCACTGTCATCTAAGATCAGGATATCCGGCTTCTTCACAACCGCACGGGCAATCGTCATTCGCTGCCGCTGTCCTCCGGAAAGATTCTTACCGCCCTGCTCGATCTCAAAATCAAGTCCGCCTTCTTTTTTATCTACAAACTCTTTTGCCTGGGCAACCTCTAACGCCTGCATGATGTCCTCATCCGTTGCGTTCTCATTTCCCCATAACATATTTTCGCGGATCGTTCCCTTGAACAAAACCGCTTTCTGGAGTACCATACCGATTTTTCCACGAAGTTCTTCCAGAGAATACTCACGCACATCTTTTCCCCCGATCTGCACGCTTCCCTTTGTCGCATCATAAAAACGCGGGATCAGGTTGACGACCGATGATTTTCCGGAACCTGTACCACCGATGATACCGACCGTCTCTCCCTTTTTCACAGTGAAATCGATGTCTGTCAGGGATTCCTCTCCAGCTCCGGCATAAGTTAAGCCCACATGGGAAAATACCACTTCCGGCACCTCTCCACTGTGTTCTGTTTTTTCCTCTGCCACAGGCGTCACCGCATAATCTGTGATGGATGGCTGTAATTCAAAAATCGCCTGAATGCGGTTTCCGCATGCAATAGATTTATTAATGTTGATAATAAGATTTGCAAGTTTTATAAGTTCCACTAAAATCTGGGACATATAATTTACCAGCGCTACCACTTCACCCTGTGTGATATATCCACTGTTAACACGGATTGCTCCTGTCCATACTAAAACAACAACCGCACCATTTATGATCACATAAGTAAGCGGATTCATGAGCGCTGAAATTTTTCCTACATAAAGCTGGATCTTTGTCAGTGCATCATTACTATTATTAAAGTCTGCGATCTCATCATCCTCTTTATTAAAAGCACGGATCACCCTGCTTCCGGTCAGGTTCTCTCTTGTGATTCCAAGCACCTTGTCCAGTGCAGACTGTACTTTTTTATACAATGGAATACTCACAAGCATAATTCCGAATACCACAACCGATAACAGCGGAATCGTTACAACAAAGACAAGAGCAGCTTTCACATCGATCGTGAATGCCATGATCATTGCACCGAACACGATAAACGGCGAGCGCAGAAACAAACGTAATACAAGGTTTACACCATTCTGCGTCTGGTTGATATCACTTGTCATTCTCGTGATCAGTGTGGATGTTCCCACAGTATCCATCTCCGAAAATGATAGTTTCTGAATATGCTCAAAAAGTGCGTGGCGCAGTCCTGTGGAAAAACCGACCGCTGCCTTTGCTGCAAAATACTGGGCCGTGATAGAACACGTCAATCCGATCACTGCAAGCAGCACAAGTACCAGACACATTTTCATAATGTATGGTTTATCTCCGTCTGCTACTCCATGATCGATAATCGCCGCCATAACAAGAGGCACGATCAGCTCAAAAGACGCTTCGAGCAATTTAAAAAGCGGTCCTAACACGCTTTCTTTTTTATAATCTTTCAGGTACACCAATAACTTTCCCATTTCCTGTTCTCCCATTAAAATTCCTTTCGTTTTTAAGACAATACAGAAACCGGCACAAATACTTGCGCCGGTTTCCTTCTGTCCCTATTATGCTGTTTTATCCAATGCTTATCCGCACTATGCTGTGCGTCTTTTTCAAACCATCGTCTTCTACTCCGATTATTGTTTAATATCCTTCATCTTCTGCAGTCCTAAAATAACTGCACCGCCAATCAAAAAGAAAAGAATACTAAAATCATGGATTCCCATAGCCGGCTGCGGAGTATCCAGAGTAGTCGGTCCCATAACAACAGCGAAGATGGAGCCGAGCATCAGTCCGATGATCAGATAAATCGTCTGTGCCCTGTACTTTTCCAATGCCCTGCGGATCAGCTTTACTACACTGAAAATGCCGACTAAAACACCGCACCCAAAAATAACTACCGTCCAGAAACTCGAGAAATCCAAATGCAGCATATCCTTGATTGCAGTGATGATCGGAAGATATAATCCAAAGATCAAAAGCAGGGTGGACCCGGAAATTCCAGGAAGCACCATGGCTGAAATAGCGATCACTCCTGCAAAAAACACAAACACTGCAAGCCCCGGTGTCAGATGATCCAGATTCACTCCGTCATTTCCACCGGAAACCGGATTAAAATATGTGATGGCACATACAACCGCAATTCCAAGCAGTACAAACGGTATCGCCTTTTTATTGGTTCCAAGACATTTTTTCTCCTCTTTTATCACGATCGGGATCGCAAAAATAATAAATCCGATAAACAGGGAGCTTATATAATAAATATGTGATTCAAATACACTTGTCAGGATCAGTACTGCGATCACAAATCCACTGATCCATCCTATTCCAAGTTTGATCAGGAAAACAAATGCGTCCTTCCTCTCCTCTTTTGTTCCGGTCAGCAGATCATCAATTGAATCGATAAACTTATCATAAAATCCAAGTAAAAATGCAATTGTGCCTCCGGATACACCCGGAACACTGTCTGCTAATGCCATACAGAAACCTCTGATAAACTGAATTATAAACATATCTTTCCCTCGTTTTTCATTTTATTGTTTTACAGCACTGCACAACATTATAACTTATATAGGTTCTATTTGTCTATATATTTATCCAGCTGGTGTGATACACCTTATTTCCGTATCAGATCTTTTACCACTTCCCCGGCAATGATCAGCCCTGCCACGGAAGGAACAAATGCCACACTTCCCGGTATGTCACGCCGCTCTGTACACTTGTGCTCTGCTCCCGGCGGACAGATACAGTTTGTCCTGCAGCTGATGGCCATATCCTCGATTGGTCTTGTTGGAGTCTCTTCGGAATAAACTACTTTTAACTTCTTCACTCCGCGCTTTTTCAGTTCGCGGCGCATTACTTTTGCAAGCGGGCAGACTTTTGTCTTATAAATATCTGCCACCTTAAACTGGCTTCCGTCAAGCTTATTTCCCGCCCCCATGCTGCTGATGATCGGGATATCCTTTTCCTTCGCCTTCATGACAAGCTCGATTTTTGCAGTTACGGTATCCACCGCATCCACAATATAATCATATTCGCCAAACGGAAAATCATCCGCATTCTCCGGCAGGAAAAAGCACTTATGGATCCGTACATCTGCTTCCGGATTGATTTCCAGGATGCGGTCACGCATCACCTCTGCCTTATACTTTCCTACCGTCTTTCTTGTCGCAATGATCTGGCGGTTTAAGTTTGTCAGACATACTTTGTCATCATCGATCAGATCAAACGCTCCCACACCACTCCGCACAAGTGCTTCGCAGACATAGCCTCCGACGCCGCCGACACCAAAGACAGCCACTCTGGAATGTCCGAGTTTCTCCATCGCCTCTTTTCCCAATAATAACTCCGTTCTTGAAAACTGGTTTAACATAATGATTTTTCCTTTTCTTCTATAAACATTAACAAAAAGCTGACTGCCAGAACAGCACTTGAAAACCAGATTGCCTTAAATCCAAGCCGCATAGACAGATTTCCACCGATTCCTGCTCCCACTGCAAAAAACAGGATAATCCCAAAATAATACATCGCCTGCCGGATCTGCTCCGGGCGTCTGTCCCTCATGTATGCTGACAACGCTGCCGTGCCGCTTCTTAAGTTTCCGATACACATCGTACTCGCATAAGAATATCCGCCAACTTTGCGGAATGACTGCACCTGCATCGCACAGGAGAACGACACTAATGTTGTCGCAAGCATATTATAATCCTGCGGAATAAATCCGACACCAAATAAAATCAGGATCTCCAACAATAATATCCCCTGCCTCCAATGAAGACGGTTGGCATATTTAAACTTTCCCTGTACACAGTCTGCAAAGAAAACGCCTCCGGCAAATGCGAGCAGCGGTATCAGATAATGCAATCCTCTCTGCCATTCACCCAGCATAAAATGCTGGCTCATCAGTACCACGTTTCCTGTCTGTGCATTCGAAAATACTTCATCCCTTGTAAAATAAGTATATGCATCCTGAAATCCGCCGGAAAGTGCCAAAAATACACTCGTGATAAAAGCCTCCGACATCTGAACTCTTGCATTTTTCGCTTTTGTTTTTTCAAAAAACACTTTCATCACCTCACATTTTTTTATCGTGTCGTATTATAACGCTTTTTCCGGCAAATGTAAAAACTATTTGATAAAAAATATTCTTTTCCGACAAAAAATAGGGGCTGTGAAAAAAGAATAGTCCCGAAAAAAAAGAAAGACCAAGAGTTTATAA
>ERZ780150.886-NODE-886-length-22759-cov-3.154466_pt1 | contig 22759 bp, 15 predicted proteins | sample MGYA00511019_ERZ780150 | MGnify/ENA primary metagenome ERZ780150 (study PRJEB29588, sample SAMEA2151633) | human gut metagenome | biome: human gut; feature: human-associated habitat; material: faeces | place: Denmark | collected 2008/2010 ...
GTCGGTCGTCTGGCAGCAAATTTGCGCGTTGGTTGAGAGAATCAGAATGTTACGCATAATCGTGTCCCCCTTTCTGTACCTCTATTATACTACAATCAGGCTCTAAGCGATAGAATGGATGCGGAATTGATGGAAAATAATTGTGAATGACGGGTGGCCGTTTGGGGGGATTTATATTATAATGGAATGGCGTCCGGCCGGTGGAGCCGGAGAATATGAAATGGGCCGCAGACGGTTTTTGCGGCATGGAGGTTGTGATGGGAAAATTGAGATTGGGAATTCTTGGAAATGGTTATCTGGCGGGGATTGTGGTGGAGGCCTTTGAGAAGGGGCTGCTGCCGGAATATGAGCTGGTGGGGATAATGGGGCGCACGCCGGAGAAAACCGGGGCGCTGGCAGAGCGGGCGGGGTGCGCGCCCTGCGGTTCCATCGGTGAGCTTTTGGACTGGAAACCGGATTATATTGCGGAGGCCGCTTCCGTGGCCGCGGTTCGGAATTATGCGGTGCGGATTCTGGAGGCGAAGTGCGGGCTGGTGGTGCTGTCCATCGGGGCTTTTGCGGACCGGAGCTTTTATGAGCAGGTGGAAAAAGCGGCTGCGGCCAACGGGGCGAGAGTGCATATCGCCTCCGGCGCGGTGGGCGCGCTGTTCGGAGCCTATCCTGCATACAAGGCGGCTTCCCTTGACCCGGTGGAAGCCCTCAGAATGTAGGCGGTGTGAGAGATGCCGAATACAGAGAAAAGGCAGAGCCGAAGCTCTGCCTTTTCCATTTATATTGGGGGGAGAGAGGTTATCTGGTTAATTATCCATGCGCCTGAAAACGCGCTCTCCGTTCGGTTTACTTAGCCTTGATCTTATAGATCTTGGAAGCTTTGGAATACAGCTTCTTGCCATCAATGGTGACGTAAGACTTTACATAGTAGTAATAAACCTTGCCCTTAACAGCGGTGCTGTCAGTAAAGGTCAGATCATCAGGATCGTCGGAAACTATATCGGTCAGCGACTTGCCCTTACCCTTTGCGGAATTGCGGCGGTATACCTGATAACCATCTGCGTAGTCGGAAAGATCCCACTCAAGCACGATACCGTCCGTGGTAGCCTTTCTGTAGGTGATAACCGGCTTGACCGGGCGTACCTTTACAGTTATCGTACGGGTCTTTGCAGGGTTGGACTTAGCGGTAACGGTGATCTTTGCAGTTCCTGCGGATACTGCGGTAACTGTGCCGTTTTCGTCAACCACTGCAACGTCCTCGTTGGAGGAGGAGTACAGCAGGGTCTTATCATTGCAGTTTGCCGGATAGATCTTTGCTGTGATGGTGAACGTACCGTCGATATCCATTGTCTTGGTCTTTGCAGGCTTAACGGAGAAGCTGGATATCGGAGTAGTTACTGTAACGGTGCACTGAGCGGTAAGTCCGTTATCGGTCTTGGCGGTGATAACTGCGGAGCCATTCTTTACAGCCTTTACAGAACCTGTGTTGGTTACTGTTGCAACCGAGGTATCAGAGCTGCTCCATGTAACGTCCTTGTTGGAAGCGTTGTCAGGAGCTACTGTCGCTGTAAGCTTTGCAGTGGCATTCGGCTTGAGGGTGATATCGGTCTTGTCAAGCGATATGCTTGCAGCCTGTACCAGCTGCTTGCACAGACCGTCTCTGATGACGGTTTCCGGCTGAGACTTCAGACCGCCCTTGCCGTTGCCGCACTGACCGTATGTATTGTCGCCCCAGCAGTAAAGTCTGCTGTCGTAGGAAACATAGCCTGCAAATTCGCCGCCGAGACTTGCAGAAGTAACATTAGTGTTGGTGATTCTCGCGAAGGTATTTCTGGTCTTGGTAGAGCCATCACCGAGCTGACCGCATGAGTTGCTGCCGCTCAGTGAGATATCGCCTGCCTCAGTAATAACTGCTGAGAACTTCTGAGATGAATAAACATAACTGGAATTTCCATAAACCTTAGAAGGAGTCTTCAGTCTGGAACTGTTATCGCCTAACTGACCGTAGGAATTATCACCCCATGCATAAACGGTGCCGTCGTTTGCTACTGCGATGGTGTGGCTTCCGTCCGCTGCGATATCAACCAGGCTTATAGGATTATCCTTCGAATCCGTTATGTTGATCAGCTCGGGAATATCGACTACTCTGGAAGATGTGTCTCCGCCGAGCTGCTTTACACTGTTGCTGCCCCAGCCGTAGAGATCACCATTATCGGTGATTGCAACACAGTGGCTGTCGCCGGCTGCTATGTCTGAAATGCTTACCAGCTTATCAGAAAGAACCTCAGGATACTTTACAGTGCTTCCGCATGTGGAGAGTCTGCCGACAGAGTTAATGCCCCAGCCCCACACCTGGTTGCCGATAAGTGCAATGGCGAAATCATTCTGTAACTCTATCTTATCAATAGTTGTTCCGGAAAGATACTCGTTTTCAGTAGGAGTATTAACAATATCCGACCTGGTTTTCATGCCGAGAAGATAGTTGCTGTTGTCACCGAAAACGTATACCTTGCCGTCGCTGGTCTGCACGATGGTTGCCTTGTTTCCGCACCATACATTTACTGCTTCGTATGTTAACTTCACCTTTGTGGGTACGCTTCTTACATTATAGTCTCCCTGACCGAGCTGACCCTTATCGTTGTTGCCCCAGGTGTAAAGTGTTCCCTTGGTATCAATCGCAGCAGCGTGATCGTAGCCTGCCGAGAAAACAGTCACATTGTTCAATGTGTATTCCGGCTTTGCAACGATGGAGCTTGTTGTGCTGAACAGCTCGCCCGAAACGCCGGCGCCTACGCTGGAGATATTGCCGTTATTCCTGAGCATGAGAGAATGATGATGCCCAAAAGCAATGGAAACTGCACCGGTAGTAACCTTCTCCGGATAATTCAGATCCTCGGTATTGCCGTTGTGAAGCTGACCGGACTCGTTGCTGCCCCAGGTGTAAAGAACTCCGTTGGCTATTGCGCCGGAGGAGTTGCCGCCGGCAAATACCGCGCTTGCGCCCTTAACTGATACATTGCCGAAATTAGCGCTGCCGCCGTTATAATAATCCGTGCCAAGCTGACCGTAATCATTGGAGCCAGCAGTCTTTACCGTTCCGTCGCTCATAAGCACGATGGAATGCTCGTCGCCTGCCTCAACGTCCTGAGCGCCGCTCTCAATAACAACGGTAAGCCAGGTCATATCCCTGTAGTTACCTGTGCCAAGCTGACCCTGATCGTTATTGCCGCAGCCGTAAACTGCGCCGTCCTTGGACACAACCAGCGTAAATCCGTCGCCTGCTGCAACGTCCACTGCGTCCTTCATGAGCTCTGTAACGGAATTCTTGTATGTATTGGTAGAGAAACCAAGCTCGCCGTATTCATTGCTGCCCCATCCTACTGCGGTTCCGTCCTCAAGCAGTGCGACTGTATGACCGTCTCCGGTGCTTACCTGAGCAACATTGTCCAGGATCTTGGTAGGGTTGCTGATAGTCGCAGCGGAAACCTTATTTGTTATCTGACCCTCGGAGTTGTCGCCCCAGCCATAGAGCGTGCCGTTCTTATCTATCGCGAAGCTGACATCTTCGTTTGCGTCAACATACACGATATTGTCCATTACCTTCTCGCCGTTGGAGCTGGACTTGCTCGATCCTAAACCGAGCTGCCCCTTGCTGTTGTCGCCCGCAGCCCAAAGAGACATATCGCTCTTGATAACAAGGCTGTGATTCTCACCGACTGCGATCGTGGTGGTGCTTAACTGCGGTTCTGCTGCCGCCGCGCTCAGCGGTATCATCGTGATGACCTGAGCTGCACAGAGCGAAGCAGCAATGACCTTCGCTTTCTTATTCATACTAACTCCCTCCATATACCGGGGCGTCCTGCCCCTGTTTATTTTAAGCCGCTGCGCCTGTCTGCACCTCAGCCTAATAACCTTTCATTAATTAAAACAACCGAGACCCATAAAAGGTTGCATGTTTTTTGAAAAAATTTTTAATTTTTTTAAAAAAATTATCACCTGCATATATTATAACGCAAAAATACCGGAAATGTTGCAAAAAAGACTTACAAATATCTTAATTTTACATTTCCGGTTTAAAAATCAATTTCTTCTCCACCGCCAATATACATTAACTTGTCTCCGAGGGTCTCGTCCATAATGTCGAACCCCTTGAAGCCTGTGCAGTGGCAGGCGTAGATCTTCTCTGCGTTGCTGAGCTTCAGCGCCCTTGCCTGCGCCGTGATATACTCAGATGAGCACCCAAGCGTTTTAGGGTTTGAGCCCATAAAGTGAAACCCGCCCACGATAGCGAGCACAGGTATTCCGCACCAGTTTTGTTTCACAGTTTCCAGCATATTCTGAACTCCGCAGTGGAAGCACCCTCCGATGATAACAAGGCCGTCAGCCTTGCGCTTTTTTGGGAACAGCACGGCAAAGCACTCGTCGGAGCAGTCGTAGGGGAGCTGCTTTTTTCCGTCCAGCGCGAAGTAGCTCCTGTCAGGGTTGAGGTCCTTTTCATCAAAGGTCTCGCAGGAAGCAAGGTAGAATCCCTCCGCCACCTCTGAGAAACGATTGAAAAGTATCAGATCATCTGCGTATTTCTTGAAAAACGCCTTCCCCGCGCCGACTGGCTCCTTGAAAAAGCCCGTTTTCCTGAAACGCTCTGTCTGCGCGCCCGCGCGAAGGTATATCTCAGCGTCAGGGCTGAGCCGCATAAAGCTGTCGATACCACCGACGTGCGCGGCATGATTGTGGGTAAGCACCACCGCGTCAAGCTCGTCCGTCGGGAGCTGCATGCGGCGTGCGTTCTCCGCCGCCTTTCCGGTCAGCCCGGTGTCTATGATGTAGTTCTTTCCGCCGAATTCCACGAAGAATGACATACCGTTCTCAGAGAACAGCTTGTCGTCAACCGCAGTATTGTCGATAAGGCTGATAAGCTTCAAGGGATCACTCCCCCTTGACGTGGCGCTTTATCGCCGCGAAGCTCTCTGCGCTGAGGCAGTGCTCGATACGGCACGCGTCCGCAGCCGCTATCTCCTCGGGCACCCCCATAGAGGTAAGCCAGTTTGTAAACAGTATATGGCGCTCGTAGACCTTCTCCGCGATTCCGCGTCCCTTGTCGGTGAGCGTAATGTATCCGTTCTTGTCAACGGTGATGCACTCCTGCTCCCTGAGATTCTTCATTGCAACGCTTACGCTGGGCTTTGAGAAGTCCATCTCAGTGGCGATATCCACCGAGCGCACCTCGCCGTTGCGGTTCTGAAGGATCAGTATGGTCTCCAGGTAATCTTCACCGGATTCAAGTATTCTCCCTTTCATATCCAGACCTTTCTAAGTTACAAAAATGCCGCAGATAAATCTGCATTCTCTGTTAATATGATACCATATTTTTCATTTCAAGTCAAGCTATAAATCGATTGACACATAACTACCATTAGTATAATCTGCTGATTATATTACAGAAGTTAAGTTCAGCGAATATACCGTACGTATATACATTTCGGCAAAACACGGAATGTAATAAATCAACTCATGCTGAGAATTCTTGCAATCACGCTGCCCTCGTAAACGATGGGATATTCCCTCAGCGAGAAGATAAGCCCGTCTGACGGCGCTGTTATCTCTTCCTCGACGGTTCCGGTGATCGGAGTTACTATCTCGCCGATGAGCGTACCCTTCTGTACCCACATGTTGTGCTCAACTTTAGGTATAAATATTCCACTTTCGCCTGAATGTATAACGTGTACCGCACCATCGCTGCTGACCATCGGATGTGAAACATTCTCTGTAGGTCCAACCCAGATTCCAAGCTTCGACATAAGGTTGAATATTCCACTGAGGAGCTGCTTGCAGTACTCCTTAGTTATTCTCTGTCCCACGCCCATCTCAATGACCAGCGTAGGCACGCCGACCTCCCGGAGCGCAGCCGCCAGTGAGCCTTCCCCGACTGCGTTTGAATCATGCACCCACACGAAATCGGTGTTGAGCATTTTAGCGTATTTGAGAAGGTGGCTGCTCTCGGCGCTGGGTATCCTGACCTGCGGTATTTCGCGGATAAAAATGTTGCTCGCGTGGATATCAACGCAGACGTCCGCGCCCTTTATATCTTCGACCAGCTTTGCCGCGATATTCTCCGCCACAGCTCCGGAGGTGCTTCCCGGAAAGACCCGGTTCATGTCCAGCCCGGACATCGGCACGGCTCTGCTGACCGACTCCATACCCAGCGGATTTATTGACGGATAGATATCCACAGTACCCTTTAAATGCGCCATATTCGCCGTTATGAGCCTTACAAGCTCGTAGCACACATACTGACCCTCCAGCTCGTCGCCGTGGATACCGGTGACGACAGCGATACGCTTGCCGTCCTCGCAGCCCACGCCGGTCAGGCGGTTCTTTTTTATGGTCAGCTCCTCGTCAGCCGGAAGCCTGACCGACACCAATGATTCTATCATTTCTTCTCCCCCAGTATTTATTCTACGGATTTCAGCGATTCCACCATGCTGATTTTTCTGAGATCCCTGCGCATGATGAAATTTACTATCAGCGAAAACGCCACTGTTATCAGGAACGCCCACAGGAACGACAGTGGGTGTATATTCCTTCCGAACATCACCTCGTCGATCTCGGCAGTCTGTATAACGAATTGGCACAGGGCAACGCCTACTCCAAGGCCCAGTACGCCTCCCATTACTGACAGTATATTATTCTCCCGGAACACATAGCTTGATACCTCGTTGTCATAGAAGCCAAGCACTTTCAGCGTTGCTATCTCGCGTATACGCTCTGTTATATTGACGTTAGTCAGGTTATAGAGAACAACGAATGCCAGCGCTCCAGCTGAAATTATCAGCACGACTACCACCAGGTCCATTATCTTGAGCATATCTGCAAACTGGCTGGAAGCCCCGGAATTCACCGTAACTGTCAGAACGCCGTCAACCGCGAGCATTCTTGTGGTGAACTCGTCCTGCACGGACTGCTCCGAGGACATGCCGTTCTTAAAATACACAATGTTATAATCTGGAGCGTCTCCGAATAACTCTGAGTATTTTTCCTCTGGAATATACATATAGTGGCCGGTGTAGTGCTCCGTTACAGCCCCAATCGTGACCTCACGTGTGTTGCCGTCGCTTATTTTCAGCGTTACGTTGTCGCCGTTTTTTACACCGAGCAGCTTGGTCAGCTTCTCTGTTACGATAACTCCGCTGCCTGCCTGCTCAAAGGTTATCTTTTCGCCGGTAGTGCGGCTACGTAGGTCTATCATGTCCTCAAACTTCGCTGTATCCTCAAGAGCCGTTACATAGCACTGAACGCTCCCGCTGTCGGACGTTACGGTGTACTGCTTTATCAGCGCACGTGTGTATTCCGTTTCAGGCTGGTATTCAAGGAGCGCGTCGTAAATTCCCTGCACGTCGTCCTGATTCTCATACGCAATAAACCCGCTGTAATTATTTATGCTATTATACTGTAAGTCGACAATATCACTGATGGAATCCTTCAGACCGAACCCGGTAAGCGACAGCGCAGTACACCCAGCGATACCGATAACGGTCATGAACATTCTCCGTTTGTAGCGGAACAGATTACGCCCGGAAACCTTCCCGAAAAACGACAGCCTGTCCCATATGAATCCGATTTTTTCGAGCAGTACCCTCTTTCCCGCCTTCGGAGCCCTCGGCCGCATAAGCTCCGCCGGAGTGCCGGAAAGCGCGTTCCTGGCGCTGAAGAACACGGTCAGGGCAATTGCGGCGACCATGCTTCCCGCGGAGATAACGATATTGAACGGACTTAACTCATAGTAGAAATTGCTGATAATATACATCACGCTATATGCAAACATGATGATAAACGGGAACAGGAACATACCGATAAACGCGCCTATAAGACTTCCAGACGCGGCGGCAAGCACGGCATAGACCATATACTGCCGCATGATGACCGCATTTGAATATCCCAGGGATTTCAGCGTGCCGATCTGCATTCGCTGCTCCTCGACCATTCTCGACATGGTCGTAAGGCACACCAGCGCCGCCACCAGCAGGAAGAACACCGGGAATATCGCGGCAATCTTGTCGATACGCTCGGCATTGCTGGAATCCTCCGCATAGCCGGGATTATCGTCACGGGTGAAAACATACCATTTTGCCTCGCCGGCGTCCTGGATCTCCTTCTTGCCGTCGGCTATCTTCTTTTCAGCATCGGATATTTCCTTGTTGAATTCGTCAACGCCGTCCTGGTACTCCCTGAGACCGTCCTGATACTTCTGCTTGGCGTCCTCAAGCTCCCTGACGCCGTTTTCATAATCCGCCTTTCCGTCAAGGAATTCCTGCTCCTTTTCGGCAAGCTCGGCGGCGCCTTCGTTATACTGGCGCTCTGCGTCGTTCAGCTTGTTTCTGCCGTCGTTGAACTTGATAAGTCCTTCGGAATACTCCTGGTATCCGTCGTTGTACTGCTTAACGCCGTTCTCGTATTTCGCATAATTTTCATTGTACTGCGCCAGACCGTCGTTATACTGCTGCAACCCGCTGTCGATCTGCTCCTGCGCTGCGCTTAGCTGAGCCTCGCCGTCGGTGAGCTGCTGCTCCGTTTCGGCAATTAGCTGCTCGTTTTGAGTAATCTGAGCCTCCGCTTCGTCCAGTTGAGATTTCGCTGCATCAAGCTGCGTTTTTGCCTCGTCCAACTGAGCCTTAGTTGCTTCAAGCACTGCACGCTGCGCCGCTATCTGCGGATCGTTCTCACCCATCAGCAGAGCCGCCTGCTCAAGCTGTGCGGCTCCCTGTTCGTACTGCTGTAGCCCGGATTCGTACTTTGCAAGATTCTCGTCATACTGAGCCTTCCCGCTCTCGTACTGCGCCCTGCCCTCCTCTAGCTGTTTCTTTCCCTCGGAAAGCTTCTCCCAGCCGGATTCTATCTCAGCACGCCTGCCGTTGATCTCCGCCTGACCATCTTCAAGCTGTCTCTTGCTGTCAGACAGAGTTTGCTTTGCCTCGTCGAGCTGTTTTTTGGCGTCCGAAAGCTGCGTTTTACTTTCGTCTAGCTGCTTTCTCGCGTCGTTCAGCTTCTGCTCGTTTTCTGCAAGCTCCGCCTTTCCGTCGTCTATTTCGATCCGTGCGTCTGCAAGGGTCTGCTTGGCTTCGGCTATCTGCTTTTCGCCGTCTGCGATGTCATCCGCTGCTTTTGCAAGGTCTGCTTCGCCGTCGGATATCTGCTTTGCCGCGTCGTCCAGTTCGGTTTTTGCGTCGTCGAGCTTCTGCTGACCCTCTGACCTCCCCTTTTCGAGATCCTTCTCGCCATCGGCTATTTTCTGCTGAGCTTCGCCTATAACTTCGTTGTAGCGTATCTCGCTGCGGTCTATTCCGAGTTCATCCAGCTTATCAGATATATCGTCCCTTAGCTGCTCGTACTCATCAGAATAGCTCGGCACGCCCTTCAACTGCTCTGACTGTATATATATCTCAGTGTAAACTTCCTGTGTAAAATTACTCTCGGGAATGTACACAAACGCGTCAAGCGAACCGTCCCCTATAGTAGTACTTCCGCGCTGAGTGGAGGAAATGTACATTGGCGTATCGAACAGCCCGACAATAGTGTATTCCTTGTTTTTCAGCGGAAAATCCTCGTTATCCGAAGGATCGGTAAGAACCAGCTTTTCACCTATACCTATCTGACCGTTCATCTTGCGGACGTTCAGAATGCACTCGTTATCCGCCTGCGGAAATCTTCCCTCAAGAATGTCTATTCTATTCAGCTTCGCGGTTTCATTCCAGGAAAAAACGCGGGTATTGTAATCTCTGCCGTCGTAGATAAACATCAGGTCAGAGTATTTCGAACCCTGCACCTCTGAAACTCCGTCTACCTGCTCCAGCGCTGATAAATCCCCATCGGTCAGCCCGAACGTGGACATTACACGCAGGTCGAAAAGCTCGTGCGCGTCGTAGTAATTATCCGCGGTGATCTTCATATCGCTTCCAGTAGCCCGAACTCCGCTGAAAAATCCCACGCCTATCGCGCATATCGTGAATATCGAAAAGAATCGGTTCTTGGTCCGCGCTATCTCACGAAAAATATTCTTGGTTACTGACTTCAACCTCGCACCTCCGTCACCATTCGATATCTTCAACCGGTGTGGGGTGATCATTCGTGATGATCTCCGCGACCTTGCTGTTTTTTATTCTGATTATCCTGTCAGCCATCGGAGCTATAGCGGAATTGTGCGTTACAAGTATCACGGTCATACCGTCTATCCGGCAGGTATCCTGAAGCAGCTTTAGTATCATCTTGCCGGTGTTGTAGTCGAGCGCGCCGGTTGGCTCGTCGCACAGCAGGAGCTTTGGCTTCTTGCTGAGCGCCCTCGCTATCGAAACGCGCTGCTGCTCGCCGCCGGAAAGCTGCGCCGGGAAATTTTGCAGGCGCTCTCCAAGCCCCACCTTTTGCAGTATCTCAGCCGCAGGGATGAAGTCCTTGGTTGTCTCGACGTTTTCCTTTGCGGTAAGGTTCGGCATCAGGTTATAGAACTGAAAAATGAATCCTACGTCGTATCTGCGGTAATTCGTAAGCTGCCTGCGGTTGAACCTGTCGATACGCTCTCCGTCAACGCTTATCACGCCTTCATCGCAGGTGTCCATGCCGCCGAGCATGTTCAGCACGGTGGTCTTTCCGGAGCCGCTGGGGCCTACGATTATTGCAAATTCGCCCTTCTGAATGTCAAAGGTCATTCCGTCTGCGGCATTAATGGTTATTTCGCCCATATGGTACCGCTTGTATACATTGTCGAGTGTCACAAATGCCATTATTTTCTAGCTCCAATCTGTTATTGCAGGCTCAGTCGCCGCGCCCGATAAAAAGAGCAGGCAGAGAAAGCCGTCGCATACCGCGGCGATTGACCCTGCCCCCTTTTCATATCTTTATACTTTTATCCGATCTTGGACTTGCCGCCCATATAAGGTCTGAGGACCTCGGGAATATTAACAGTGCCGTCAGCGTTGAGGTTGTTCTCGAGGAACGCAATAAGCATTCTGGGAGGTGCAACAACGGTATTGTTAAGGGTATGAGCGAAATACTTCTTACCATCAGAGCCGTTTACGCGGATCTTGAGTCTGCGTGCCTGAGCGTCGCCGAGGTTAGAGCAGCTTCCTACCTCAAAATACTTCTTCTGTCTGGGAGACCATGCCTCAACATCGTAGCTCTTTACCTTGAGGTCTGCGAGGTCGCCGGAGCAGCACTCGATGGTTCTGACCGGAATATCCATGCTGCGGAACAGGTCAACGGTGTTCTGCCAAAGCTTGTCGAACCACATCTTGGAATCCTCGGGCTTGCAGACAACGATCATTTCCTGCTTCTCAAACTGGTGAATTCTATACACGCCGCGCTCTTCGATACCGTGCGCTCCCTTCTCCTTACGGAAGCAGGGAGAATAGCTGGTGAGAGTTCTAGGAAGCGTGTCCTCTTCAAGAATAGTGTCGATGAACTTACCGATCATGGAGTGCTCGGAAGTACCGATAAGGTACAGATCCTCGCCCTCGATCTTGTACATCATTGCGTCCATCTCAGCAAAGCTCATAACGCCGGTAACAACGTTGGATCTTATCATGTACGGAGGTATGCAGTAAGTGAATCCGCGGTCAATCATGAAGTCTCTTGCATAAGCCAGAACCGCAGAGTGAAGTCTTGCGATATCGCCCATCAGATAATAGAAGCCGTTGCCTGCAACGCGTCTTGCGCTGTCGAGGTCGATACCATTCAGGCGCTCCATTATCTCGCTGTGATACGGGATCTCAAAATCCGGAACTACCGGCTCGCCGTAGCGGGTTATTTCAACGTTCTCGCTGTCGTCCTTGCCTATCGGAACAGAAGGATCAATGATGTTCGGAATGGTCATCATGATCTTCTTTACCTTCTCGGAAAGCTCCTCTTCCTGCTTCTCAAGCGCTGCAAGCTCATCGGAGAACTCCTTTACCTGAACCTTTGCCTTCTCAGCTTCGTCCTTCTGACCCTTAGCCATGAAGCCGCCGATTTCCTTGGAAATGCGGTTTCTGTCGGCTCTGAGGGAGTCGCCGCGCTGCTGAGCCTTGCGGAGCTGTGCGTCCAGCTTGATAACCTCATCAACCAGCGGAAGCTTGCTGTCCTGGAACTTCTTCTTGATGTTCTCCTTAACAGCGTCTGGGTTCTCTCTTAAAAACTTAATGTCTATCATTGTGATTGCCTTTCTTTTTTTATCAGGCTTTGCCTGTAATTGATTTTACTTGACTGCCATCAGCCTGAGTATTCCTTCAAGCTGGTCTTTGTCCTCAAATGCTATCTGGAGCGTATTGGTCTTTTTGCCCTCGCAGATTTTAACCTTAGTGCCCAGAGCCTCTGTCAGGCTCATTTCAACTTCGGTATAATATGCCATGCGCGGCTTTATCATCGTCTGTTCTTCTTCGGATTTTGCCTCGCGCTTTGCGATAGCCTCGATGCTTCTTACGCTGAGTTCTCCGTCAGCAGCTCTGACTGCAATCTCGGTCATCAGCGCAGGATCCTTTATCATCTTGAGCGCCTTGCAGTGCCCAGCTGAGAGCTTTCCATCGGCAAGCAGGTCTCGCACGCCGACCGGAAGAGTCAGCAGACCAAGACTGTTGGCAATGGAGGAACGAGCCTTTCCCAGCGCCTTTGAAAGCTGATCCTGGGTCATGTTATATTTTTCGATGAGTTCCTTGTAACCCTGAGCTTCCTCAATGGGATTAAGGTTTTCACGCTGGAGGTTCTCAATAAGAGCCACCTGCATGACCTGCTCGTCCGATAAATCGTCGCGGACCACAACTGGAACTTCCGCAAGCCCTGCTATTTTAGCTGCTCTCCAGCGTCTTTCACCGGCAACAATCTGATAGTTGCCGGTAGACAGCGGGCGCACAAGCAGCGGCTGAAGCACTCCATTGACCCTGATAGATTCCGCCAGCTGCTCCATCGCTTCCTTATCGAAAACCTTTCTGGGCTGTCCCTTGTTCGGCTCAATTTCGGAAAGTCTTAGAGTTCTCAGTCCCTCGGATTCCTCCATATTGTTGTCGTCGAACAGGCTGTTGAAATCACCGCCTATACGTTTATTGCTCATTCTTCTTCTCCATTTCGCGGCACTTCTCCAGTACTTCCTTTGCAAGGCGCTTGTACGCGTCTGCACCCTTGGAGTTCTTGTCGTAGAAAATGATTGGTTCGCCGTGGCTCTGCGCCTCGGTTATTCTTACATTACGCGGTATCTCGGTCTTGAAAATAACGTCAGACGGGAATGTTCTCTTGATATCCCTCATAATCTCATTGCTTGCAAGCAGTCTCTTATCAAGCATAGTGAACACGATTCCCATAAGCTGAAGTTCCTTATTAGCTGAACGTTTTACCTTTTTCACCGTCTGCATAAGCTGAGCCAGACCTTCCAGTGCGAACGGCTCGCACACCATCGGAACAATTATTCTGTCGCATGCAATCATTGCGTTAATTGCCAAGATTCCAAGCGACGGCAGGCAGTCAACTATCACGATATCGTAGTTGTCCTTTACCTGTAGAATTATCTTGCGCAGCTGATGGTTTCGCTGTTCCACATCGGCAAGCTGGAGTTCCGCTTCGCAAAGCTGATTTGTTGCAGGTATAATGTCGACGTTCTTGTATCTTGTCTTGATTATAGCTTCCTGGGGTCTCGCATTGCCCATGATTATATCATATGTAGATATATCCAGTGTTTTTTTCTTTATTCCGAATCCCGTTGTTGAATTTCCCTGCGGATCAAAATCTATCAGCAGTATCTTTTTTCCGAGCGTTCCCAAACCTGCGGCAATATTTATTGATGTTGTAGTTTTTCCTACGCCGCCCTTCTGATTTACAACGCCTATAACAATGCTCATTAGGTTTCCCCCTTCATTTATTACTTCCTTTCTATTATATCATACTCCACGCGAAAAATAAAGCCCTTTTTGTAAAAAATGTTCCACGTGGAACACTTTTTCGACACTTTCTCGCAATGTTCCACGTGGAACATTGTAAAACGCTGTCGAATTTTGTTCCACGTGGAACATTCTGTCGAATTATGAATCAAACCTCCGCTGCAGAATGAATCTTTATCGTGTATTCGTAATACTCGCCGACTCTGTTTGTGACAGTTTCGCAGTCGATATTAGCCTCTTTCATTGTCTTGACTATTTTGTTAATGCTGTTTATGTAGAGTCTTGGAACCGGAAACAGTATCTTTCTGGGCGTCTGAGGTTTTTTCTTTTGAACCTCTGAAGTTTTATCAGACAGCATAGTTTCAATCAGCTTCTCGGACTGCTCAATATTTAACCTGTCCATTATGATTTGTCCGAGCGCCCTCACACGCATTTTAGGATCATCGAGCCTTATCAGTGCGCGCGCCTGACGTTCCGAAATATTACCCTTTATAAGCAGATTACGCTCTGCGTCGGTGAATTTAAGAAGCCGCAGCTTATTTGCGATAGTCGACTGAGCCTTCCCGAGCCGCGAGGCCGCCTCTTCCTGAGTAAGTCCGTAATAGCTTATGAGTTTTTCGATTGCGACAGCCTCCTCAAAATAACTGAGGTCTCTACGCTGGATATTTTCAATGAGCGCCAGAACAGCGGATTTCTCATCATCCACATCAATAATAATGCATGGAACGCTTTCAAGTCCGCATAGTTTAGCCGCCCGAAGCCTGCGCTCGCCGCTGACTAGCTCATAATTCACTCCGCACTTGCGCACATTGATGGGCTGGAGGATTCCATTCTCCCTGATTGAATCGGCAAGAGAACTTAACTCCTCATCAGAAAACGTAACCCTGGGCTGTGACTTGTTCGGAATTAACAGCGAAGTTTCAATCAGAACAACACGCTGAACCTGCTTTTCCTTATTCTTAAATAATCCAGTCATAATAATACCTCCCACATTTTTGTTACCTTGATTATAACACAAGCAGGAAATAATATCCACAATAAAAAATCGCATTTCCGCTTATATTTCGCGGAAATGCGATACAAAATCACATTTTACAATGGCTTTTTCGCAATATTGCCCGAGTTCCTGGGGTATTTTGTCGGCGTCTGCGATATTTTCTTTATTACAGCAAGGCGCCTTGCATCACCGTTGGGTATTGCGTAGTCTTTTACCGTCTCTATCTCTCCGCCAAGCTTCGCTATCGCCCCGGAAGCCGCCGAAATATCCTCATTTATGGATTTCAAAGCGATGAACTTACCGCCGACCTTCACAAATGGTATACAGTATTCCGAAAGCACTGGCATTGCAGCGACAGCACGGGCAGTAGCGAAGTCGAAGCACTCTCGCTTCTTTCTTCCGAGTTCCTCGCTGCGCGCGTGGATAATTTCAGACTTAACGCCGATGAGTTCGCATGCTTTCTCAAGATAAATGCAGCGCTTATTCAGACTGTCGCACAGAGTCCCCTTCAGATCAGGTCGGCATATCAGAAGTGGAATTGCCGGGAATCCAGCACCGGTTCCCACGTCGATAAAAGAGCTTCCCTGCGGGATGTCCACCATTGTAAACGGGAGCACGCTGTCAACAAAATGCTTCACTACTACCTCTGAAAATTCGGTGATGGAGGTAAGATTAACATTTTCGTTATACTCGACCATGAAGTCGCACAGCCTGACGAACTTATCAGCCTGATTTTCGTCGATAGTAATATCAGCCTTCCGGAATTCTGAAATAACGAATTCGATACGTTCTGCTTTATTCATTGTTGTCACCTCTGCTTCCATGTTCTTTTGATGCCAGCCAGACCAGCAGCACCGATACATCAGCCGGATTTACGCCGGATATACGCCCTGCCTGACCAACGTTAAGCGGTTTGAACTTGTTCAGCTTCTCCTGAGCTTCAAGCCGCAATCCCTTTATAGTTTTATAGTCAATATTCTCTGGAAGTGATTTGCTCTCAAGCTTTCTCATTTTATCTATCTGTTCCTGCTGTACCCTGATATAGCCCGAATATTTTATCTCAACTTCCAGCTTGTTCACAAGCGAATATTTCATCTTAGGTCTGCCGGGGTCGAATTCAGCAAGATTCTCATACCCAAGCTGTGGTCGTTTCAGCAGTTCTATCATTCGAACCCCCGTGGTTATCGGAGAAGTTCCCTTTCTTACAAGCATTTCATTGACTTCATCAGTAGGGTGAACAACGACCGACTTAATACGCAGCAGCTCCTCCTCGCATATTCTCTTTTCGTCAAGGAACTTCGAATATCTCTCCTCAGAGACAAGCCCGACCTTGTGACCGATAGGCACCATGCGGTCAGCGGCGTTGTCCTGCCTTAGAATCAGGCGGTATTCACTTCGTGAGGTCATCATGCGGTAAGGTTCGGAGCAGCCCTTTGTAACCAGGTCGTCGACAAGGGTACCAATGTAGCTGGTAGCGCGGTCAAGTATCATCGGCTCTCTGCCCTGGATTTTCAGAGCCGCGTTTATTCCTGCAACGATTCCCTGAGCCGCCGCCTCCTCGTACCCGCTTGTGCAGTTAAACTGACCCGCGCCGTACAGCCCGGATATCCGCTTGAATTCCAAAGTAGGAAGAAGCTCCAGAGGGTCGCAGCAGTCATATTCTATCGCGTATGCCGGGCGCATGATTTCCACATGTTCAAGACCCTTTATCGTCCGCAGGAATTTAACCTGGACGTCCTCGGGCAGCGAGGAGGACATGCCCTGCAAGTAGTATTCATCAGTATCAAGCCCCATCGGCTCAACGAATAGCTGATGGCGTTCCTTATCCTTGAACCTTACGATTTTATCCTCAATACTTGGGCAGTAACGCGGGCCGATGCCCTCGATTCGCCCGGAATACAGCGGAGAACGATGCAGATTCTCAAGTATCACCTTGTGAGTTTCCGCATTCGTGTAGGTCACGTAGCAGTCAACGATGTTGTGGAGTTCCTGCTCATTATCGAAAGCAAATGGCATTATCTGTTCATCACCGCTCTGCTTCTCCATGACTGAAAAATCAATTGAGCGCTTATGAACGCGCGCTGGAGTTCCAGTCTTGAACCGCCTCATTGAAACGCCGAGATCCTTCAGGCACCCGGTAAGCCCGCTTGATGGCAGAAGATTATCAGGACCCGAACTGTAGTTGAGTTCCCCTATGTGTATCTTGCCATTAAGATATGTTCCAGTTGTGATGATTGCAGCCTTTACCGGGTGAATCGCTCCGAGCTTAGTACGGACAGCGGTCACTCTCCCATTCTCAACATCTACCGCTGTTACCTCAGCCTGCTTAATATAAAGATTCGGTGTGTTTTCCAGCGTGTGTTTCATATAAGTGTGATACTTAACACGGTCGCTCTGCACCCTGAGACTGTGGACTGCAGGTCCTTTTCCGCGGTTCAGTATCCTGGACTGTATAAAGGTCGCGTCCGCCGCCTTTCCCATTTCGCCGCCTAGGGAGTCAATCTCGCATACGATCTGCCCTTTAGCAGAGCCTCCGATACAGGGATTACAAGGCATATTAGCAATGCAGTCCAGTGACAGCGTGAATATTGCGGTTTTCAATCCCAGACGTGCCGCGGCAAGAGCCGCCTCGCACCCCGCGTGACCTGCACCGATAACGGCTACATCGTATTCTTCAAGCGTATATCCGGATTCCAATAAACATCTTCCTTTCGCTTACTTACAATTCGACATAATGTTCCACGTGGAACAATCGAAAAATTCCTATATTCACAAAATTCGCCCGAACCAAAATCCGGGCGAACTATTCAGTTGTAGTTAATTACTCCTCAGTGTCTTCGTCAGACCTAACATCTGAATACTCAGCGTTGTCTTCTACATTATCGTCATCGGGAACAGTATCCGACTCGATAACCTCGGAAGCGTCCTCGTTGAGTGAAGCCTGTATTTCCTCATCGGAAACATTCTCAATCTCCTCAGTGCTTTCGGAATCGTCGTGCTGTGTTCTCGTAAATGAAGCTACTCTGCTTTCCTCGCCAAGTCTCATTACACGAACACCTGTAGCCGATCTTCCCATTACACGCATATCGTTTGCACGGAATCTGATGATTATGCCGTCAGTGCTGATAAGGATAACGTCATCATCAGGACCAAGCGTGCGGATTCCGCAGACATATCCCTTTTCATCGCCGACCTTGTAGTTTTTCAGACCCAGACCGCCGCGTCTCTGTAAGCGATAGCTGTCAACCGCACAGCGGCGTCCCATACCCTTGTCAGTAACAGTAAGAATGGTCGCGGTAGGATCAAACACCTTCGTAGCGCCGACAACATAGTCCTCGTCGCGAAGTTTGATAGCCTTTACGCCGCGTGCCTGTCTGCTCATCGGGCGGCAGTCATTCTCATCAAAGCAGATCGCGGCGCCGTTTCTGGTGGCGGTCAGTATCTTGCAGTCGCCCTCGGTAAGGAACGCAGACGCAATCTCATCGCCCTCTGCCAGAGTTACAGCGCGCAGACCCTTCTTGCGCACATTTCTGTACTCGGACAGGTTGGTGCGCTTTACGATGCCGTTCTTGGTAACGCAGATGAAGTACTTGTTGTCTGCGAAATCATGCGTTGTCATCATCGCGGCAACTCTCTCGCCCTCGTTGAGCTGAAGAAGATTCACAATGTTCATACCACGTGACTGCTTGCTTCCCTCGGGAATCTCGTAGCATTTCAGGCGGTACATGTTGCCCTGATTCGTGATGAACAGTATATTTTCATGACTGGACGAAATGAACATGTTCTCAACGAAGTCCTCGTCACGCTGCTTCATGCCGGAAACGCCCTTGCCGCCGCGCTTCTGGATATTGTAAAGCTCCACGGGCTGGCGCTTGATGTAACCTATATTTGTGTAGGTAACAACGCAGTCCTCCTCGGGGATAAGATCCTCAATATCGACCTCGCCGCTGACCGGTTCGATCTTTGTGCGTCGTGCGTCGTTGTACTTCTTCTTGATAACGGAGAGCTCGTCGCCGATAACGTGCAGCAGCTTATTGTGATCTGCAAGTATCTCTCGCATTTCCTTAATGAGTGCGCGCTTTTCATGGAGCTCATCGATCACCTTGGACTTCTCCATGCCGGTGAGCGCGCCGAGCCTCATCTGAACGATAGCGTCCGCCTGAGCCTCAGACAGCGAGTAGGTGCCCTTATCAAAGAATCCGGTAGAGGATACGTCGATATCCTTAAAGCGCTCAATAAGGCGCTCCTTGCCTTCCTGAATATTCTTGCTGGAACGGAGTATCGCGATGACCTCGTCAATGAAGTCGATGGCAATAATGAAGCCCTCGAGGATATGTTCCCTTTCCAGAGCCTTTTCAAGATCGTACTTAGTACGTCGTGTGATAACGTCAACCTGGAAATCAAGGTAATACTCAAGGCACTCTTTCAGAGTAAGTATCTTAGGCTGACCGTTAACCAGAGCCAGCATGATAACGCCGACGGTATCCTGAAGCTGAGTATAGGAGTACAGCTTATTGAGCACTACGTTTGCGTTAGCGTCGCGCTTGAGCTCAATAACGACACGCATACCGTTGCGGTCGGATTCATCGCGGACAACGCTTATGCCCTCAATACGCTTGTCGCGTACAAGGTCGCCTATGCTCATCAGCAGACGAGCCTTGTTTACCATGTAGGGTATCTCGTCTATAATAATGCGAGTCTGATTGTTCTCTTCAACGATGTTAGCACGGCCGCGCAGGATTATCTTGCCGCGTCCGGTATAGTAAGCGGAGCGTATTCCGCTGTAGCCCATGATGATACCGCCGGTCGGGAAATCAGGACCCTGTATCTGGGTCATGAGCTCCTCAATGGATACATCGGGATTGTCGATCATCAGCATGAGCGCGTCAATGACCTCACCGAGGTTGTGCGGCGGGATATTCGTAGCCATACCAACCGCGATACCGTTACTGCCGTTTACGAGCAGGTTCGGGAAACGTGACGGAAGCACTACAGGCTCCTGGAGCTTATCATCGTAGTTCGTTGTAAAATCAACGACCTTCTTGCCGATATCCTGGACCATCTCGTTTGAAATCTTCGCAAGTCTCGCCTCAGTATAACGGTAAGCCGCAGCGGGGTCGCCGTCGACGGAACCAAAGTTTCCGTGACCGTCGATAAGAGGATATCTCAGGGAGAAATCCTGCGCAAGCCGCACCAGCGCGTCATAAACGGAAGCGTCGCCGTGGGGGTGATACTTACCAAGAACCTCGCCGACGGTGTAAGCGCACTTTCTGAAGGGTTTATCCGCGGTGTTTCCGGCGTCGTTCATCGTATAAATGATACGGCGGTGAACCGGCTTCAGACCATCTCTGACGTCAGGCAGCGCTCTGGCGGTTATAACCGACATTGAGTACTGTATGAACGATGTTTTCATCGTCTGCTCAAGGTCTACATTTATTAGCTTTTCCGAGCTGAAATCAATATCCATTTTACCTCCAAATTAATTTTCCGACTGACCCGAAAGCTTTTCAGTCAGAAAATCCCTGACCTTGTCTTCCTGCTCCACGGAAAGGCACCTTTTCGGGAAGCAGTATATCTGCTGTCTGTTGAACACCAGCAGAAGGGACTCGTCATTTTCTATGAACTCGAGCAGGTCGTCACCTATCACAAATGTCGTTTTAAGCGGTGAAATAGCCTCGTCGTCCGCCTGCTCGTCAATTTTAACGCGTACCTCGTTTGCCTTGGGCTTGATAACGGTATCTATTTCGATTTTGTCGTTATAGAACGCCGCAGTATATTCCTCGGGATTCATGTCACGAAGTGCGTCGATAGTTCTTCTCCTTGCTCTTGACCTGTCAGTGATGCTGTATATCAGACCGACTGCACAGAAAAGCAGCGCGGCATACGCAAAAACCGAAGTCGGGTTTATAACGATAGAAACAATCACCGCCGCAGTTATAAGCGAATAAGCAGCGATAGAAAAAATCCCGCGTTTGCTCTTGAACCGCGCCTGAAACGACCTCATTGCGCCGTCAATTTCCTCAAGCGTATTGTCGTAGCTGAACTGAACGACAGGCTCAGCGGAGGAAGATACGTTTCCAGCCGCATTTTCAGCGCCGGAATTTTCCTCAGCCAGACCGCCAAGATCCGGAATTAGTCCGTTAGAAATACAGATCACTCCCTTTGAAATTATACAGATGGTATAATTTTAATAATAGCCACATCAGAAATCAAGATTCTGCACCAGAGTTGCATTCTGCTCGATAAATTCACGTCTTGGCTCTACCTTGTCGCCCATGAGAATAGTCATTATCTCGTCAGCCTTTGCCGCGTCCTCAACGGTAACGCGCACCATGGTACGCGTCTCGGGGTTCATAGTGGTCTCCCAGAGCTGCTCAGGGTCCATCTCACCAAGACCTTTGTAGCGCTGTACATCGACCTTAGCGCCGCTTTCGCCGGAAAGTTCCTTGATGTAGATGTCGCGCTCCTCATCAGAGAACGCGTATTTAACGTTCTTTCCGCGCGCCACCTTGAAAAGCGGAGGCTGAGCAATATAAACATGCCCCTGCTCGATAAGCGGCCTCATGAAGCGGAAGAAGAACGTCAGCATTAGCGTTGAAATATGAGCGCCGTCGACATCGGCATCTGCCATGATGATAACTCGTCCGTATCTGAGCTTTGTTATGTCGAAATCCTCCGCAATACCGGTGCCAAGAGCCTTAACAACCGGTGAGAGCTTATCGTTGTTGTAGACCTTATCAGCACGCGCCTTTTCAACGTTGAGCATCTTGCCCCAAAGAGCCAGGATAGCCTGAAACCGCCTGTCGCGTCCGCTCTTTGCAGAACCGCCCGCAGAATCTCCCTCTACGATGTAAATTTCAGTAAAGGTAGGATCCTTCTCTGAGCAGTCGGCAAGCTTGCCGGGAAGCCCATTACTGTCCATTACAGACTTACGCTTTGCTTCCATAGCCTTCTTTGCGGCGTCGCGGGCCGCCTGGGAGTTCATCGCCTTGTTCATGATGATCATGGCGGTGTCGGGGTGCTCCTCAAAATAATATGTGAGCTGCTCAACTGCAATCTTGTAAACCACCGGCTGAACCTCAGGATTTCCGAGCTTGCTCTTGGTCTGACCCTCGAACTCGCATTCCGGCAGCTTAACGGAGATTATCGCATTTATCGCCTCGCGGATAGCCTCGCCGCTGTATCCCGTAAAAGGCTTTTCTTCCTCGCCCTTCTTGGCAGACTTTTTCTTTGGCTTGTTCTTCTCCTGGGCTTCCTTGTAAGCCTTGGCGTAGTCGTTTACGACCTTGCTCAGAGCCTTCTTGAATCCGATCTCGTGAGTACCGCCCTCGCCGGTGTGAATATCGTTCGCAAAGGAGCGGAAAACCTCGCTGTTGAAATCGGTGGTATACTGGAACGCGATTTCAACGTCTATTCCGTTCATGTTTCCGGAAAGATAGATAACGTCCGGATGGAGGACATCGGCGCCGCGCTTCTTATTGAGCCATTCGATGTAGCTGCGGATACCGCCTTCGTACATCATTTCCTCGTAAACGGGGTTCTCAGGGTCGCGGGTATCTGAAAGCGTGATCTTAAGACCGCCGTTAAGGAACGCCTTCTCGCGAAGTCTTTCCTGAAGCGTGGCGTAATTGAAAACAGTTGTGTGGAAAATCTCGCCGTCGGGCTTGAATGTAACCGTTGTACCGGTGTGGTCAGTGGTTCCGATGACCTTTATAGGCTCGCTGTATTCACCGCGCTCAAACCGCTGAAAATGAATATTCTTGCCGTCGTGTATCTCGACCTCGAGCCACTCGGAAAGCGCATTTACAACGGAAGCGCCAACGCCGTGCAGACCGCCGGCCACCTTATATCCGCCGCCGCCGAACTTACCGCCGGCATGCAG
>ERZ780150.904-NODE-904-length-22423-cov-4.327387_pt1 | contig 22423 bp, 19 predicted proteins | sample MGYA00511019_ERZ780150 | MGnify/ENA primary metagenome ERZ780150 (study PRJEB29588, sample SAMEA2151633) | human gut metagenome | biome: human gut; feature: human-associated habitat; material: faeces | place: Denmark | collected 2008/2010 ...
CGTCCCCGTGTGGTGGGCGGCTTCCCGGACGGTAACTCTACCCTCATGCTGGTCTGCGCCCGATTGCGCCATGTGGCCAGCACCCAATGGGGCAACAAGAAGTACATGAACATGAAGCACCTGGAAGCTGCCCTTGAGGACGCCTCCATTGCTGGCTGACTTCTCTCATGCCAGAGCCTGCAAACCATTTTGCGAAAAATTCTTGACACTACCTACCTACAAGGGAGCCAGATTCTTTAAATGCGTTAAATGCACTGAAAAGCACATTGCGCAATAAAAAAGGGCGGGAATTTCCCGCCCTTTTTCACAATTTCGCAAGGCACGCCACAACGTCACCTCATATTTGAACCAGCAGCATCTCAAGGTCGCCTTCCAGCAGCAATTCCCCCTGGCAGGCCGGCACAAACACCGTGTCGCCCTTTTGAACAGAAAGCTGTTCGCCTTCCGTTATGATCTTTCCTCTTCCAGAGAATATAACCATGGCATAGCAGGTTTCTTCTGTGATTGGCACCACACAGCGCCCTGTTGTGCGCAGGCGTTCCACCTGAAAATAGCGGCATCGCCCCACAAGTTCTTTCGCCATTCCCGGTGTATATTGTATGATTCTCTGATGCTGGCGTATGAGTGGCGCGGCCTTAAAATTCATCACAGACAACGCTTTTTCGATATGCAATTGACGCAAATTGCCCAATTTGTCTCTTCGCCCATAGTCATATACCCGATAGGTGATATTAGAACTTTCTTGAACCTCTGCCAAAAGCACTCCTCCGCCGATGGCATGAATCGTACCTGGTTCAATCAGAAACACATCCCCCTCGTGCACAGGCACCGCCTGCATATGCCGCATCAGAGTATTCTGCGCAATGGCCTGCCGCACAAGCTGCGGTGTGACATCATGCGCAAAGCCATACACCAAGGTAGCACCAGCTTGCGCACGCAGCACATACCACAGTTCTGTTTTGCCAAGCTGCCCTTCATGCTTTTTCGCATAAGCATCATCTGGGTGCACTTGGATAGAGAGGTCCTTCTCTGCATCGATCAATTTAATCAAAATCGGCAATTCGCCGTACATTTTTCCGTGCCGCCCCATTGCCTGAGGAAAAAGGCACAAGAATTCCCGCAGGGTATATCCTGCATATGGGCCTGTTATGATTGTACTTGGGCCGTCCGGATGTACGGAACATTCCCACGTCTCTGCCAAAGGAGTGATGTCTGTGTGCTTATGATATAAAGTTTTTAATTGTTCGCCGCCCCATAAATAGTCTTTACATGCCGGCTTTAGAAGAAAAGGCCTTAGCATCAGTCGCCACCCTTATTGTAAATACTGTTCCATGCTTTGGTGCAACGCACTTAAAATATTCTGCACCCGCCGCTTTTCATCCGCACGGGCAAACAGATACAACTTCAGCTTCGGCTCTGTTCCACTGGGCCGGACGATTGCCTTCGCGCCGCCATGCAAACAGAATTCCAGGACATTCGCTTTCGGCAATCCGTTCAGGCCAAAGGAATAGTCGTTCATCTGCTCCAAGGCCAAACCGCCTATCTCTTTCGGAGGTGCTGTACGCAGTGTATGCATCAAATCTTGCATATAAACCCATCCAGCCTGCCCTTCAAATGAAAAGCTATACAGGTTGTTTTGATAATACCCGAATTCCTGGTACAAAGCCTCCATTGCCTGCACGAGATTTTTCCCTTGTGCCTTGTAGAATTGGGCCATCTGACAAATGAGCATCGCCGCGTTCACGCCGTCCTTGTCCCGTACATGTGGCCCGGACAAATATCCATAACTTTCTTCAAAGCCAAAAAGATACCGCTGCACTTCTCCCTGTTGCTCCAACAGGCCGATCTGTTCGCCAATAAATTTGAATCCAGTCAAGGTGCGGCGCATCTCCACGCCATATTTCCCGGCCACCGCATCTGCCATATCAGTAGACACAATCGTACTTATCGCCACCGGTGCTTCGGGCATTGTGCCTGCCCGAATGCGCATTCGGCAAATGAAATCAAAGAGTAATATCCCCACTTCATTGCCTGTGAGCAATACATATTCCCCGTCATTTTTCACAGCAATGCCAACGCGGTCACAATCCGGGTCGGTGGCAAGCAGCAGATCCGGATGCACGGTCTCACACAGCTGCACGCCTTTTTCCAGTGCCTCGCGAATCTCCGGGTTCGGGTAAGGGCAGGTAGGAAAATTCCCATCGGGCTTTTCCTGCTCTGGCACCACCGTCACATCCGTGATACCGATGCGCTTCAGAATGCGGCAAACACATTCAAGCCCCGCACCATTGAGAGGCGTGTAGACCACCTTCAGCGCGGGCAAACCAGTCTCCAGCGGCAGCCGCTGGGCATAAACCGCATCCACAAAGCTATCCAACACCGCTTCTGGCGTATCTGCCAGAAGGCCGCGCGGCCGGGCCTCGTTCTCAGATAATACCCTCACATCGGCAAAGCAATCTACCTTGTCAATGGCCTGCTGGATGGCTTTGGCTGCCTCCACTGTGATTTGGCAGCCGTCCGGCCCGTACACTTTATAACCATTGTACCGGGCCGGGTTGTGGCTGGCCGTAATGCACACACCTGCATCGCATTCCAGTGCACGCACCGCCCAGGAGAGGGCGGGTGTGGGCTCCAGGCGCGGGTACAGATATGCCGTGATGCCATTGGCCGCCAGCACGCAGGCGGTGCGCACCGCAAACAGGCGGCTGTTGATGCGGCTGTCGTGGGCAATGGCCACCCGTTTTTTCGCGCCAGGCCGGGAAAGAATATATTCTGCCAGGCCCTGGGTAGCCTTACCCACGGTATAGATGTTCATCCGGTTTGATCCGGCGCCCAGCACGCCCCGCAAGCCGCCGGTGCCAAATTCCAGTTCGCGATAAAAACGGTCGGCAATTTGCGTCTCGTTCTGCGCAACGCTTTCCAGTTCATCCCTCAGTTCACGCGGCATATCCGGCTGGGCAAGCCAGCGGCTGTATTCGCTGTGTTCCATCGTTACACATCCTCTTCCAGTTTGAATACAGTTTTATCCGCCGCGTCGATCTCGCTGCCCAACTGCACCTCAATCACCTGCATCTCGGTCTCGGCATGGATGGTGTGCTTGCACCCGGCAGACATTGTAATGACGTCACCGGGCCGCACACTCTGCTTCATTCCATCCACGATGGTATAGCCCGTGCCGCTGATCACCGTCCAAACTTCGTCCCGATGCTCGTGGGTGTGGTAGGTGAGCTGGTGCCCTTCCCGCATCAGGATCCGGATGGTCATGCTGGTGGGCTGCACATCCAGCACCGTAAAGCTGCCCCAGGATTTTTCGGCAAACATCACCTGGCCCTCTATTTTGTCCACATAGGGTTTGATGTAAGAACTTTGCTCTTTATCGCTAACCAAAATACCGTCACCGCTGGCAGCCACCACTACATTCTTGAGGCCCATGCAGAGAAGAGGAATGTTCAGTTCATTGATGACAGTGGTGTTTTGACAGCTGTCGCTCAGGATGACATTGCCGATAGCCGGTTCCGCCATCTCTTCGGCCATGGTGTTCCAGGTTCCGATATCCTTCCACATACCATCATACTGCATGCAGTAGATGGATGTCTCTTTTTCCACCACTGCGTAGTCAAAGCTGATTTTTTCCAGGGTTTCATAGCGGCGGTAAAGCGTCCAGTAGTCGGTAGTGCCGAAGCGTTGCCGCACAATGTTCAGCAAATACCCCAGTTTGAAGGCAAACACGCCGCAGTTCCACAAAGCGCCCTGGGAAATATATTCTTCCGCCAGCGCTTTGGTCGGTTTTTCCTTGAACGATCCCACCCGCATGACCTCGCCGGCCGCAACGGGCATGATGTAGCCATATTTTTCGGAAGGGTAGGTGGGTTTTACCCCCAGCAGGTAGAGATTCCCCTCCCCTTCTTTTGCGGCGTCGGCCAGCGCCGCAATGGCAGCAAAATACTCCGTATCCACATAAGGGTCAACCGGGCACACCGCCACCGCTTCGCTTTCGTCCACCTTCTTTTCGCACGCGAGGTACGCCGCTGCCAGCGCAATGGCCGGAAAGGTGTCCCTCCGGGCGGGCTCCACGCAAATGGAAACTTTGTCGCCCAGCTGGTTCACCAGTGCGCTTACCTGTTTTTTGCCGGTGGCCACGGTAACGTTGGCCTCGGGCACAGCAGCACGGATCTGCCGATACACCCGCTGTACCATGGATTCGTACTCGCCCTGCTCATTTTTGAGAATTTTTAAAAACTGCTTGGACCGAACGTCATTGGACAGCGGCCAAAGCCGCTTGCCACTGCCGCCGGAAAGAAGGATAAAGTTCATATTCAAATCACTCCATGGTCAACGCCGTTTTAACAATGTTGTCAATAGAAAGCCCATAATGATATTCCACGTTTTCACGGCTGCCATATTGATACCAATACCCCTCTCTCGCATCGCACGCAATACGCTTTAAGGGATGCCACACTTGGTATTCGCACATTACTTCACTTGCCAAGCTTCCCAGCCCACCAATTATACCATGCTCCTCGACCGTTACAACACGCTTAAACCGCTTTATTGTGTTTGCAAATTCTGTAGGATCAGGAGTCATCGAAAACATATCCAGCCATCCACAAAACATGCCTTGCTTCATAAGTTCATCTGCCGCTTGTTCCACCATGCGAGACATATTTCCGCATCCAATTAGCAATACGTCTCCTTCTTTTTCTCCCGCTGCGCGAAAGCCTTTGCCAATATCAATTTCCGCCTCACTCCCATCAGGGAAAAGTGGTGGAGGGGCCAGCTTGTCCATACGAATATATGAGGCGTGATTGCAGTTCAGAGTATATCCCGCCAATTTTTCCGTAATTACCGGATCCGAAGGTGCAAATACATGCATATTAGGCAGCAATCGCATGCTTCCAAAATCCTCCAGCACATGGTGTGTGGGCCCATATTCCCAAAAACTAAAGCCCGCTCCCTGTCCGACAATCGTTAGGGGAATATGCATCCCTGATGCAGTCAACCGAATTTGCTCATAGCATCGCATGTGGATAAATGGCGCACATGCATACACAAACGCTCTCTTTCCTCGGAGAGCAAGCCCCGCAGCCACAGTGATTGCGTTCTGTTCAGCTATTCCCGTGTTAATAAATTGGCTGGGCATTTCTTCACGGAAACGATCCAGCGAAATAGCTCCCAAGTCAGCAGAAACAATCACAATATTTCTATCTTTTTTAGCCGCACAATAGATAGTATCCCAAAAAACATCTCTCAAGTTCTTATATTTCATGGATTTTCCTCCGCGGTTCCCAAGCATCTTCGGCCTTCATTAAGTTTCTCGCCACAAAGTGCCACTCCATGCATAAGCGGAACATTGGCAATAAAATCAACACCATATCCTTTAACTGTATCCGCAATAATCACTAGGGGCTTATTTCTCTTCATCGCATGGACATTATCTAATGCCTCAAAAATCTGCTCAAAGCAATGCCCATTAATTCTTTTTACTTCCCATCCAAAAGATTCCCACTTAGCATCAAAGGGTTCCAGCGGCATGATGTTCTCTGTGAAATCGGTACAACACAGATAGTTTCTGTCCACGATGACAACAAGGTTGTTCAACCTATATTGGTTCGCAAACATCGCTGACTCCCAGATATTCCCTTCGTGGCATTCACCGTCGCCCAACATGCAGAAAACCATATTTGAGGCTCGGTCCATCTTTAACCCCAATGCAATTCCAGCTGCTACTCCCAAGCCAATGCCCAAGGAGCCAGAAGAGATTTCCACTCCGGGCACATCTTTTTTGAGCAATAGCCCCAACATCGCATGTGGATCGCAACAGTGCTGCAATTCCTCTTTTGGGAAAAAGCCCATATCTGCCAAAACCGGATATAGCGCCGTACTCGAATGCCCTTTGCTCAGCACAAAATAGTCTCGTCCACTCCAATTAGGATTTTGGGGATCACAATGTAAAATTCCCCCATGATACAACGCCACAAGTAGTTCTGTGCAGGAAAAACCAGAGGTTACATGCCCTGACCCGACATGTCCGCACATTTCCAGCGTATCAATCCGGATTTGTCTTGCCTTCTCTTTTAACTCTTCAATTCTCTGAGCACACCGCACTTATCTGTCCTCCCTATACTACGCTTTGATAGTACCTATATAATTCTTTGACGCTTTCCAAAAAACTATCAGTTGGCCTCCATCCCAGCTTCATAAGCTTGGAAGAATCGATTACTTTTCTTTTCATGCCATCCGGTTTAGTGGTATCAAAAACCAATTCTCCCTGAAAGCCTACCACTTGCTTAACAACCTTGGCCACTTCGGCAATGGATATTTCTTGTCCGCCGTTACCAAGATTAAAATATTCGCCACCGCCCTCATAAGTTTTCAAAAGGAAAAGACATGCTCGTGCCACATCTCTGCTACTTAGGAATTCTCGCAACGGTGTTCCTGTTCCCCAGATTTCAAATTTCGAAATGCCGCTTTCTTTTGCCTCTGCCATTCGCCTTACCAGCGATGGCACTACTGTTGCGCGCGTCAAATCAAACGTATCTCCAGCGCCAAAAAAGCAGCATGGCATCACCGAAAAGAAATTATCACCATATTGTTTCCAGTAATACTCGCAAAGCTTTACACCTGCAATTTTTGCAATAATGTAAGGCTCATCTGTTTTCCCATGCGCCCCGGAAAATAAATCTTCTTCTTTTGCCGGCTTGTCTGTCATTGGATACGCATAGGAGCTTCCCATAAATAATAGTTTTTTTGTTTGGCTTCTATGGGCTGCCTCAATCACATTGGTTTCTATGACAAGGTTATCATAAATAAATTGTGCCGGATATCTTGTTTTATCTGCGATACCGCCTATTCTAGCTGCACATAGAATAACCCAATCTGGCTTTTCCCTCTCAAAAAAATCAAAGACTGCCTGTTGACAAGTTAAATCCATTTCCGAATGGGTTCGAGTAACAATATTGGTATAACCTTCGTTTCGAAGCAGTTCGCAGCAAGCTCTACCCGCGACTCCTCTGTGCCCAGCCACATAAATTTTTATGTTCTTGTTAGTATTCAACATCTTCTTCTCCTAAATACTGTTGATACAACATTGCTAGCCCGGATTCCAGTGATATTGTGTGCTTCCATCCCAGTTCTGCGATTCGGTTACAATCCAGCATTCTTCGCATCATTCCATCCGGTTTTGTTGGGTCGCAAACGATTTTTCCCTCAAATCCTACTATCTTTTGAATCATTCGAGACAACTCCATAATCGTTATCTCTTCACCTGTTCCTACATTGATCGGCTGCTCGGCCGAATATTTTTGCATCAAAAACAAGCAAGCATCTGCGATATCATCCACATGAATAAACTCTCGTTTCGCCTTTCCCGTACCCCAAAGTTCCACGCATTCCAAGTTGTTCTCTTTGGCTTTATGGTATTTCATAATCAGTGCAGGAATCACATGAGAATGCTGCGGGTCAAACGAATCCCCTGGGCCATAAGTATTTGCAGGAATTGCGGAAATAAAATCATCCCCATATTGCCGCCGCAGATAGCCACACAAACGGCTGCCACACACCTTAGCAAGCGCATACCCTTCGTTGGTATACTCTGGCAGCCCTGTCAGCAATTCTTCTTCACGCATCGGCTGTTCACATTCTTTGGGATACATACAAGCGCTTCCCAGAAACAGCAATTTTTTAACTCCCGCTTCATGAGCACCCCAAATCAAATTGTTCTCAATCTGCATATTGATGTAAAAAAAATCTGCGGGGGCCGCGTTGTTCGCGCGAATTCCACCTACCAAAGCCGCGGCATCAAACACGTATTCGGGCCTGGTTTCTTTGTAAAATTCTTTTACGGCCTGCTGATCTGTCAAATTCAGCTCACTATGCGTCCGTAAAATTAGATGATTGTAGCCTTCTTTTTGTAATTTCCGAACAATTGCCGAGCCAACAAGCCCTGTATGCCCTGCCACATAAATTCGCGCGTCTTTTTCCATCATTTATACCTCGGATAAAATCCTCTGCATTGTTTCTGTAAAATAATCAATCTCTGCAAAATTATTTTTAGAATGGTTTCCGATAAAGAATCCGTTATCATGTATCTCGTCTGCGTTCACCAGCGGCGCAGGAATTGAATAATCCATATATTCAATAACCTTGTTTCTGGTAAAGTTACCCGCAACAATTGGGCGAGTCTCCACTTGCGCGTGTCTCAAGCCTTCAACAATCTGTGAGCGTTTTCCTTTCAGCCTTCCCTCCAAAACCAATGAAAAGCCAAACCAGGAAGAAGCCTCCACCTCTTTTTGCAGGCGGATTTCCGGGAATTGTTTCATCTTCTCCTTGAAATACCGCGCGTTTTCCCGTCGCTGTGCAATCATCCGGTCCATTTTCTTCAGCTGCTCAAGGCCAATGGCGCCTTCCATTTCCAAAGGCCGCAAATTATAGCCAGGAACAATAAAGTTGAAGCTCTCATAGAAAGGGTCATCCTTTTTATGATAAATGCTGCTATCTTCCGGCAGGTTTCGGGTCCACCCATGGGCACGAATCGCAAGCATATACTCGTACAATTCCTGATCATCCGTTACAACCACTCCACCTTCCATCGTGCAAAGATGGTGTGAATAGAAAGTGGAAAATGTGCCGATCAATCCCAGCGTTCCCAGCTTTTTGCCTTTGTATTCCGCGCCCAAAGATTCACAGTTATCCTCAATCACCATAATATTTTTCTGCTGGCAGATTTCAAACACTTCATCAAAACAATTGGGGTTGCCCAGCAAATTAACCAAGAAAACCATTTTGGTTTTTTCCGTAATCGCATTACGCAACGCTTGAACATCCATGTTCAGCGTATCCTTGTCGATATCCACAAACACAAGCTTCATCCCATACTGTTCCAGCGGCGCATAGGTGGTGCTCCAGGAAACAGCCGGAACGATTACTTCGGCCCCCCGCGGAAGGCGCTTGGAATAAACCAAAGAAGCAATCGCAAGGAGATTGGCGGTGGAGCCGGAACTCACCATAACCGCATGCTTTGTTCCAAACTTGTGCGCAAACTGCTCTTCATATGCGCGTACATTCTGCCCCATCGTATACATTCCGCTGTCCATAACACGGCGAATCGCATTCAGCTCCTCTTCGCCCCAAGGATCATCACACAATTTGAATTGCATTTTACAGCCTCCTTTTACTGCGCTTTTTGAGCCGCGGCCTCGCGCCTTGCCAGCGCCAAATCGTGCTTTGCCATCAGCGCAACCAGTTCTTCATAGCTGGTCTTCTGCGGGTTCCATCCCAGCACAGTACGCGCCTTGGTTGGGTCACCCCACAAATTGACCACGTCAGTAGGGCGGTAGAATTCCTTGCTCACTTCCACCAGTACACGGCCCGTAGCCTTGTCAATTCCTTTTTCCTCAATGCCGTAGCCCTGCCATTCCAGCTCAATGCCCACATTGTGAAACGCCAGTTCGGTAAACTCCCGAACCGTATGCTGCACGCCGGTGGCAATCACAAAATCCTCCGGTTTATCCTGCTGCAGCATCAGCCACATGCACTCTACATAATCCTTGGCATAGCCCCAGTCCCGCAGGCTGTCCAGATTGCCCAAATACAGCTTGTCCTGCAGGCCGCAGGCAATGCGCCCGGCTGCCAAGGTGATTTTTCGGGTGACGAAGTTATGGCCCCGGCGCTCCGATTCATGGTTGAACAGGATGCCATTGCAGGCATACATGCCGTAGGCCTCCCTGTATTCCTGCACGATCCAGAAACCATACTGCTTGGCGACAGCATAGGGGCTGTAAGGGTGGAATGGCGTTGTCTCCCGCTGGGGCACCTCCTCCACCTTGCCGAACAGTTCGCTGGTGGAGGCCTGGTAAACACGGCAGGTCTTAGTGAGGCCCAGGATACGCACCGCCTCCAGCACACGCAGCGCCCCCAGCGCGTCCACATCGCCGGCATATTCGGGTGCGTCGAAACTCAGCGCCACATGGCTCTGCGCCGCAAGGTTATAGATCTCGTCCGGCCGCACCAAGGCCACCACACGGATGATGCTGCTGGAGTCCGCCATATCGCCCAAGTGCAAGGTGACTTTGTTTTCCGCAATCAGATGGTCGATGCGCTCGGTATTAGAGGTGGAGGTACGGCGCAAAAGGCCATGCACTTCGTAACCTTTCTCAAGCAAAAACTCGGCAAGATAGCTGCCGTCTTGGCCGGTGATACCGGTGATAAGTGCTTTTTTCATACGTTGTTCTGTTTCCTCACTTCTTTACATCTTCAGCTTTTGCTGATCTGCTTGTAAAACCCCTTTATATAAGCTTTTAAGACACCTTTGCAATAATCCTTCTTACTGATATATCCCGCTTCATATCGAATCCGTAACATCTCAATCAAAGTCTTGAAGCTTGTGCTGGATATTCCGTCCATATTGTAACGGGCGAAAATGCGATACACCGGTACAAATGCCACTTCCCCACTCTGAAACAACTTCATCATATAGTCATAGTCCACTGCAATTTTGTACCGTGTGTCCATTTTGCCAAATTTATCGATCACGCCACGGGAAATAAAGCACGCGTTAAATCCGATCATGGTTCTGGGTAGTTCTCTGTGATGGGTCATGATGCAGCCGGTTTCCTGGCCATCGCGCATCAAACGAACCATCCCATAATACACCGCCAAAGGTTTGCCCGGATCATAGGCCTGCACAATGTCCTCCAGTGCCGTCTCTTCCAGTTCATCATCGCTTCCGAGAAACACGACCAAATCCCCAGTAGCCTTATCCACCGCCTTATTCCACGCATCTGTAATGCCGGTATCTTTTTCAGAAGCCCAAATCATCCTTCCCTCAAACAGAGGCTCATATTTTTGAAGGAGCTCCACCGTGCCGTCTTTGGAGCTACCGTCTTGCACAATATACTGATAATTGCCGTACGTCTGATTCAACACGCTGTCCATTGCTCTGGCAATCGTTCGGCAACTGTTCATGCACGGCGTAATAATGGTTATCTGTATACTATTGCCCACGATTTATCGCCCCTTTTCCAAAAATTTGTTTCAATAGATAAATTACGTTGGGATCACGAATCAGCACAAGGCTTACGCCATAGACTGCACAGCCAAGAACGATCAGGAGTCCTGTTGTCGCAATCGTCTGCGGCAGTCTCAACCCCACCCAAAACACAACAGCTCCCATAATCGATGCCAGCAACAGATAACGGAACAAACCGCTAAAAAAATTTTTTGCAGAGAAGTCTTCTCGTGACTGCCAGCCGGTAACTACCGCAAGAAGTCCTTCCGTTAAAAGCAGGGCGTATATTGCTCCTTTTGTTCCCAGTAAAACAACCAGAAAACAATTCAAGGCAACATGTAGCAGCGTCGCAATGGTGGTAACTATAGTGACGCTTTTCTCTCTTCTGCTTGCAAGCAGGAAGGCATTCACCCAGGCCGTTTCAATGCTCATCAGCACAAGGACCGGGGCTTCCAACTGCAGGAAAACTGTCACCTCTTCAAATCCTTTTCCGAAGAACCACGGCACTAATGTTCTTGATACAGACATAATGCCCGTTGCCATCGGACAGGCAATCATACAAACAGCCGCAAGCAGCTTGTCGTTTGTCTTGCGTAACTCTTCCTTCGGGGCGCTTACGTTCATTTGCGTCATTTTGGGAAGCAGCACCGATGTTAATGCGGTGATCACTGTAAAGCTAGTTCTTACTAGATTATCCGCACTTTGAAACAGACCCAGCTGTGTATCCCCCACAATGCTGCCAATTACCACCTTGCCAAAAGAACTGTAGAACACTCCCGCAATTACCGGAATGGCAAAATACATCGTACGACGAAAGTGCATCGTCATTTTAGCCAGTCGGGGTTTTGCCCACCGAAGCATTGTGCGAAATCGTTTGTCCAGCAGTAAGAAGGCATTCCCAAAAAGTACTGAACCGCAAGAAATAGCGGCATAAACCCACAGATCGTTCTTTTGATGAACACACAAAAAAATCAAAGCAACGGATGCAAGTTTTACGATACAATTTCTGGTGGCAATCAGTTTAAATTGCGTCTTTCCCTGGAACAGCCAGGTTACGTCAATAATATATGCAAAGAAAAGGATCAGGTGAATCCAGTATAACGAGCGGGTCTCATGGACCGTTAAGCCTATGTACCCGACATAGACTGCAATAGCTATGAAAAGCAGAATTGCTTTTAATACTGTGATTTCCCAAAGCGTATAGCGCTGCGCCTCCGGATCTCCTTCCAGGCGTGCGATTTCCCGACTTCCATATACACTGAGGCCCATTATCCCAAAGTTGATAAAATAGGTCGACATCGTGTAGACATAGGCGTATTGCCCGATACCATCCGCACCTAAAACGCGTGAAATATACGGTGTTGTTAAAAGAGGCAATATAAAAGCAAGAACTTGATAGCTCAAATTATACAAATAATTTGTGAGTGTCCTCATGCATTCCTCCAACGATGATCTTGTATTGGTATATCAGCCCTGTGTTATTCTTTGTCCGGGCTAGCTGCTACCATCGAATCCATCGTATCTTGCGGTTTGCTGCCTTTTATCCCGCCCTGCGACCATTCGTCAAACCGATACCGGATGACATGAGCCGGCACCCCTGCAACGATTGAATAGGGAGGAACATCTTTGGTAACCACGGCTCCGGCCGCAACAACAGCTCCTTCTCCAATCGTTACCCCTTTCAGAATCACAACGCGGGCACCAATCCAGTTATCGCCTTGTAGAACGATTGGCCTGTCATTCTGTGGCTCTTTTTCCTCATTCGTCACCGACTTCATAGGCCGACCCGCAATATCAATGCGGTGATCCCCACTGACCATGGTTACGCCCGGCCCGAACATCACATGGTCTCCCACGGAGATACGTGCAATTGCACACATCACGACCATTTTTTCTCCGAAGGACACATCGTTGCCTACAAAAAGGTTTTCACTTCCACTCACAGCAAAATCGATCGGTACATACACATTATATCCACACTCACCAAATGTAGAGCACAGATATGGCCGATACACCCATTTATTCCAAGCCTTGCGTGGAAGACTTATGGCCATAACAAGCATTTTTCGCAGATTCATTTTTTCTCCTTTTCGCCGCTCTCGCGAGCACATCTTTGCAGTCAAGTAAACAGTTTTTCAATCAGCTTTCGCTGCGCCGTATCATCCCAGTTGTAGGGCGGCGGTGTCTTGTTGTTCGCCTGCAATTGGATGGCAGCCGCCAGCTCACTGCATACATTTTTTCCATTATTTGCCACTACCACCGCTCTCGCACGGATCGACTGCGGCCAGTTCACACACTCAGTCAGCACCATAGGTTTCTGCAGGGTGGCCGCCTCATAGACCACAATGCACAAGCCTTCATACTGCGACGTATGAACGAACAGCTGCGCAGCAGCCATATAAGGATAAGGATTTGGCTGGCTACCCACCAGTGTGAAATACGACTGCAGTGAGTTTTCTGAAATCAGCGTATGAAGCATCGCCTCGTCGGGGCCCCCACCCACAATCACCCAATGGAATCGAAAGTTGTTCCGAGCTAATATTTTTGCTGTGCCAATCATCCTATCAATCCGTTTAGAACGGTTGTCAAGCCTACACACCGATACGATACGAAAATCGTTCTTCCAAAGATAAGTGACGTCTTTCTCCCGAGCCATTTTTTGAATACGGCGGGCATCACACGAATATTCCAACAGTACAAGGCGATTAGCGAACCGGGGATAGATATCTTCCAGCGCCTTTTTGCAGTCCTCACTTATTATGAGGAGGGAATCCATTTTCTCTAGGAATGGACATTCTGCCTGGTTATCCAGTTGCAACAGATCCCAGCGAGGGTGCAACATTGCAAATTTTCTCTTTGCTGTTACTTTTTCCGCTACATAATAAACTGGCAAGAACTCACCTGTGGCAAAAGCCACATCGTATTGATGCGGCCATTCCGGCATTATTTTTAGAAGCTGAAGATCGATTTGCTGGCCTAGCTTTGCCGCTTTTCGATTGTGATCGAGCAGTGTACAAATTTTTTCACCTAGCATTCCGCTTTTCAGGATTGCAATGAGCCGCTGCAATCGGGTTGGTTCAGGAAGTTCCAACCAATTCACCCCTTGCGTCCAGCGTTCCTTTATTTTTTGCGGTATACAGCCGATGTTCAGAAAGTCTATGCTCAGCCCCATTTCAATCGCCTGATTCATCAGGGGCGTAATCGCAGAAATGATTCCTCCTGTATCAATGCCTTTTGCCACAAAAAGAATAGTTCGCATATGTCTCACCTCAAGGTTCAACAGTTTAAGAGTATCTGTAAAAAGTTTCGTGCTATCTGATCCAGTTTCAGGTCATCATATAACACTTCAATCTCACTCCAGGGAATCGCATTCCCTTTCTCTCTCTGACAAAAATTTACCAGTTCTTTTGCAACAACCGATGTCTCCTCTGGCCATGAAAAGCATTGAAAGCAAAGGGGGTACCGCTTTAACACTACAAGCGTATTGCAGGTTTCACTGGCACTAATGTTCAGAATCGGTTTTCCGGTGGAAATATACTCCACCACCTTGCTTGGCATCTGGTTGCGCACGGTGTTGCCCATATTGACCAATACATCCGCACGAAGCAGCAAATCCATGGTCTGCTCCGGCGGGATGGGCGAATAGCATTGCAGTTTTCCACCCAGCTTTGCCTTATATTCCGTAAGATAGAGATTAGCATCAGCGCCAAATTTTTTGCCAACGATGTATAACCGAAGTTTTGGTTCTATCTCCACTGCGTGTTGAAACAGTTTAAACAAGGCTTCCGGTTTTCGGATATCTCCATACACTGTCCCTAAATATAACAGATTGATGCATTCTGGATTGAACTGAATCGGGCAGGCCTGCTGAACTTTTGGCCGAACCAATTTAGGATATGGTAAAGGATGGATTTTGTACGCCACAGCCCGAAATGTTTCTGTTTGATAATCAGCCTGTTGCTCCGGCGTACAGAATACACAATTCGCTTTCTGGTAGACCGCTGCCTCCTCGGCAGCACGAGCTTCAGCCAGCTGAGAAGGATAGGTACCGTTGTTCCAGTAGGGATCCAAGTTGTAAAAGGCCAACTTAGTGGGGGCTGGTGTCCATTTTGCTGCCACCAAATGATTTGCGAACGGGTAGGCCACTGATACAACCCAGTCATACCGGTTTTCCAGGCACAGCACGCGCAATCTCTTTCCAAGACGGTTTGCCGCATGGACAGGCACGCCTCGCTGTGCATAGTGACTTCCTTCCAACAACACAGCGACACCGCGCGCGGCAGCCACTTTTGACCCCTGCACAGGAGACATCTGAATTTTCCCATCGGGCATCCGCTTTACCCGTGCGTAGCGGTACCAGGTGCGAGTGGGATAGAGCATACCATATTCATCGGCAACGGGCTGCTCTTTCTCACCGTTCCAGGCATAGGTAAGCACGTCCGTCTTCACTCCCTGCTCATATAACGCCCGTCGTAACTGATGGATACATTGTGAACATGGGTCTCTGTCACCACAATATTCAAAACAAAGAAACAAAATATTCATAGCTGTCTATCTTCGCTGTCGCGTAAGCTGTTCTGAACAGCTGCGGCGCAGTTCACAATATTATATCGTTTAGAAAAAGCTGCTTGTCCATCAGGCATGCTATTCCTGTCCACTTCGCAAAAATTCTGAGCCCATGCGAGAGAATCCTCAATCGATAAAAACCGCACATTGCCCCCCGCATCTGCTTGCCTTGTGATTTGGTCCGACAACAAGCACGGGCAGCCATTTGCCTGCGCCTCGATGGCGCTCACCGGATTGCCTTCCAAAACACTTGTCAGGCAAAACAAATCCATGGCGCTGTAAAGAGGCGCCACATTGTCAGTAAAGCCATAAAATATGCAGGCATGCTCAATGCCTAACTTCTTCGATTGATCTTCCAGTGAAGCGCGCAATGGGCCATCTCCCACCAGCAACAGCTTCAGCGCAGGATTCTGTTTTAAGGCTAAGGCAAATGCTTTCAGCAAAAAAATCTGATTTTTCTCCGGCGCAAACCTGCCCACTGTACCAATCAGCCGCTCATTCTCCTTAACACACAATTCTTCCCGCATTTTCTTTCGGGTGGAAGAATCAAAAGCGAATCGCTCCACCCGAATTGCATTCGGCACATACTGAACTTTAGGTAATACCTTGGTATCAAACAAAAACTCTGCCGCCTTGTCGGAGCATGCCCACCAATCTGTAGCACAATTTGTGTAAAGTCGCTTTGCCAAGCCGTGGGCAAGCTGTTTGAACGGTCTGGTAAAACCAGGTTGAATACCGGCGCAATGGCTGTGCACCACTCGCCGTGTAACGCCTGCCTCGCGGGCTATCTTGGCATATCTCATTGTCACACTGTTTGTTAGATTCAAATACAAAACATCGCATGGATGTTCGCGAATATACCGTTTAAAGCGCGAAAAGGTTTGCAGAATACGAAGGATTGGCGAAGTACTTTCTCCTTGCAGCAACACGTGTTGCCGAACGCCAAGTTCTTTCAGTTCTACATCATAGATATCTGTCGTTTTTTCTGCTGAAAGAAGTGTGCACTCCATTTGCGACAGATCCCAATGCCGAAGCTGGTTCATCAGATATGACTCTACACCGCCATTCTGCCAATGGTCACAATACAGAATCACTTGTTTCACATTCATTATTTTATATTATCCTTCTCTTTGTAGTTCGCCATCATGACGCCCGCTAACACAAAAAACCAAATCAAAATGGGCGGGTAATTATAACCACTGTCTACAGCCAATGCACCTGCGAATGATAAAGTCGCCCATATAAAAGTTGGCGTTTGCTTAAATAACATTAAAATAGGAATAAACATCCCCATAAATAAAACCGCGCTCAGTGCGCCAAACATGCTGATAAACAAGGGTAAACCCTCACCGCCCATCATCATGTTTTCACCAGATGCTCCAATGAAAATTAGCCGTGTCCAGTCTAAAAAAGAATACTCATCTTTTAGTGTTTGGATCATACCATTCCAGATATTAAATCTGCCGCTTGCCGTACCAATATCTTCAGTCAGTCTGGAAGTTCCATCAATATAATCAATGGCCGTCTCTTGATTCACAAGTGGTGTCAGTTGTGGAATCTGCATCAAAATTAAGATAAATAAGATAGTAACCGCCAACGTAAGAATTATTGCTATCCACTCTTTTTTTTCTCGCTTATGATATTGCTTCCAGCACCCATATACGCCCAGCGGCAAAAGGCAAAAAAACGGATACACTGAACTTCTTGCTCCGGATAAAATCAATGCAGTAAAAAACAGCCCCAGTGAACACCATTTCGCATAAAACCATTTTCGGGTATTGGGGAACCAAGTAAGCAATGTCCCAATGGCTAGCACACACAAAATGGCAATATTGTTTCCATTTTGTGCAGTAGACGGCATCTTAGTTGCTTCATGCAAGGTTGTAAAACCGTATCCGATTGGTTTGTTCTCCCACGAATCACCTAGAGCTAATGTAATTCCCGGAATCGTTGTTTGTGTGATTCCAAAGAGCCATTGAGCAATAGAGTACAATCCTACAATAATACCCGAGACTGAAAGAAGTTTCATACAGCATTCATATCTGATGTTTTTTCCAATGAGATACGCTAATGGGCTGAATGCCACTACCAAAGGAAACAAATAATTTTTTAATGGGAGATTTCCAACATGCACAGTTGTATTTAGACAAATCAAAATTAAATATACAGTATAGTAACAAGTAATAAAAATGTGCCTTTTAATATACCTAAAAATATATGGTGTAAAAGCCAAAAGAACTATCCCATACAATATAGTAGATAATGTGATAGGCGCCCCCAATATAATTGCGCCTGCCTTAGGAAAAGAAAATGTTACCAGCAAAAATACAATAAGCAAATCTTTTTTCCAGATACTCTGGTCAATTCTGTAAATCTGATCCAATATCATGTCCTCATTTATTGTCCTGAATCATTTCAATTCAAGTGAACGCAAATTGTTCACAAATACACTGAATTTCGTTTCGAAACCGCTCTTCGCTAAAGGAAAGGCTATGTTGACGAATATGTGTTCTGTCATATTCCACACCCTGCGCTTCAAAGCGCTGGATGCACTCCATCAGGTTCTCGGCCGTCTGCTCTGTAAAGAATAAACCCGTCCTGCCGTCAAGCACAGTTTCCAGCGCCCCGCCACGACCATAGGCCAGCACAGGGCAACCGGCGCTTTGCGCCTCCACAGGGGTAATACCAAAATCTTCTTCACCCGGGAACAAAAATGCTTTGGCGTGCACATAATACTGCATCATTTCTTCATCGTCTAAATGGCCTGCAAAAGTAATTGTTGGCCCGGCCATGGCGCGCAGCTTTTTCTCTTCGTCACCGCCGCCGATGATCACCAGTTTACGCTGAAGTTTGTTGCAGGCCTCAATGGCAATATCAATGCGTTTATAATATACAAAACGTGACACGAGCAGGTAATAATCATCCGGCTCTTGCACCAGCGGGTAATCATTGATATGAACAGGAGGATAAATCGTTTGTGCATCGCGACGATAATACTTTTTTATGCGCTGCGCAATAAAATTGCTGTTCGAAATAAAATAATCCACTCTGTTTGCTGCAAGTTGATCCCAGATTTTCATCTTGTGGATCATCCGGGGCATCAGCAGCTTTTTTAATGCACTCGCATTTTTTAGATACTGATAATAAAAATCCCACACATAACGAGTTGGTGTGTGACAATAGCAAATATGCACAGCATCTGGCCGTGTGATAATTCCCTTGCAGCAACTAGAGCAACTGCTGAGCACAAGATCATACTCTGTCAAATCCAGCTGTTCCCAAGCACTCGGCATCAACGTAAGCATATTCTTATATAGCTTGGTTGCAAAAGGGATTTTCTGTAACCATGTAGTGCGTACGTCACAGTCCTCAAACATACCATGTCCGCAATTTGAATCATATACCAAAGTATAAATAGGGGCCTGTGGAAACAAAAGATGGAACTGCCACAGCACCTTTTCTGCGCCTCCCATCGTCACAAGCCAATCATGGACCAAGGCTACTTTTATATTCTTTTTCATTATTTCACCACCTGCTCGGCATTTTTCATCCCGCCGAATACGGTCATAAACAAAATCTTGAAATCCAGCCAGAGGCTCCAGTTTTCGATGTACCAGATGTCATATTCCACGCGCTTTTCAATGCTGGTGTCACCGCGCAGGCCATGCACCTGCGCCCAGCCCGTAATGCCCGGCCGCACCTGCTGGCGCACAAGGTAAAGCGGAATTTCCTCTTTGAAATGGTTTACATGAAACGGAATTTCCGGCCGTGGGCCAATCAGGCTCATGTCACCTTTTAGAACATTGAAAAATTGAGGAAGTTCATCAATGCTGTATTTCCTAATAAAACTGCCAAATTTTGTTTTTCGCGGGTCGTTGTCTGTGCTCCATCCGGTGTCTTCCGTGCCCGTCACACGCATGCTGCGAAATTTATACATGCGAAAGGGCTTTTTATCTTTGCCCACACGCTCCTGCCGGAACAAAATGGGGCCGGGGCTGGAAAAGCGCACCCCAATGGCCGCCAACAGCATCAGCGGGCTTGTCAACACAATAAGAACCAATGCCCCCGCAATGTCCATGCAGCGTTTGCACGCGCGCAGCAGCACATTGTCCAGCGGGGTGGCACGCATATTGATGAGTTTGGTTTTTCCCACCACATCAATGGTTGGGTGTGCCGGGATATAGTCATTATAAAATGGAATGATGCTGATTCTTGCACCTAATTTGTCGGCAGCCGCCAGCACCTGCTTCATAAATTGCCCCTCATGCGGCTCCAGCGCTACAATCACTTCATCTACCAAACGTGTCTCCAGCAAATGCTCCAAATCTTCATAAGCGCCAAGGCAGCGGCCCAGTTCCGGGCGCTGAGCCCTGCTCACATATCCATCCACCGTAAAGCCCAGATGCGGATGCTTTTGAATGTCTTCGATATACTGCTGTGCAAAATGGCCGTTGCCCACCACAATCACATGTTTCTGGTTATACCCCAGCTTGCGGTAATGCCGCAGGATAGCACGCACACAAATGCGCTTTGCAGACACAAACAGCGTGGAAAAAGTAAAAAACATAAAGATCGCAAGGCGGGAAAAATCGGCAAAGCGCGTGACATATAAAAGCGCCGTGAGAACAGACACACCCACGGCGTTTACGGTAAAAATCACCGCCAGCTCCCGCCCTTGAGACTGAAAACGGTACGAGCCGTACAGCCTGGCGGCGTAGAACACCGCCACAAGCACCACGGCATACACTGCGGCAATTTCAAAATATCTGCGGTTCCACGCAAGCTGCAGCGCAGGCGCGGCGCCATACATGATGTCAAAACGGATATAAGTGGCCAGCAAATAGGCACAGAACACCAGCGCCGCATCCAGCAGCATGTTGACGGCATTCAAAATTTTCTGGTTTCTGCGAATCATGGCGTGCTCCTCTTCCCTGGGCAAATTTCAACGGGGTCCCGCGTTGCAGGCGTGCTTTGGGCACACTTATAAGTATGGTTTATTATACTACACATCCTGATATTTGTCCAACCGGCGGCCGGACAAGGCATCCCGCGTTTTTTGTACAACTGCGAATTATTTTTATCATACCCGTTTTTCGTAACAAAACTGTAAAGAAACCATGAAAAGAGCCAAAACAGCAAAAAACTCCCGGCCGGCAAAGAACCCGGCCGGGAGAGCCCGTGGCTTATCCCAGATATTTTGGCATTTTTTAGAAGATTTACAAATTCGGAAAACGGGCCGATGGGCCGCCCTTTTCCTCATCCACCGCAGGGGTGTGCGGGCGCATTGTCGCGCGTATGGCTGTTTTGGGCCGGGTCTTCCATGCAAAGGTGCACCGCTGTGGTTGTAAATGTCTGCGGCAGGGCCAGAATATTGGGGCACGGCCCCACATATTTCCTTTTGGCATCCTCCAGCGCCTCTTCAAACGTTGCGCGCGTTTTCAGCCCCATCCCGCGGGCAATGCCCGGCTCCCGCGCGCCCACTATGTAGATTGCGCTTGTGTGCTCTTCCGCCAGGTGCCCGCAGCTCATCATGGAAAAACCGTGGAACGGGTGGAAGGCATTGGCAAACCGGTATTTGCGGATATATTCCCCGTTTGTGGCAAAGTACTCTCCATACCGGTTCATATCCGGCAGAATATTCATGGAATCGTGCTGGAACATTTCATACAGTTCCCTCAGGTATGGCCAGCGCTCCTCGTGAAACCACCCGTCGCAGATGCTGGACACAATGAACACGCATCTGTCTGCCAACACCCGTTTGTGCCGGATTACCTGTGCCGAAAGCGCCTGCATCATCTGAATGGGGTTTGTCCCCATCCCGTCCCCGTAGTGGAATTTTGTCGGCATGCCGAACACCACCACGTCATATTTCTTTTTCGCCCAGTGCACATAGGTGCGTTTATCCGCCGTTTTCCAGCTCACCGGCTGCATCTGTTTTGCCCAGCCCGAGTTGATTTCAATTTGGCGGTTTTGGGTATCCAGCACTGCATCACAGCAGAAGAACTTTTTGCCCATCTTCTCTTCCATATACATGCCCTGCTGGTCGAACTTGTGGCGCATTTCGCTGCTGGTGCTCACGGGCACAAAATCCTGCCGGTGCATCACCTGCGGCACATGGTGCGCCGAGATGCTGCGCCAGTGCGTAATGCCGGTGGCACAGTGCTTATACCCGCCTGAATAGCCGCCGTACGGGTTGCCCTGTGTGTGCCCGATGAGAATGGCCACATCGGCATCGTACACATATTTGTTCAGAATCACATGGTCCCCCTGCGGCGTATACCCAAGGTCCACAAGGTGTTCGTAGTCCTCTGAATCGTGGCTTGTAATCTGCCCTGTGGGGTAGAACTCCTGAAACAGCTCCGGCCCCAGAATGGTCTTCATCTCCGGCACGGTTGCGCGCGGGTGCAGCCCGTTTGAAAACAAAAGCAGCACGTCCTTTTTTTCCACTCCGGCCGCATACAGCTCGTCCAGGCACGCACGGATGGCCACCTTGCGGTGGCTGGTGGGCTGGTTGCCGCCTTTGACAATATCCGGTATGACAAACACCACCGTGCTGCCCCGGTGGGCCAGCGCTTTCAGCGGCGGCATGCCGATGGGGTTGCGGATGCTTTGCATGGTTGCCTCGTATAAGGCCTGCCATGTCTGTTCGATGCATGGCGGGTCTGCCACTGTCTGCCCCGGGATGAACACATCTGTGTTGTCCGGCAGCTCTGCGCCCATCGTGCCTTGCCCGTATTCAAATTCCAGTTTCATGCTGCTTCCTCACTTTCCCAGGTAGGTGTGGATGATATCGAGGTATTCTTCCGGATAAAAGCCAATTTCGCCGGAAAAGCGCGTCAGCGCAATAAGGCC
>ERZ780150.907-NODE-907-length-22401-cov-3.630046_pt1 | contig 22401 bp, 16 predicted proteins | sample MGYA00511019_ERZ780150 | MGnify/ENA primary metagenome ERZ780150 (study PRJEB29588, sample SAMEA2151633) | human gut metagenome | biome: human gut; feature: human-associated habitat; material: faeces | place: Denmark | collected 2008/2010 ...
TGCATCTTTTTGATACAGATTTAAAATGGTTTTGACCAGAGAGGTTTTTCCGCAGCCGTTTCCGCCGATGAGGAACACGCGCTCACCCTTTTTAATGTCGATATTTACATTGCGGAACAGCCGTTTGCCGTCAAAACTCAGCGCAATATCGTGGGCTTCGAACACGTCGTTTCCGCAGCCATCGGCGCTTTTAAAGCTGAAATGCAGCGAATCCGGAGCATCCTCGGGCTTCTCAAGGTCAGAGGCTATGCGGTCGATCTGCTTCTGCTTGCTTGCGATGGTCACGTAATTGTGCGCCTGATTCCAGCGTTTCTGCTGGTCGATAATTCCCTCGATCCTGCCTATCTCGCGCATCTTCGCTTCGTATTCCTTGCGGCGGCGTTCAAGATCCTCCGCTTTCAGCTCAAGGAATCGCGTGTAATTGCCCTTATAATCACGAATGTGGCAGTTTTCAAGTTCGATCGTGCGGTTCGTGACCTTATCCAGGAAATAACGGTCGTGGGAAATTACGATATATGCGCCGCGGTAGTCGTTAAGGAATTTTTCGAGCCACTCAACCGACTGAATATCAAGGTGGTTTGTAGGCTCGTCCAGGAGCAGCAGGTTGGCATCAGAAAGCAGCAGCTTTGTTAGCTGCAATTTTGATCTCTGACCTCCGCTCAATACGGAAACCTGCAATTTCAGGTCGCCCTCTGAGAATCCCAGACCCATCAGAGCAGACTGTGTGCGGCTCTTGTAGGTAAGTCCGCCTTCTCGCTCGAAGCGTTCGGTAAGCAGCGTCTGCCGTTCGATGGTCGCTGTGGAATGGTCGCCGCCGTCTATACGGTCGTGGAGCTCCTCAAGCTCAAGCTCCATATCCTCGAGCCATTCGAAAACCGTCAGGGCTTCGTCATACAAGGTTTTGTCGGAATCCTTGCAGGCGAACTGCTCCATTACGCCGATCTTGCAGCTTCCAGCAATGTGAATTGCACCCTCGTCGGGAATGTGCTCGCCGCGCAGCATTCGGAACAGCGTTGTTTTGCCGCTGCCGTTGATTCCTACGAAACCTATCCTGTCGTTATCGTATACGTCAAGGGACACTCCGCTGAAAAGCGTCCTTTCAGCGAACGACATCGAGACATCATTTAAACTCAATAATAGCATTTCATCACCGGATCTCTCTATCAAAAAACCAGCCGCCGGTGTGTGCCGGCGGTTGGCTCATTGAATATTTCTATTTATTTTCCGATACCGCGGAGCTTTTCAGGTGCGTACTTTGTATTTACAAGGTAATCGTTAAGCTCAACGGAATAGCTGTCGTAAGTGCTCTTCAGCAGCTCGTCGAATGCGTCGTCCTTAATGCCGTGAAGAATGCCCTCATTCTGGGTCTCAAGCCATGTCTTCATTGTAGTCACATCATCGCGGACAACTACGTAAACACAGTTCTCCTCTTCGTTCTCGAAAAGGGTTGCCTTTCCATCAGCGGCAGTGTTCCAGACGTACTCCGTCAGCTTCTCGTTGAGAGAGGAAGAATCCTTTTTGATGTACTGCTCGCAGTCCTCGGCAGATTCCTTCTTTTCAGCTGTCGCTGCGTCTATCTTGTCCTGAACGTACTTATCGTAGTCAGCGTCGCCGGTGCTGACGATCGGCTTGGTGTAAATTTCCTCTGCAGGAATTTCAGCTTCTGCGGTTTCGGCCGCGGCAGACTCAGCCGTTTCTGAAATTTCGGCGGTGGACTTGTCTGCCTCAGCAGTTTCAGCGGCTTCTGCGGTCTGCTTGGCTTCCTCAGTGGACTTAGCCTCCGCTGTGGAAGAATGTTCCTCAGCATAGCTGTCATCTGCGTCGGTCCATGCTTCATACTGTGCCGCTCTGAGGTCAAAATCGTACTGGATATCTACCCAGTCCTCGCCGGAGTTTGCACGGTCTGCGTAGCTCTGTGCAAGCTCTCTTATCTTCTCCTTGTCAGCGTCATCCTTTAGGGAAAGCCCCTGATGGTCAGTGAACGTTACCTTCAGCAGCTTAACAGCAGCGTAATTCTCGGTTGCATAACTGTTGATCTCGTCCTCGGATACCGGAGTCAGTCCGTCCTTGTCATAATTGTGGAGGAACACAGCGCTCTCCTTGTAGCTGTTCTCGGTAATTTTACGGAGAGTGTCCTTGCTGATTCCCATGTTCTCGAAATGCTCGCCGAATGTGCTCTCCTCGATCCCGTAGTACTGAGCATAGTAACCGAGATCGTTGTCGAGTGACTTGATGTAGTCATTGATGGAATTATTATCATCATCCGAAAGGGTCAGTCCGTATTCGTCGAAAAGTGACTCTATCGCTACATAGCGCTTAACACGCTCAAGCGCATAGTCCTTGAGCCATGCGGAAGCCGGCTTGCCGTCGATCGTCTCGGTGAATACCGTAACCTCAGCGGTGCCTAGGGAATCGCCCTTCTCCTCCTTTATTTTTGAGGAAGCCTCATTATACGCTGTGAGCTGAAGATCGTAAATGTAAATTCCATTAGGAATCTGCATTCCATTGATCGTTCCGATGTAGCCGCTGTCAGAGCAGCCTGTCATTGACGCAGCGCATACGATCGCACAGGAAGCTGCGATAAATCTTCTGTAGTTGTGTGACATCTATTATCCTCCTCAGGCTCTAAGTGTGATGTTCTTTTCAGCAAGCGCCTTGAGAACCTTTGCAACTACTGCGTCGGCTTCCTCGTCGGTCATGCTGCCGTCCTTACGGAGAACCAGCTTATAGGAAAGGCTCTTTTTACCCTCGGGTACCTGCTCGCCCTTGTACATATCGAATATTGACACGCTCTCAAGGTGCTTTGCATTCTTCCTGATGATATCGATTATCTCGTCAGAAGTAACCTCGTCGTCGCACACAAGACTCAGGTCACGCGAGGTCGACGGGTACTTAGGAAGCGGCTTGTACTTGCGCTCCTCGCCGCGAGCCTCAAACAGCTTGGGAATATTCAGCTCTGCGCAATATACGCGGCAGCTTATGTCATAAGCCTCGGTAACCGCAGGGTGGAGCTCGCCAACTGTACCGAGCTTTACGTCGCCTGCATAGATATCAGCGCACCTGCCAGGGTGATATGTCTTGTTGTCCTTTACAGGAACAAATCTCGCGTCAACTACCAGGACATTCAGCAGCTCCTCAAGTGCGCCCTTGATGGTGAAGAAATCCTCGTCGGGACCGTAAGCGCACATTCCGAGGACGTCAGTTTCGATCGGAAGCTTTTCATTGGTAGGCTGGAATATTCTGCCCAGCTCGAAGAAGCGCGCCTCAAGGTTTCTGGCTCTGATATTTGTGTTGGCAACAGTCATCAGGGAGGGCAGCATGCTTGTACGCATTACGCTGGTGTCCTCGCCAAGCGGGTACTGGAGCACTACGGACTTCTTCATATCATCGCTGAAACGCAGCTTTTCATAGGAACGTGGTGAAATAAAGCTGAACGACATGGTTTCATAGAAGCCCTGAGCGAGCATGCAGTCAACCATCTTATTTTCAAAGTGCTGGCGGGGTGTGATCTCTCCAACGGACGAAAGCAGCGGAAGCGTGGTCGGAATCTCATTATAACCGTAGATTCGCGCAACTTCCTCTGCGAGGTCGCACTCGCGGACGATATCAACACGGGTATTCGGAACGATAACGCTGCCGTTCTCGTAGCCGAAGCCCAGCTTCTTGAAAATTGCGATCTGCTCCTCAGCGGGAATATTTGTGCCGAGGTGCTCGTTTATCCAGTCGGTGTCAAGCTTTAATGTATGCGGAACCTTCTTTGCGTTGTCAACGTCGATGTACTCGCGGACTACCTCGCCGCAGCCGAGCTCCTCTACCAACTCGAGCGCTCTCATGAGTGCAGCCTTGGAGTTGATCGGGTCGATTCCCTTCTCAAATCTGGAAGAAGCGTCGGTACGCTTGTTGATTTTCTTCGCAGTCATTCTTACGGATACTCCGTCGAAGCACGCCGCCTCGAATACGACTGTGTTAGTGTCGTCCATGATTCCGGAGAACTCGCCGCCCATTACGCCAGCAACTGCGATCGGCTTCTTTTCGTCTGCGATGATCAGCATTTCGGGGCTGAGAGTTACCTCGGAGCCGTCGAGAATCGTTATTTTCTCTCCCTGCTGAGCATTTCTGACGTTGATCTTGCCGCCTTCAACATAGCGGAGGTCGAACGCGTGCATGGGGTTGCCGTATTCCAGCATTACAAAGTTGGTTATGTCAACAAAATTATTGATGGAACGTACGCCGCTTGCTTTCAGTCTTTCAGCCATCCAGCGCGGAGAAGGTCCGATCTTTACATTCTTTACAACTGCCGCCATATAGCGGGAGCAGAGCTTGGTGTTCTGAACGTCAACGCTGATGTAATCACTGGCGCTGCCGTCAACACCCTTGAACTGCGGCTCCCTGACGTTCAGCGGCAGGTTGAAAGTCGCGGAAGCTTCCTTCGCGAGACCGAGCACGGAAAGGCAGTCAGGGCGGTTGTTTGTAATCTCGAACTCAACTGTGGTATCGTTGAATCCGAGTGCGTCATGAATATCCTCGCCGACAAACATCTTATCGAAATCCGGGTCGTCGTTCAGGATAAGAATACCCTCGTTGCTGGAGTACGGAACATCGGACTGATCAAGGTTAAGCTCCTCATAAGAACACATCATGCCTTCGCTGGGAACTCCGCGGAGCTTACCCTTCTTGATCTTCATGTAGGACATGTCCTTGTGGTTGTAGCAGGTAGCGTTATTGAGCGCAGCCGGAACAAACGCACCAACGAACACGTTCTGCGCAGAAGTAACGATCTGCACCGGCGCGTCCTTTCCTACGTCGATCTGGCAAACCCAGAGTGTGTCAGCGTCGGGGTGCTTTTCCATAGCAACGCACTTGCCGACTACAACATTTGTGATGTCGGCGCCCTGCTTTGTCCAGGTCTCGACCTTGCTTCCGCTCATGGTCATGCCGTCGCAGAATTCCTTTATAGGCATATCGGCTTTAACGTAGTCGTTAAGCCACTTCATTGAAAGATCCACTTTTATATTCTCCTTAATGTATTATTCAAATCAGAACTGCTCCAGGAAGCGCATGTTGTTCTCATAGAGAAGGCGCATATCCTCGATTTCATAACGGAGCATAGTAATACGCTCAATGCCTATGCCGAAAGCAAATCCGCTGTACTCCTCAGGGTCGATCCCGCAGTTTTCAAGGACTTCGGGACGTACAACGCCTGCACCGAGTATCTCGATCCAGCCTTCGCCCTTGCAGAGCGGGCAGCCCTTGCCGCCGCAGCGGAAGCACTGGAAGTCGATCTCGCAGCTAGGCTCTGTATACGGGAAATGGTGGGGTCTGAACTTCAGCTTCATACCCTCGCCGTAGAGCTTCTTTGCGAATGTATCCAGAGTGCCCTTGAGGTCGGCGAATGTGATCTTCTTGTCAATTACAAGACCCTCGCACTGGTGGAAGATAGGAGAATGTGTGCCGTCCACCTCATCGCGGCGGTAAACTCTGCCGGGGCTGATGATGGCGATAGGAGGCTTCTGCTTGAGCATGGTTCTTATCTGAACAGAAGATGTCTGGGTTCTCAGCAGGACGTCGTCATTAATATAGAATGTATCGTTAGGGTCTCTTGCGGGGTGTCCCTCAAGAGTGTTCAGCATGTCGAAGCAGTGCTTTGTGTCCTCAATCTCGGGACCGTCTACAACAGTATATCCCATTCCGTGGAATATGGACTTGAGGTCGTCGAGGACTATGTTCATCGGGTGGCGCTTTGCAATGAGCTTACGCTTTCCGGGCATGGTAACGTCGACTGTCTCGGTCTTTAAGCGCAGGTCAGTGAGCGCCGCCTTCAGCGAACCAGTCTTGTCCTTTACCGCATTCTCAATGTCAGCGCGGATCTCGTTTGCCATCTGACCGATGACCGGGCGCTCTTCAGCGGAAAGTCCGCCCATCTGCTTTAAGATAGCGGTAAGTTCGCCCTTCTTGCCGAGAAACTTAACACGGAGCGCGTCGATCTCCTTCATATCAGCGCTTTCTGTAACTGCCTTCAGCGCTTCTTCTCTGATCGCCTGTAACTGTTCTTTAATCATTGGTGTAGATCAATCCTTCCCTGTCGGAATATTTCAGGAGCTACTCCGCCTTTTTATCCGTGCAGAGTCCCTTCTTTTATTCGATGTTTTTCAAAAACCATTTATCATTATACCACATAGCTGAAAAAATTTCAAGTGGTTCATGACATTTCGCCGCCTGCCTCCTCGGTCTGCGGTGTGTAGTCGCTGAATCTCACGGACATCAGCGTATCCTTGCCGTCCCAGCGGCTGATGGTGTACTCCATATACTTCTCCGGGAGTGCGCTTATTCCGCCCGTGCCGGCTACAGCCGCCAGCGTAGGCGGTACGTAGCCCACGATCACCGTGTAAACGTCGCCGTCCTCAGTCATGCTGATTATCTGCGGCGAGTAGGTCAGGTAACGGATATTCTTGTTGGCGGAGTAGGTGTGGGTTTCCTCATTGTAAGTGAACCTTAACTCGGCGGTGCCGACCGTCTGGTGATTCAGCGAAACCGTGGAGCCAAACAGCTCACGGCAGGAAGCAAGCACGTTGTATTCCGGAATCGTAAGTCCGTTGCCTTCGTCCTTTGCAAATTCGGAGGTATCATGATTTAACAGAATATTCCATATCGCGCAGGAAATCTTAGATGAATCAGGTATCTCGTCAGGCTCCTCGAAGGGGGCGATATCGTTTACGACCACCGGATAAATGAACCGTGCGAACTCGTTTTTTAACGAGGTATTGTCAAGCAGGTTCGACGTTATCTGTGCCACGAAGCGAACGCTCGATATAACGCCGATAACCGCCATTACGATCACTACAACCGCAAAAACGAAATAAAATCTGCTGCGCGGCTGCTTTCCCGAAACGGCCTGATCGCTTTCTGAGCCGCCAAGCTCCGCGATGTCGCTTTCAATATCCGGCTCGTCCAGATTGCCGAACAGCTCGTCGATCACGCGGCTTTCTTCCTGTGACTGCTTCTGAGCCTGCTCCTTATTCGGAGCCGCCGATGTTGTCTGATTATTGTTGTTCTTCTTTTTTCTTGCCATAAGGTCCTTCCTAGCCGCGGATCTGACCATTGCCGTTGATCAGGTATTTATAAGTCGTGAGCGCTTCAAGTCCCATCGGCCCGCGTGCGTGCAGTTTCTGGGTGGAAATGCCTATTTCAGCGCCCAGCCCGAATTCAAAGCCGTCTGTAAAACGGGTGCTTGCATTTACGTAAACAGCCGCCGCGTCAATGCGCTGCTGGAAGATCTCCGCGCTGCGAAGGCTCTGAGTTACGATGCACTCGCTATGCTTGGTGCCGAATCTGTTGATGTGCTCTATCGCTTCATCGAGGCTCTTGACGACTTTTGAGGAGAGCCTGTAGTCCAGAAACTCGGTCGCGTAATCGGTATCGTCTGCAATTTTCTCGACCTTCACAAGCTTCGCGGTTTCTTCATCGCCGCGTATCGCTACTCTGCCCTGCCACAGCATATCAAGCTTGCGGAACAGCTCCGGAGCCGCCTTCTCATGCACAAGGATATTCTCAATGGCATTGCACACTGAGGGTCTCTGGGTCTTGGCGTTGTTGATGATGCCTTTTCCGTACGGTCCATCCCCACCCATGCGGGGTTTACACTGAAATAAAATCAAAAATTTCGCGCGCAAGCAGTAAAACAGCACTTTTACCAGCGGAAAAATTCAAAATTTTATTTCTAGTAAAAATCAAGAGCTCAGCAGCAGCATTCCAAGTCCATACGATTTTCCGGGACCAATTCCCTCCCGGACTGCATTTTGAAATAGCACTGCATCTGTAATTTGGAGCGTTCCCTGATAGTGATATTGATCCAGATACATCCGGCCGCCCCGCGCTGGCACATGACGGCCAGTCAGCTGGCTGCCCTCCAACTCCTGACAACTCAGTAGCCGAAACCCATTCTGCTCTCCTTTCCTGGTTAGCCATGTACAGCGTTCTTCCAGAGTCCTGAGAATCCGGCGCTGGCTGTTTTTCCCGTTCTTCTGCGCCACCTTTTTTGTAGGCGATGCCAGCAGATCAAATCTCCAAATCTGCCCCTCCTGCATGGCATTCAGCCAGGGCGTCAGATCCCGCTCCCCAGAAAAATGCATACCCGGCAACAGGCGTTCCCGATTCGCAGGCCGATTGGAATAGAGATAGATTGCCAGTGCGTACCTGTCCTCACGGACCCGATAGATTACGCCCGAGCTTTTCCGATCACTCTCAAAAAGCCCCATAATCATTTGATGAAGCTGCTGGCAGTCGCCCAATGCCTGCCGGATACCACGCTGCTGAGGAATCAAGTCAATTTTCGTCAGATACATCTTGTCCCTCCCTGGTGATAACCCCTCGATAGACGGTTCGAAGGCCAAACTCTCGTCCCCCTGAGAGTCTTTCGTCAGGCCGGGTAAAACTCCCCACCCCGTCTCCTGGAATCTCACATTCATAGTACAACGCCTGCGGAGCGGATTTGTCTCCCTTCCGCATACAGACCGGGTAGCGCTGGATCGCATCCAATAAGTCGGAGTATGCCTCTGTCACTCCTTCAAACACAGGTCGGGATGGGACACAGCTCTTTCGTCCCAGGTAGATGGGCCACACCGGCTGCTTCAGGGCCGCTGTCACCCGCTCCCGCCAATCATCCGGCAGATCCAGCACCACCAAAAAACTGGCGTCCTGGAGATACCAGCGAGGTGAGATGACCGTGTTGCTTGACCGGGGCTTCCCCTCCGCGTTATAAAGCGGATACCCCTGTACCGTGTGGAAATCCAGCACACGGATCCCGGGGCGATCCACCCGCACCGCCATATGTAGGGCTGCGGACAGAGCTGCAATCTCCGGATCTCCCCGCTCTAATCCCATAGCGCACGACAAAAGACCTACAACGCCGGATTTGCTTGGAAAATCCCCACTGTCCCGGACGTCCCATTTAGAGTGGTCCCCCCAGGACTGCAGCGCCCCTTCCAGCCGCAGGATCAGCAAAGTTTTCTTTTCTTCCATCACATTCGCCTCACGCCAGAGCAGCCGCCACCTGTTCGATCAATTCTGTCAGTGTCTTGCACACCGTAGTCTCACATTCTGGTACGATAGAGCATGCTGTGGGACAGAACCACAGCCGTTGTTTCACGTTTAATCCAAAACTGTTCTGTATCGTGTCAACTTGACTAGCCAGCGCCTGAACACTGCCCTTCACCAAATCGTAGTCATTGGCCAGCTCCGGTTTAATCGGCCGCACAAAGGCGTTGACCATACTGACCGGCACCTTCTCCTCCTTGCATTCCACAAGGATCGCACTGGGAAGCACGTTTCCAGCAAAGCTGTTCTGTTTCCCTGATGGGTTGGTCAACGCCATAGTACGGATCAACGCAGGGATGGCCGCTTTCACCAACTGCTCTGCATCCGGCGTATCCTTCAGGTTTTTCATCAAAATATCCGTATCCAGAGAGGCATAGATGTAGTAGCATGCGGAGTTGTAATCGGTATCCCCGATCATGGCGGACCCTTTTTCCTCTATCACCTCCCCGGAGAGCAGATCATCCATGGCGGTGAAATAGTCGGATTCCATGTTCATCTTATTGGTAGAGATAGCATGGGCCACCTGCATGGCGGCTTCCACATCCCGGAACGCATTGGAAGTCACCATTCTCCCAAAGAGTGCCATGTCCAGTGTGACAGGGCGGCTCTCCGCTCCCTTTACCGCCTCCTGCAGATCCTTTGCCTTCAATGCCTTGACCTCTTTCAGGGATGGACAATCCTTGAGCTTTTCATAAATAGCTTCCGCCACCGCCTGGATATCTTCCGGCGCATAGAACACAATCTGTGCGGTGTAGCTGCCATCCTTATTCTCTGCGCCGTCTTTGTTGCCAAATCCACTGATTTTGGGGAATACAGTGTCAATATACTCTTGACTGACTCCCATCTCCGCCAGCTTCTCTGCCACCAGTTGGGGCAGCTTACGGGTTCGAATGCCCAGATGTTCCGCTCCGATGGTCTGAGAGAACAGCGGCGAACGCCTCCAGCTCCGCTTCAAGCACTGGCTGGACACACGGCCCCGGGTCGTTCCGCCAAACATACAGGACTTTGGAGCGCCAGACTCATCCCGGTTCAGATTGACTGGGGGATAGTTCTTGAGCATATGGATTTCGTATAACATGGATCATTCTCCTTTCAATTCTTCTTGCTGCTCTTCAGGCTTAATATAAAGGGCGCGAGCCCACTTCCGCTGCACGCTCTGTTTTTCACCGTTCCAATAGAATAGATCTTCCAATAGCCACTGACAGTCCACTGCATATCCTTTTGATCTCACAAACCGGATCAGTCTGGACAGCTTTTTGAGCATAAATCCATCCTCGTCCCACTGGATATCCAGAAGCATTTCCAATCGGTGGCCGGTGCTCTCGGACATCTCTTTATTCCGACCAAGTTGATAGAAGATCTGCTCCAAAGGCTGGCGGCGTTTCTCATCTGTATCCCAGAGACAGTACAGACAAGCTGCCGCAAATGCTCGCTCCTCCTGCCACTGCGGTATGGAGAAAGGCAGGCACTGAAAGAAAACACGCATGGCCTGTCCATCCGCCTGACTCAGCATGGTCCCAGCTTCCCGCTTCAGAGACGCACGCTCTCCTCTCGGCAAGGTATCTAGCCGCTGGAAGAAACTGCTCCAATCCACTTCCTTCATATCTTCATCCCCTTCTTGATTGCCGCGATTTCTTTTCCAAGCACTTTTTGCTGATAATCCATAACCTGGAGCATAGCTCTTCCACACAGGGTCAGCTGTTCCAAGGTCCAATCTACACATTCCGCTGCTGTCCTGCATTGCCAGCTGATGGCCGCTGTCAGATTGGCAGCATAATCAAATCCAGGCTGTGCCAACGCATCAAACTGGCTCCACAGTATCTGCTCGCAAACCGCGTAGTACCTCTGTCTGGCCTGAACACGGCTCTCCTCCGGGATCTCCTCCAGAGTCAGCGCTTTATAAAGCGCCCGGCCCAACCGCTCCGCTTGCGCGACAAACTCGGTAATAAAGCGCAACGCGTTCTCATTCCCCAGTAACTTTTTGGGAATTTGAAGGTCGTGCCTCTGTGCCCTCATATAGTTTGCCTGATTGGTCTGAACTCCGTAAATCACAAGAGACATCGGACGATCCGAGGTATCCAATTTTTCATACTGCGCTATGATCTGGGGAGCACGCTTTCCTTTCGTGTCAATCAGATCCGTTAGGTTGCGCCAGATCGCTTCATCCGCAGATGGCTTCCAGTTAAATCGTCCCTTTGCATTGTATCGGTATGTAACATGCGGGTCTGTCCAAGAATCTGTCACTTCAAAGTTCATTCCTTGGCTGAAATATACGTTTTCAACGTATTCACCAGACTCATCTGAAATTAGATGGATCCGCCTTGCTGGGAAAAACATACCAAACAGCCATGATGTCCTCGCCACTTTTTGTTTGGATACCACTTCATCCGGATTACGCCACAAGACCGGAGGCCGATCAAGGGGCAGATCAATTCGATCCACCTCGATCATACCAAACACTAAAGTCTGAAACAGGTTCTTTCCCCGGATCAGTGTAAACCATGGCGGAGCGCCGTTCATATTAGAGGGATACCCCTGCGCCCCTGCGGTACAAAAAATCTGCGCAGCCAACATCATCCGCAGCGCTTTGCCGGGCGTGTAAGTGATCTTCTCCCGCTTGTGATCGAAATGGATGTGGTTGTTCCCATTTGGGATAGAGTAATCCAATGTGGAGACCGGTTTTGGATCTCGATCCCAATCTGCACGATATCGGGTCTGTAAAAATGGCCGCTCTGAATCGAAGAGGTCAAAGCTCACCCCCTCCTGTTCACACTGGCGCACATAGCGCTGGATAGTATCCCAATCAAATTGCCCCTCATCCAATAACTCCTCCAATACTTCCTCATCCTCTGGTCGAAGCATGTCCATGAGAAACACGATCAGAAAGCGGTAAACACTGTACTCTACCATAGGAGATGGATCCTGAATTTCGCTGAGCAGGTGGGCCCTCTCCAGCGTTTCCAGCAGGCTAAGCTCTTTCATGCTTCCGTCCAGCTCTTTTACTGGGATCCACGGCTGCGTTAAAATTTGAAATGACGCCTTCACACACCTCACCCCTTCTCAAAAAATATACCCAACTCTTTGTCTGCAACGATTTGGGTTCCATCAGCTTGAGTATACCGCATATTTCCATTTTCATCTACTGTGGCAGTATAAATTTCGATCCCCTCCAGCAGTCTTCTGCCGAAGATCACGCCTTCCGTTCCGTGCCGCAGAAGTTTTGCCCGAACAGAGACACTGGCCTTCAGGATCTCACGCGCCTCTTCTCTGGTCACATCTGATAGACACAGTCGGTCTCCACAATGCTGACTTTTGCTGCGTAAAGATCCAAACCGCTCCGGCGGCAAAAGTACAATACGTACGGTCGGTTCACCCAAGCGCGTCTTGGCCGAGAGGTAGCTGCTGCTTTCCAGATCGTCAAATTGAATCCGTTCAGCTTCTTTGATCGGGGTGTATCCCTTTTCAGGGGCATTGATCAGATAACCTCCGCCGGCCGCCGCTTTAACCTGATCTTCCATTAGGTGATCTATCCAGAGATCCAATTCCTCCGGTGGAGCCGCTTCTGGGCTGTAGCCTTGCTCCACCAATGTGGGCAGATCCTCTGGAATCTGTATTTCACTGCGTTCTTCCAACAGATGAATACTCTGCTTCAGAAGACACTCTGGGTAAATATAGCCGTCCGCCTCAAATTTTCCTGTCTCATCAGGAATCAGCACATAGAACCGTGGGGCAGCAAGATGAGGCGGCCGGGGCGTATCTTCATGGCGAAACTCCCGTCCAAGGCGCTGGAGCAGAAGGTCAATTGGCGCGATCGAAGTCATCATAACGTCAAAATCCACATCCAGAGACTGCTCCACCACCTGAGTGGCCACTAGAATAGCCTTCTGCGGGCGAGCTGCCTTTTCTTTTCCAAAGAGACGGATACAGCGCTGTTCGATTTGATCCCGCTGGCCAATCGGAAAACGCGCATGGAATAAAAGCAATTCTCCATCAAATTCTTTGGTTTTGAGCGCTTGGTAGGTCTCCTGGGCTTGCTGGACGGTATTGAGCAAAATACAGAGGCATCCACCGTCTTTCACCAGTCCCATCGCCTTCTCGGCAATCTGTTCCGCATGATGCAGCACCGGGCAAAGCTCGACGGATACTGTCTGTCGTTTTTCCGTCCGGCTGACCGGCCGCACGATTACATTCCCTGACTCTGTTACAGCAGTAATCGAAGGATAGCATGGCTGGATTGGATGATCGGTATAGGCAGACAACATTTGCGCCTTTTTCTCCGGCGGAAGAGTGGCAGACAACAGGACCACAGGGATCTCCAGGGCTTTACACCATTCTAGCAGCCGATGGAGGATCTCACTCATATAGACATCGTAGGAGTGGAGCTCATCGATCACCAAAGTTTTCTCTGCCAATCCCAGCAGCCGCAAAACGCCGTATTTCACCAGCAAGACAGACATCATTGCCTGATCCACCGTGCCAACCGCATAGGAACTCAATAACCCTCGACGCACTGGAAGAAGCCAGCTCGAGGCATAGCGCTCCTCCTCTGTCTCGAATTTAGGCCAGGATTGGGTATTGTCTCCGTCAACCAGCCAGGCCATACTGTGAAGGAGACGGACTGAGTCTGGAAACTGATGCAGCTTTAATAAAGTCCGCATACGTCCAACCATCTGATTGGAGGTAGCTGCTGTAGGCAAACCAACATAGAAACCACTTTTCCCCCACTGTTTGGCCATTCGAATCCCTGCATAGATTCCGGCCTCCGTTTTTCCCTCCCCCATAGGTGCCTCCAACAGTACCACAGAAATGCGCTCCTGTGCCTGTTGAAAAAGGGCCTCAGTTTCTGATTGCAAGCCCCGCATTACATCTCTTGGAATATTGGGCCACACATCATGAAATTCATTTCCAAAGTCTGCGGCCTGCGATGTCAGTCCGCTCAGCATCAAAAATTTTTCCGCAAGACATTTTGCGTGCTCCTCCCCATCCGGCTGATTGATCCAGAGTTCTGCTTGGGCAAAATAGTTACTGGATGCAATCCAGTCCGACAGGATCACAATTCCAAGCAGCAGCGCACCTACACTTCCTCTGTTTTCTTTCCCAAGAGGGGGTAAAAATAATTCCTCAGAGCGTAAAAATCGAAGCCGCATCCAGTGCTCGAATTCTTCCTGAAGATGATTCCAAAAGAGATCTTGCCGGTCCCCTTCCGTTCCGCTTTTCCCTTGGTGATGCACTTCTAGAATATCCGCATAGAATTTAGCTGCGCTTTGATTCGAGGCTTCCTTCCAGAGGCGTTCCCGCAGACAACGCCAGGTAGTTTTCTCATGACGGATCTGGTTTAAAGCAGGAAAGTCTGGTTTTACACCCTCTTTATCCATACTTTCCTTCATAGGCAACCAGCGATATTGAAATTGCCCTTCTATCTTACCCACATCATGAAGGGATACAAGGTATCCAATCCAGTCTGTAAATTTCTCTGGAGTGCACGATAATAACGCCAACAATTTATTTCGTACGCCTGGGACAATCATCTTATGAACGATGACTTGTGCGACAATCCCAGAAATGAAGGAATGGGTCAGAATGGATTGAAAAGGTTCTGTCTTCGCCCATATCTGTTGTAAACCAATGCTCATAGGAATACCTCCTCTCACTTATATTGAAATCATTTTACATTCAAATCTGTCCAATAAATGAGACTCAGGAAAATTTTTTATTTCTGTGATTTTGAGTATAACATTATTTGAACGCTGTTTGTACAATAAAGATTACTGCCTCTAAGAAAGTTGCCCTTACACCATTGCAGCAGAGCAGAAAGCCCGCCTCACCTATGACAATATCCTGCGTCTCAGTGATGACCCGGATGTGAACAACGTGATCCGCTTCCTGCGGGAGCGGGAGATCGTCCACTTCCAGCGCTTCGGCGAGTGTCTGCGGCTGTGCAAGGAAAAGATGAACAGCAAGAATGTCTATCTCACCAACCCCGCATTCGACAAACAGATGACGCCCCAGCCCCGGAATGCCTGAGTGTCCCGGAGTCTGCTATCAAAAAGTGCAAAAAAGCCTGCGGTCTGATGGACCGCAGGCTTTTTTGTGGGTTCAGACCCGGATCAGCTCATAGGTCCGGCTGCCCAGGCCGATCTTTTCCCCATGGGCCAAGCAGCTCTCCCACTCGCACTCCGGCGTCACATTCCGGAAGTGGTCGTGGAGATCATGGAAGCCTTCCTCATGCATCCGGTCATCCAGAAGGCTGCCTGGGATGGGCTGCTGCCGCAAACAGGCATCCACGCACGCCTGGTCCAGGGCCACCGGGTCAAACGAAGCGAACATCCCCACATCAGGCAGGATGGCCATATCGTTGTCCCCATGGCAGTCGCAGTAGGGAGATACATCGATCACCAGGCTGATGTGGAACTGGGGCCGTCCATCCACCACCGCCTTGGCGTATTCGGCCATCTTCCGGTTCAGCTGCTCACAGGCACAGTCGTTGGGGTTAAAAATGGCATCAAAGTTACACACCGCGATGCACCGCCCGCAGCCCACGCACTTTTCCTGGTCAATAAATGCCTTACCCCCATCGTAGGAGATAGCGTCCTGCCCGCACTGCTTGATGCACTGGCGGCAGCCTGCGCAGCGCTTCTGCTTCACCACCGGCTTTCCGCCGGAGTGCTGCTCCATCTTGCCCCGGCGGCTCCCGCACCCCATGCCAATATTTTTCAGCGCACCGCCGAACCCGGTCTGCTCATGGCCCTTGAAGTGGCTCAGGCTGATGAACACATCTGCGTCCATGATGGCGCGGCCGATCTTAGCCTTCTCCACATACTCGCCCCCCGCCACCGGGACCTCTACGTCATCATTGCCCCGCAGGCCGTCTCCAATGATGACCTGACAGCCGGTGGAGAAGGGGGAAAACCCGTTCTCATAGGCGCTCTCAATGTGCTCCAGGGCATTTTTCCGCCTCCCCGGGTAGAGGGTGTTGCAGTCCGTCAGAAAGGGAACGCCGCCCAGCTCCTTCACCACATCCGCCACCGCCTTGGCGTAGTTAGGCCGCAGATAAGTCAGGTTCCCGGGTTCTCCGAAGTGGAGCTTGATGGCCACCAGCTTTTTTTCCATGTCGATCTCACCGATCCCAGCGCTGCGGATCAGCCGCTGAAGCTTGGTGAGCTGGCTTGTCCCCACAGGGGCCCGGAGGTCCGTAAAGTAAACTTTCGATTTGTTCATAGATCTCACATCTCCTCACATGCATCGATTGCATCGATCAAAACTCAGTTGGACGGCATCTGTTGTTTGGCGCGTCTGATCTCCAGTATCCCGGGGATGATATTGGCAAACGAGCCCGCCAGGATCAGCAGGATACCCGCCAGCATATTGCCCGGGATCTCCTCCCCGTGGACCATCCAGGCCAGTATGGGCGAGAGCGCCGGCTTGAAGAAATACACCAGCGAGACCACGCTGGCCGGCTGGTATTCCATAGCCAGGAAGTAGGCGCAGAAGCCCACGCCGGCCACGCCGGCCGAGACATAGAGCACATAGGGCAGGTTCTGGAGGGTATAGCCCTCCAGAATGGGGATCTGGGCAAAGGAGGGCAGACCGATGGACTGGAAGAATCCCGCCACGGCGGGGATATGGGTGATCAGGATAAAGCAGAAAATGATGACGCTCCCGAAGAGGAAGCTGAAGCAGGTGACCACCGCGCCCCCGTACTCCGCACACTTTCGTTTGCCCATCACCCCGTAGATGGAGAACAGCACAGTGGAGCACAGGGCCAGTCCTACGCCCACCATGTTCAGCTTGATATGCAGGGGGTTGATAATGGCCAGGGTCCCCAGGATCTCCAGACTCAGGGCTGCCAGATGGCGCCTCTTGATGGGCTCCTTCAGGATCATGAAGGCAAAAAAGGTAACAAAGACTGGGTTGCAGCTGAACAGGACCGCCACCACGGAGGACTCGGTAAAGTTGATGGACATCTGATAGATCGGCATGCAGATGGCAATGCCGATCAGGCCCAGCAGGGCGAAATAGGCCACGCTTTTCCGGTCCAGGCGCTTGCTTCGCTTCTTTAGGGTGTAGACAGCCACCGGGGCCAGAAAAACGAAGCCGATGGAAAAGCGGGCCAGCGTCAGCTGGACCGGATTGACCTCCCCCGCGATGAGTTTCAGCACCACCTCCATGGAACTGAACGCGATAGTTGCAATCAGGATAAAAAAATATCCTTTTTTCATGTTAAGTGTCTCCCCTTACAGGCTCATGTAAGTTTGTTTTTTGATTATAGCACAGCAGGCCCTGAAAAGGAACCAAAACTCAGAGCAGACACCGAAACGGCTGGACCAGGAGCGATGTGATGGGATAAAGTGCATGCTTCCAGTCTCCGTTATCCCAGGGGGTCACCCCTTCCTTCTCCACATAGGTCTCCAGTCCGGACACCAGCAGAGAATCCTCCTCCATTTCCGCTAGGTAATGTTCCAAGACCGCATTAAATTCCTCCCCATGGATCACGAACATCACTTCCGTATCCACATAGGTGCTGCGCATATCCAGATTGTAGGAGCCTACCGCCGCGAGGTCCTGGTCAATGAGCAGGGACTTTCCGTGGGAGGAGTAATCCCCGTACCACTCCCATACCTGAGCACCGGTATCCAGCACCCGAGCCTTATTGCGGTAATAGTCGGAAGAGGCCATAAAATTGTCCCCTACTCCCATGGAGTTGATCTGAACGGAGAAGGGCACCCCGCGCCCAGCCACCCGTGAAAGTCCGTCATACATCGACTGATCACATACTGCGTAGGGTGTTTGGAGGTAGACTCTCTCCTCAGCACCCTCCATCAGCTGCTGCAGCTGCCACCATACCAGAGGTTCTTTTGCCAAAATATTGATCGGGTTATGGATAAAAGTCACAGCTTTTAATGGGACCGTGGCCTCTATGTAATCTGTATTCTCTTTGCTCAAAAGCTCCGGATGAGCCTCCCTCCATGCGCTGTGCCGCATATGGAGGGCTTCTGTCTCCAGAAGTACGCTCTTTCGATAGAAAAATGGTGCGGACTCCAGCCAGGTTTTGCTGTGGCTGTCAGACCAAACCATCTGAAAGTACTGCTCCACCTGATGGAGTACGCTCTCACCGCTGTCAGCCGTCCCTGCGGCAGAATTATAGAACAGAATATCCAGGTCATGACTCTTTTCCGGGTCCGGGACATAGTCCCCTAAAAACTTATCAAAAGTGTTTCGTCCGCCTGCCAGCAGCAGCCGGTCATCTGAGAGAATATATTTGTCATGGAGCCTGCCGTTAAAGGTCCAGGGCATGAGCGGATTGGGCGTATTATAGAAACGGATCTCAATATTGGGATGTGCGCCCAGGGCATAAAACACCGGCGAGGAGGCCATGCTGACCAGGCCGTTCATCCCATCCGTGAGGACCTGGACCTGGACCCCGCGCTCCGCTGCCGCCAGGAGGGCCGCTGCCACATCCCTGCCGCTCTCACAATCCCGGATATCAAAATTGGTGAAAATCAGCCGCTTCTGCGCCTCTTCAATCATGCGGATCCGGATCTCCAGTGCGGCAACATTGTCATCTATCAGGGCTGCACGATCCACGCTTCCAGTCCCATAAAATCCACTTTTGTCAAATCCTCTCTGAAATTCTTTTGACACTCCCGGCTGGAACAGAAATGGGAGCCACATTCCCAGGAGCAGATAGACCGCATAACACAGAAAAACCACTGGCAGAATCCGCAGTATAAGGTGTACATGCCGGCCACCAGCTCCCCCTGCTTTGATAAATAAATGTTTCATCTTATCTGTAAACCTCCGGGCTTTGTTATGAGAGCAGACGCTTTCATTCTCTATTTTTCATTATTATAGAACGAAACGACTTTTTTCTCAAGGGGATATGATCGGAACCCACACAGGCTTTCGATCGCACTGTCCCTCAGAAGCGGACGGCGGACCGTCTGCCCCCTGCTGGCCTCCAATGAGCTGACAGCCGGGTATTCTCTATCAGAATACCCGGCTGCCTCTGACTTTTCACATCTTTACGCGGTGGAACACCTTTTTTCCTTTTTTGAGCATCAGGCCGTCGCCTGCCATCTGGTCGGCAGTGTAGGATGCGGCCACGTCGGTGACCTTCTCCCCGTCCACCTCCACGCCGCCCTGTTCCACCAGGCGGCGGGCCTCCTTCTGAATTTCCTCCGCCACGGCCCGGCCGTCCCGGCTGTCGCCGCCGGCATAGAGGTATGCCACGCCCGGCATCATCTCAAAGGCGCCGCCGAAGCTGGTGTTGATGACCCCCTCCTCATAGAGCCGCTGGTACAGGGGGCTGGAATCCCCCAGCAGGATGTCGCAGGCCATGTCTCCCAGAACGGCGGTACGGAGGTAGTCCTCCCCGTCCGCCGCCGGGGCGCACTTGTAGGCCGTCAGGAACTGAGGGGCAGAGACCTCCATGGCCATGCGGGTCTCCTTTGCCGCCACCTGGGCGGGTTCCTGGCCGTAGTCCCGGTTAACCGCCGGCCCACCCTCCCGGGGTAGGATCCGCCGGGCCAGGTCCGCCACATGGACCGGATCCACGTTGCCCACCACTGTCAAAATCATGTTGGAGGGGGTGTAGAATGCCTTGTGGCAGTCGTACAGCGTCTCCGCTGTGATGTGGGAGATACTCTCCACCGTCCCGGCGATAGAGGTCCGGGCAGTGCTCTTCTGGTACAGGGCCTGCATCATCCGGGTGTAGAGCTGCCAGTCGGGGTTGTCCTCGATCATGCGGATCTCCTGGCCGATGATGCCCTGCTCCTTGGCCACGCTCTCCTCCGTGAAATAGGGGATAGAGACGAAGGACAGCAGGATCTCCAGATTCTCCTCAAAGTGCTCCGTGGAGTCGAAGTAGTAGCCGGTCATGGCGTTGGAGGTGAAGGCATTGGGCTCCGCGCCGTTTTTCGCCAGCTCCTGGAGAGCGTTGCCCTCCTTGGTGTCGAACATCTTGTGCTCCAGATAGTGGGCCACCCCCGCCGGAGTGTCCATATCCTGGCCATCCAGCTTGAACTTCATATCCATGCCTCCGTAATTGGTGGCAAAAAAGGCGTAGCTCTTCTGAAAGCCGGGCTTGGGCACCACAAAGATATGCAGCCCGTTGTCCAGCACCTGGTGGTACATCTGCTCCCCCACCCGGGGAAATTCCAGTTTCTCCATGGTTCAGCCCTCCGTTCCCTTCAGGAAGTAAATGGTGTCCAGTTCCAGCTTCTGAGCCGCCTGGGCCACCTGCTCCCGGGTGACCTGCTCCAGCTGGGCCACCAGCTCCTCGATGCCGGTCTCCAGACCGGCGGCCGTCTGGCCCAGCCAGAAGTCCTCCTGCCGGTCCTGGACATCCAGGGTGGCCAGGTGGGCGCCGATCATGGTGCGGCGGGTCCCCTCCAGCTCCCAGTCCTCCATGTTCCCCTGCCGGATCTCCTCCAGCTGATGGAGGATCTCGTCCCTGGCCTGCTGGAACTTGTCAAATTCGATCCCGGAGGAGACCAGGATCAGCCCCTTCATCTTCTCCAGGGTGGAGCTGGCGTAGTAGCACAGAGACAGCTTCTCCCGCACGTTCATAAAGAGCTTGGACAGGGTAGTGCCGCCGAATACGGCGTTGCACATGGCCATGGCGGGGTATTCCTCCTCCCAGCAGGTGACGCCGCCGGTGCGGAAGCCCATGGCCAGCTTGCCCTGGGTCACGTCCATGGACTCCTCCACCATGCTGGGCTCCGGTCCGGCGTGGAGCCGGACCTCGCAGTCCGGGCAGATCCGCCCCTCATTCACGGGGAGGGCGGACAGTGCCTCCTTCAGGGCGCGGGCCACCCGCTCCTCCTCCGCGGAACCGCAGTAGTACAGCTCGATCTGGGCGGTGGAGAGCAGCTGCTGATACCGCTCCCACAGAGAGCCCGGCGTGACGGCCGCGGCATGCTCCACATCCCCCAGCTTGTCCACCCCGAAGGCCTCCTCCCCGCACATCAGCTGTCCCAGGCGCAGGGTGGCGTAGGAGCGCTTGTCGTTGATCTGGCCCCGGATGCGGTCCACCAGATTGGCCCGTTCCCCGGACACATATTCCTCCGCAAAAATGCCGTCCTGAAGGCGGGGGCGGAGCAGCAGCTCCCCCAGCAGCCCCGCCGCGGGCTCCAGGATGGGCTCGCCCCCGGGCGCAAAGGCATCATCCAGAAAGCTGGCCACAAAGCCCAGGCACTGGGTCTCCCCCTTTTTCCGCACGATGGGCTCGATGGCGCCTCCGTACAGCTCGTCCAGGGCGGCGGAGAGGGACTCCATATCCGGGTGCTCCCGGGTCCCCCGGCGCAGCACCGGGAAGAGCAGGGCATTGGCCGCCGCCCGCTCCCGCTCCAGGGGGACCAGCATGGTCAGGCTGAGATAGCTGCTTTTGAATTTGTCGGTGTGGACTGTCCGCAGCCACACCCCGGGAAAGAGCTCCCGGCGCGTTACTTGAGTCATAGATCAGATTCCTTTCTCTGCACGAAAGGGGGCGTCCCCCTTTTCCTGTGGCCTTTCAGAAGGGAATTTCCTTCCTGGAAGCAGAACAGAGTTATCATACCACATCTTTCGCCGAAAAGCAAAGCTTTCCATTCCCGGGTACCGCTGTCACTTCCAGCCGGTGGTCCCCTGTCAGTTCCCGGAGGGGGACGCCGTCCCGGATCTCCCGGCCGTCCAGCCGGACGGAGAGCTCTCTCCCCCGGCTCACCTGGATGCTCAGCCGCCCCCGGTCCAGTTCCCACTCCCCGGTCCAGCCCGGCCAGTCCTCCGGCAGGTGGGGCTCCACAAACAAGCGGCCTTCCCGGACCTTCAGGCCCAGCAGCTCCTCCACCGCGGTGCGGTAGTACCACCCCGCCGCCCCGGTGTACCAGCTCCAGCCGCCCCGGCCCAGGTGCCCCGGGGCCGCATAGACATCGGCGGCCAGCACATAGGGCTCCGCCTGATAGATCTGCGTCCGGCGGCGCTCCGGCAGGAGGGCCCGCAGCAGCTCCAGCCCATCCTCCGTCCGGCCCAGGCGGAGGCAGGCCAGAGCCAGCCACACAGCCCCATGGGTGTACTGTCCCCCGTTCTCCCGCACGCCGGGCAGATAGCCCTTGATATAGCCCGGGTCCGGGCCCCTGTCCTGGAAGGGCGGATCGAACAGCTTCACTACCCCGGCCTGGGGCAGATAGAGCCGCTCCAGCGCGGCAGACACTGCCTGGCAGGCCCGCTCCCGGTCCGAGTCCTCCACCAGCGCGGCGAAGGACTGGGCAATGGAGTCGATCTCGCAGCTCTCCGCCCCCCGGGTCCCCAGGGGGGCCCCGCTGTCAAAAT
>ERZ780150.969-NODE-969-length-21211-cov-5.163594_pt1 | contig 21211 bp, 12 predicted proteins | sample MGYA00511019_ERZ780150 | MGnify/ENA primary metagenome ERZ780150 (study PRJEB29588, sample SAMEA2151633) | human gut metagenome | biome: human gut; feature: human-associated habitat; material: faeces | place: Denmark | collected 2008/2010 ...
ATAAACGCTGAAGGCATCTAAGCGTGAAGCCCCCCTCAAGATGAGATATCCCATAACGTCAAGTTAGTAAGACCCCTTGAAGACGACGAGGTAGATAGGGCAGAGGTGGAAGTGTGGTAACACATGGAGCTGACTGTTACTAATAGGTCGAGGGCATAACCAAAGCAGTGATAGGTTTGGATGATGATGTTGGTTTTGACTGTATGTAGTTTTGAAGGTACATGGAATATAGACAGGAATGAGAAGCAGTGCGAAAGCGCTGTTTTTTTCTTGCAAAAACTAAAAGTGCTACATTGCACTTCTATAAAAATACAAATACTCAACAGGCGTTACTATTACGTAAACTGTGAATAGTTTACGCTATTACTATGAAATAATCCAGAATTAATTGATAAAAGAGAAAATTTATCAGTTGATTCTGGGTTATTTTTTGGGGATAAAACACGTAACTTCTTGAAATTGTGTTATAAATCTTGAAATTGTGTTATAAATCATGAAAATTTAATATTCATTAAATTGGAAAGTTATGTTAATATAGTGTATGAAACAAAGACAAGAGAATGCCGATAGACAGCAGAGGAGAGACAGAAGTATATTATCGGTTTATGGAAAAGGGATGGAGTTCGAAAAATGAGAGGAAAGGCAAAACAGAGAGTTAGTCTGATACTTGTAGTGACAATGGTACTTGGAACAGTATTAACAGGAAATACTGTATTTGCAGCAGGAGAGAGCAGTGACGAATACGATCGGATAAAAATTAATATTTCTAAAGATTCTGAACAAACTGTGGAACAGAATGTTACACAGACAATTCATGTGACTGCGCAGGGGCAGTGCTCGCAATCAGTCTGTCTGAATGTATATCTAAAAAACGAGGACGGATCTGCGGCAACAGATATAGATGCAGTCAATCTTCTGACAAGCGATCAGCTTACAGATAAAAACACACAGAAAACAATCGATGAGACATTGAAAGATTCAGTGACTCTTAATAATGGAACAAAGGCAAGTCCAACAGCAGAGTGGAAGAACGACAAGGACGATAATGGAACAGTTACTTCTAAATATCTGCAGATCACAATGCCAGCAGATGCAATAGCAATCAACTTTGATATGCAGCTTCAGTATCGTACAGATGAAGCAAGCTATACAAAGAAAGTGCTGGTTGAGGCAAAGGCATTCGAAGAGGAGCAGGATATCACAGAAGCAGCTAAGAGAGCAGACGAGAGCAAAGAGAATGAAGCGACAGTTGCCTGGGAAGGTCAAGCAGTAAGTCAACCAGAAAGCGAAGCTGCGGATGAGGATGCGGACGGAGAAAATGAATCACAAGTAATGGCTGCAAGTGCAGAGACCGGAGTGACAATTTACTTTGCAGCACCGAAGGATTGGACGGATAAGGAATATACAATAGAAGCAAAGGGATGCGAATCAAATCCCGAGAATAGATGGATCTGCCAAGAGATGGTAAATACTGGAGAGACATACAATAATCTTCAGGTATATAAAGTAGTTATGTCGTATCCCCAATATGGTGGATATGATAAATTTCAATTTCTAGCTAAGTCAAGAGGTCAACAACAAGATTATAAAGAAGTTTTTCAAAATTGGAGAACAGTAGCTGAAATTGATGGAAGAATTTTTTATTCTGATGGGAAATCAGAAGTTTACAATCCCTTCAATCCTAACGACCACACCTACTTCGCTGGAAAAAACATTCTTTTCTACAACAAAGGAACAGAAGATCTTTCCGGTGGTGTAACAGCAGTATTCTATGAAAAGGATAGTTCAGGAACTCTGAAAGAAGTAAAACGAATCAAGATGACAGCCGGTACTGAAAACACAAAATTTTCAGTAACAATTCCAGATGAGGCGTGCTCCTACATTCGTTTTGTAAGTACATCAAATGGAAAAACATTAGGTGATTCTTACTCGAATTTCTATGGACAGGGAAATGAAGAAGCAGATGTCACTGAACACTTTGTATACAGTGACTCAATGTATTGTTATAACTACAATAGTACTGCAGATAATTCTTCTTGGGGAATAGCAGGTGCAGTAACAGTTTATTACGACGCTACATTATCCAAACTGTCCTATAAAGATACAGATGGTGCGAAAAATGGTCAAGGAATTCCATATCCAGGTACGACGAATGTTTATTATTATGCTACAAACGGAACGGGTGTAAAAACTGGGGAAATGGAATTAGATAATAAAGAAGGCTATCCAGATGTATATAAGGCGAATCTTCCGGATGGATACAATAAAGTAAGATTTGCAGCTTATGATCTCAAGAACGCAAATGTATCACAAAATGGTGATGTGACAGATTTAGTAACGATTCCAGGTGGTTTGATGAATCCGTGTTATTACGGTGATTCAAGTGATGATGTTATTTACAAAGATGGAAATCGTGGTGGATATTGGGATGAGGTTTATACCGTAAGAGATCCTGAAAAAGAAGCAGAACAACATAATAGTAAAGATGTTGTAGATATTAAAGAAAGTGAACTTACAAGAAATGCGAGTACTTTATATGTAAATTCAACATTTTATGATTATTATACAGATTATGAATTGAACGGGAAAAACCGAGATAATTATGATGATTACCAAGCATCTTCACAAAGAACTTATGTTACCTTTCGTCAGTTTGACCAAGCACTCAGTGATTACTATAAAAAGAAAGAAGTAAGTATACCGATTTATACAGGTCATTTTCAGCCAGATTGTTGGGATAATCCTTTTTCTAAAATCGCCGATAAATTAGAACTTTATGGATATGAAGATAAAAAAAATGGTTTTATGTCTACGAACAACTCAGCATTGAATGCAAATGGAGTTAGAAAAGACGAGTACGTTTATTCCGCAGCGCAAGGATTGGTAGCAAATGCATTAAATGAAAACAATCTAATGACTTCAGATAACAAAGTATTAGAACCGCATTTTAATGAGGAATTTCTTACAGGAGATAATAGTAAGCATACAGCGCTTGCAAAGATATATAAGAATGTTTCGTTTCCTTTTACAAAACAAAAACTGAACGATGAAGGAGAAAAAGCTGATAACGGCGTTGAATACTGGTACTTTGATAGTGCAGATACAACACTGGCAATGCGTACTGATACAGAATCAGGGAATTATTATCTGGAGAATGTAGGGGGGAAACAAGACTGGGCAAAAAATGTAGATAGTGCCAGTAGTGATAAAAGAACGCATGGTTTTTTCCCATTTAATGAAACATCAACTCCATGCAAGGCAAGTAAATATAACTATGGATTTGGTACGAAGTTAGAATTTAAATTCCGCCTGACAGACAATGGAACTGTAGTAGGAACAGATGGAAAAGAACATCCAATTAAATTCAACTTCTCCGGTGATGATGATGTTTGGGTGTATGTGGATGGAAATCTTGCACTGGATGTTGGTGGAGCACATGGAAAAGTAACAGGTCAGATTGACTTTAAAAACAAAATAGCAACAGTTAGCAAGACAAAGGTAAGTCAAGGATCTCCAACAGAAGGTAATGACACTCGGAGTAAATTTAAAATTAAAGGTTCAAATTCTGATGAACATACATTAACCATGTTTTATATGGAACGTGGTATGTGGGAATCAAATATGAAAGTATCCTTCAACTTCCCGGATGAAAATGAATTCGCTGTGGAAAAGAAAGTTGATACGACAGATGTGAATACAGATTTATTCCCGACATCATTGTTTGAAGATGCTAACGTATTCCCATTCACGATTCAAAATCAGGCAACACATTATGGAACAAAAGAAGCACAATCTTCCGATGAAAAACAGCCTAAAACTTATAATGATAGTTTTTCAGCAGAAAAGTTATCAAGTGCATCTCCACAGAATACATTTGAAACTGTAGACATCAAGGATAATCAGTCGAAAGTGGTTCACTGGAAGGCAAATCGTGATGATGCGGAAGGAAAATATGTTAACCAAAGATTTGGAATCATACGACCAGCAAATGGAGAAACATTTGATGCATCTGATACAAATGCATTCTTGCAATTCAAGATGTACTATGACTATCAGGACATTCCGGGACTTACAAGTACCTATCTGGAATTGGAAGATGCTGATGGAAATAAAATAAATGGTTATCTTTCAGGAAAGACTTACGGAAACAGTAGTCTTGTACATAATCAATGGAATACGATTCAGGTTGATCTGAGTAAACTACAGGGAGATAAGACATTTGATTATTCCAAGATAAAAAATATCAAATTTAATTATAATTTCGAGAGAGATATTTACTTGGATGATTTTATATTCATTCCTTCCGTTGTAGCAGCAGCCAAAACTGGATTTGTAACACAACAACAGGATATTCCGGATTATGGTTCTGCGACAAGTGGAACGTTGAAATATCCGAAAGGAGCACAGTATACATTATCTAAAAATGATGGCTCATCAAAACTGTACAGAATCGGCAGTGACGGAATGTTCGCCTTGGCAGATGGAGAGACAGCAACATTTAGTGATCAGTTTAGACGAGGAAGCTACATTGCTGTATCGGAAGATGTGAATTCATCGGTATTTGATACGACATGGACACTTTATGAAAATGGACAGGCTGTGTCAACAATGGGAAACGGAGATACGGTGGTAAATGAAAATCCTATTCCATCAGTCCAAAATGTTAAAGGCAATACCATTCGGGATGGTCGTAAAGAAGAACATAAGTCTGGTCAAAATAATAGTGTAGAAATAGCTAACAGCGGATATCCTTCTACTGGATATGCGAAGAATCAAGATGGTCAGACAAATAATGAAAATACAATTGTATTCAGATCATATGTAGCTCCTGATAATCAGACAACTATGACAAAGCTGAAAGCAACATTTGTCAATAAAGTAAAAACCGGAAAAATAAAGATTTGCAAAGCAACAGCAGACGGTTCGGATACATTGAACGGTGACTATACATTCCGTGTAGAGTTCAGTAATGTTGCAGAGCTCTCGCTGGAATCTAATAAGATTGTAAAGGAATATACAATCAAAGCTGGAGAGTCAGTGACTATAGAAGGAATTCCGGCAGGAACAGACTATAGAATCAGTGAGATTAAAAGTACAGATGGTTCCACACTGGAAAGTGTAATTGTGAAAAATAATAATACATTTGATGCAGGATATGATCCGGTTACGAAAGTTGTTGCCGGTAAGGTGATTGCTTCCAGTGATATGAAAGGGAAAGGAATAGCAAACCAAGATACATCAACAGATGCTACAATTATTACTTTCAAGAATACGTTAAAACCTACAATCAATCTTAATCTTACAAAAGAGTGGAAAAATATAAATAATATTACACTTCCAAAGTCAATTAAAATTCAGCTTCAGAGAAGCAAGGACAAAGGAACAACATGGGAAAAAGTTAAATACGATGGAAAGAATGAAACGATAACACTTTCTCAAGGATATGACGGAAAGTGGAGTTATTCATTCAAAGATCTGGATCAATATGTGAATTATACAGCAGATCCAAAGGTTCCATATATCTATCGAGTTGTAGAGGTATCAGGAGACGATGGAAGTGAGACGGTGATTGAAGGTGACGGATACCTGAACGATAAGTACAAAGTAACATACAGTGAGAATGTAGATTGTTCAAAGATTTCCACAGAGACTCCGGAAAGTAAAACACAATCCTTTAAAATAACAAATACTTACAGTCCTAAGACAAATATTAAGATCACAAAACAGGATGCATCAACTAAGGAACCACTGAATGGTGCTAAGTTTAAACTGGAAAAGATGAAGGAAAATACATCGACAGGAAATCTTGTTGTTGATAATAGTTTCGAAACCCAAACAGTAACAACAAGTGGAGGTGACAGTGATTCTCCTTTAGGAATTGCAGAATTCAAGGATCTGACAGATGGAACCTATCGTCTGACGGAGACAAAGGCAGCAAAGAATCATAGTTTGTTGAAAGATCCGGTTATTATAGTGATCAACAGGAATGGAAAGAGTCTGATTGATAATAAAGAGTGTGAGGTAGTGGATAATACCATTTCTATTACGATTTCTAATCAGGCAAGATTCAATCTTCCAGCCACAGGAGGATATGGAAGGTACATTGTGATACTTGGGGGGATTGCCCTTGCAGGGGTAGGACTCTTCATGTATAGATTACAAAAACGCAGAAAGGAGGGTAACATCTCCTAGACGCAACAATAAAAAGAAATAATAACACGATAAAGTGAAAGAGAGGAAGGAAAGTATGGGAAAATTTAGAAAAATGCTGGCAGGCGTGTTAAGTGCAGCAATGGTACTGTCAACTATGACAGTGACAGCATTTGCAGAAACTAGTACAACTACACCTGCAACAATTGACACAACAAAAACAGGATCTATTACAATTCATAAATATGAATATAATGAATCGGGTGGAGAAGCTGGCACAGGAGAAACAACAGATGTAAACAAGGTCCCAAGTGATGCAAAAGCTCTTGAAGGAGCGGGGTTTACGATTTATAAGGTGGCAGATATAGATGACTTAGCAAAGTATTATAATGCTAATCCGGAAAGTCTTCCGTCAGTGGATGACTATCTGACAGATGGAGAAATTAATGCTTCAAAAGTTTTAGAAACAAAATCAGAAGTTAAAACAGATAATGCAGGTATTGCAAAGTTTGACAATCTTGCTCTTGGTTTCTATGTAGTTGTTGAGACAACAACACCGGATAAGGTTACAACACCAGTTAAACCATTTATCGTATCCGTACCAATGACAACAAAAGACGGAGATAATTGGTTATACGATGTTCATGTATATCCTAAAAATAAGACAACTTATGGTGGAGTAACATTAGAGAAAACGGGAAAAGATGGAACAAAGCTTGAAGGCGTTACATTTATACTTCAGAAACAGAATGGATCAAGCTGGGTTAATGTAACAAAGAATGAGAATACAGGTGATGATTTAACTCTTAAAACAGATAAAGATGGAAGAATTACTGTAGAGGGTCTTTCACAGGGCAAATACAGATTTATCGAGACTGACCGTGGAACTAATAATGGTTATATTATGGATGGTGCTACTGTATATGAGTTTACAGTAACAGCAGATGGAAAGATTGTTTATGATGGTAAGACAGAGAATAACATTATAATCACTGTAAAGAATGAAAAGCCTGATATGACAAAACAGGTAAAAGAAAGAGATAAAGATAATTGGAAACAGGATGCTGACTATAATGTAGGAGACATGGTTCCATATAAGATCACCATTGATGTTCCATCCAATATTACAAATTTAAAAGAATTTACATTAACAGATACACCGACAAATCTTGATGATAAAGAAGTAAGTTTACAGTGTGAAGGTTCAGATGTAGATTTAAATGCATATTCTGTAGCAAAAGAAGGAGAGCATGGATTTAAAATTACTTTTACTACAGAAAATATGGCATCATATGCAGGAAAGCAGATTGTAGTTACATATAATGCAGAGCTTCTTGGTGGTGCAGTTACTACAATAAATGGTAACCAGAATACAGCAAAACTTGAGTATTCTAACAAGATTCTTCCGGGACAGGATGATAAAGATAACCCGAACAGGCCTGAAAATCCAGATATAAAACCAGGCAAAGATTCTATAGAAGATAGCGCAGTTGTTTATACATTCAAACTTCAGATTCTGAAAAAAGCTGAAAAAGCAGATGGTACCCCATTACAAGATGTTGAATTTGATCTTTATAAAGAGGTTTCAAAAGAAACTATAAACGCAATAACAGGTGCTAAAGCAAAGAATGTTGGACTTGACAGTGAGAAATATTGGTTAAAAATCAATACAGATCCTTTAAAAACAGATGAAAACGGTGAAGTGTCACAGTCCGGTCTTGCAAATGGAACATATTATCTTGTAGAGACAAAAACAAACAAGAACTATAATCTATTAAAAGAACCAGTAAAAGTTGAATTAAATATTGTTTACACAACAACTACAAAGACAGAGTGGGTAACTGATGAAAATGGTGTTAAGACTCTTGTAAAAAATGAGATTACAAAGACAGAATTTAAAGAAGGATCAGATACTTCAACAGGTACTCACACAGAAACTATCATCAACAAGAAAGGTTTCACTCTCCCAATAACAGGTGGTATGGGAACAGTTCTCTTCTCCATCGCAGGTTTTGCACTGATGGCAGGAGCAGCATTTGTACTTCTGAAAGGTAGAAGAAAAGACGCGTAAGAAATCAGAACAATTGCTATAAACTTTTAATTTCATAATGCTATATAAATAGGAGAGGGCAGAAGAATCTGTTCTCTCCTAAAGTAGATTTTACGCTGCTGTGAACAGTAACGTGTCGGGCAGTGATTTATTTTTGGGGAAGAGTCAGATGAAAAAGATTCGGGTTATATTTTGTGTTATTATATTCATAACGGGATTGGGAATCGCATCGTATCCATTTATCAGTAACATGGTTGCGCAGCGGCATGCCAGTCAGGTTGTGAAAGATTATGAGACAAATGTAGAAGAAATGGACGAAGAGAAGATTGATGCAATGAAGGAAGCAGCGAAGAAATATAATGAGCAGCTTAGCAATGTTGTATCAGTGGATGATGAAAATGAAAATAATGAGCAGGGAGAGAGTTATGCAGATCTTCTGAATATCGGTGAATCGTTAGGGTATATTACGATTCCGAAGATTGATGTGAATCTTCCAATCTATAACGGAACGAGTCAGGATGTCCTTTCCAAGGGTGTCGGTCATATGGAGCAGTCTTCGTATCCGCTTGGCGGAGTGAGTACGCACTGTGTGTTGACAGGACACAGGGGACTTCCGAGTGCGGTATTATTTACAGACTTGGACAAGTTAGAGATCGGGGATGAATTTTATCTTCATGTATTAGACGAGATTCTTGCATATAAGGTGGATCAGATCAAGGTAGTAGAGCCAAATGAATCCGGTGACCTGGAGATCATCGATGGAAAAGATTATTGTACGCTTGTGACATGTACACCATATGCGATCAACTCTCATCGGCTTTTAGTTCGTGGAGAACGGACGGAATATAAAGGAGAACAGGATAAGCAGACAAAGAATCAGATGCAGACAGGCGCTTTGACGAAGCGGATTGTTGATGTATGGCCGTGGCTTCTGGGTGCATTTCTTGTCGCAGTGCTGATTGAAAGCGGTATCTTTTTCTCGATTTTAAAACATAAGAAACAGGACATGGAGGAGTAAGCAATGGAGTATTATGGGAAGCTGCAGAAAGCGATTGATGCCGTAGAGCATGTGATTATTGGAAAAGATGAATGTGTGGAGAAAATCATGGAAGCAATTCTTGCAGGAGGCCATGTTCTGGTGGAAGATATTCCGGGAGTCGGAAAGACGAGCCTTGCGCTTGCATTTGCGAAGGTACTTGATCTGGAACAGAACCGTGTCCAGTTTACTCCGGATGTTCTTCCGGCAGATATTACAGGATTCTCTCTTTATAGGAAGGAACTCGGAAGTTTTGAGTATCAGGAAGGTGCAGTTATGTGCAATCTGTTTCTGGCAGATGAGATTAACCGTACTTCCCCAAAGACACAGTCGGCGCTTCTGGAGGCGATGGAAGAGCGAAATGTAACAGTAGATGGAATTACACATGTGCTCCCGGAACCATTTCATGTGATTGCGACAGAGAACCCGATTGGATCTGCCGGAACACAGATGCTTCCGGAGTCTCAGCTTGACCGTTTTATGATCAGTCTGCAGATCGGATATCCGGAGAAGCAGGATGAATTAAAGATTCTTATGAGCAGAGACAGGACGAATCCGATGGATGCGCTTCAGCCGGTAATCTTCCGGGATGAGTTGAAAGAGATGCAGAGGCTGACCGAAGAGGTTCGAATCCATCAGGTGATCTATGAATATATCATTAACCTTGTGGATGCAACAAGAAAGAATGAAATGATCGAGCTTGGAGTCAGTCCTCGAGGTGCACTGGCACTTGCGAAGATGGCTAAGGCATCTGCATTTCTCTCAGGAAGAAGCTATGTGATTCCGAACGATGTTTCAGATGTATTTCGTAATGTTGCGGAGCATAGAATCCGTCTGAGTTCGAAAGGGCGTCTGAATCACCTGACCGCAGAGAAAGTGCTTGGTGAAGTGTTAGATACTGTGAAAAAACCGGTGCCGCAGAGACGATAAAATCTATAGAATGAAGTAGGACAGGCATATGAGAAATAAAAAAATATATGGCGGAATCTTATTTGTGACGCTTGTGATTGCGCTTTTCTGGGAATCAGCTTTGATCCGGACACTTTTCGCATATGAAGTGTTGATGCTTCCACTTCTCTTTCTTCAGGCTGAGTATTTTGCGAGAAATCTCGAATTCCGGTTGCACGTTCCGGTCCGGTATGTACAGAAAGGACAGGAATTTGCGGTGGAAGTTGAACTGGAAAATCATTCTTTCATGCCGATGGAATCAATTCCTGTAGAAATCAGCTGTGAGAATGAATTTACAAAAAGCAGATTCGGCGCAAAGGATACTGCGATGGCCGAGGCAAGGAAAAAAGTGCGGTTACAGTTTTTCCTTGAAGCGAAATATTGTGGCAGAGTGAAAGTGTCTGTTGAGAAGGTGAAGGCACAGGATTATCTGCGGTTGTTTTCGAGAGGGAGCGAGAAGAAATATCAATCCGAAGAAGTGATGGTACTTCCGATGATTCATAAAATACCGGTGCAGCAATCATTTCAACTGGAAGAAAATCTGGAAGGACAGCTGTTTTCAAAAAATAGAATCGGTGAGGATACTTCAGAAGTATTTGACATCAGAGAATATCGTTCGGGAGATACTTCTCACAGGATTCACTGGAAATTATCTGCGAAGACAGATGATTTTATGGTGAAGGAATATAGTCTGCCAATGGAACGCACAGTATTGCTTTTTCTTGATCTGCATATTGGAAAAGAAGAAAAGTTTACACAGCAGAAGCTGGATCATTTTCTTGAAATCCTGGCTTCACTGTCATGGTCTATGCAGGAGCAGAACTGGCATCACAAAGTGATCTGGTGGGATGAACAGAATCAGATGTTAAAGGAAGCGGATGTTTCTTCGGAGGAAGAAACCTTTCGTATGTTAGAACAGATCTGTTCCTCCAGAGTATATTCGAAAGCATATGAGATTCAGGAATTATATTTCCGGCAGTTTGGCGAGCGGACAGAAGAGCTCGGAATGCAGCTTGATATTTCAGGGAAACTTTATCATGGTGGAAGATGTATAAAAGTATTCCGACAAGAGAAACTGGAAGAGGATTTAATGGAATGGGAACTGGAACTGTAAAGAGGAAAAATACAAATCATACAGAAGAGACAGGAATCCGTGTGGTACGCAGACGGATTCTACAGGAAGATCCGCAGGGAGACAGACTTTCTTCTGCCTCGTTCTGGTGGATGACGGGACTGTGCTTTCTAAGTGCAGTAGCTCTTTGTATGCTGTTTACAAAAGCATTTTCTATTACATTTGCAAAATGGCTCGTTTATCCGGCGATGCTTGTGTACTGTGTTCTCTTTACATTATATTATGAACAAAGACGGTTGAAAAAATACTGCGTGTTTCTCTTTTTAGGAGTTGTTTTTGTGCTTTGTCTGGTCATGTTTCTGATACAGAAGGAGTTGATGGCAAGCATTTCTTATGTGTGGATGCAGATGGCAGAGCAGTTGAACCGGTCTTATCAGGGAGATTTGAGTGTGCCATCAGGAGCCGGAAATTCTGCGACACTGTTTTTCCTTTTTTTGTTCCTTGGTGTTGTGTGGATTCTTGCACAGGGAATGATCAAGAGACACGAGAAAGGATATTTTCTGTTGATCACATTTCCTGTGTTACTGGTTGTTCTGCTAAGTGGGGGAAATGTATCGAAAGCAGCTCTTTTTCTATTACTCCTTAGTTTCTTGTGCATCACGGCAGCATCCGGAATCCGTGTGAGAAAGAAGTTCTGGGGCGGAGAAGAGAGCGAGGCATTTCGTCAGAATCTCCGGGCGGTTCGAAGAATTCAGAGCAGATCCTCTGTCGTGTGTATCGCAGCAGGAACGATTCTGCTTCTGACTTCCTTTTACCTGCTTGGACCGGTTCTTTCAAAGCCAATCGTGACGTTATCAGATGTATCAGCGCCTGTGAAAGTTCATGGAATGCAGTTCCTCTATGATTTCCTTCCGAAAATATCAGGTGGTAAGTTGAATCTTTCGCTTGAAGGGGTCGGAGGTGGTGTCTCGGACGGAGAATTGGGAGATGTCGAAGGATCTTCCTATGATGGAATCGAATCCATCCGTGTGACGACATCTGCACAGCCGAAAGAGGTTCTGTATTTAAAAGGATTTGTCGGATCAGAATATACCGGAGACAGCTGGAAACCGGGAGATGAAGATGCATTGCAGGATGCGGCTCTCAACTGGAAAACAGAAGGAAATTCCCTTCTCTATCTGCAGAATCTTCCGTTTTTGCGAATGATGTATACGCAGACACAGCAGCCAGAGCAGATGACGGTAGAGAGATTGAATGCAAATACAAAGTATACCTATGTTCCATATCAGGCTTATCTGAACGACTATTATGAGATGATCGGCGGAGATGGTTCAGTTGCAGGGCAGACAGCGCAGGATGACAGTTATGCATGGTTTCCGGTTACAGATTTCCAGAAGGAAATGACAGAGTGGGCAAAGCAGGATGATCAGCAAAGTGTACTTGACGAAGTGGAGACTTCTTATGAGGTATATGTAGAAAATAATTATGAAGATGTTCCTTCAGATCTGAAACAGCTGAAGAAAATGTGCAAGGAGAAAAAAGCAGAGTGGAAAAAGAAAATGAGCGGAGATATCACACAAGAGCAGAAGGATGATCTTGTCAGTGAGCGGATCACGGATGTGAAGCAGTTCATAAGACAGACGCTCTGGAAACAATGCTCCTTTTCAGAATCTGTAAAAAAGCTGCCGAAGGGAGAAGATTATGTAGAATATTTTCTGTTTGACAGGAAGAAAGGAGATTCTACAGCATTCGCTTCCGCAGCGGCGTTGATGTTCCGTGAGTGTGGAGTTCCGGCAAGATATGTAGTCGGTTATGCGGCACCGGCAAACTTATTTACGGAAAACAGTGAGGGGAATTACTCGGCAGTTCTCCAGGATGACAATGCACATGCATGGGTGGAAATCTATGTGCCGGGTGCCGGATGGATGCCGGTGGAGACAACACCTGGATTTGACGGAACGATTGAGAATGTTGAAAGTACCGATGTTCAGACGGATTCAGTGAAGGATCAGAAGGACAAAAAGGAAGAGAAGAAAAACTGGAAAGAGGAAGCGGGAGATCTTTTTAAAGATACAAAGAAAGCTTTCAGTGGCAAAACAGTAGAAATTGTGAGCGGAATTCTTCTATTCTTACTATTAGTCGAGGCAAGGAGACGTTGGATTTCCGGAAGAAGACGGGGCAACGGAAGAAAATTGTCGAAGGAACAGAAGGTAAAAGAAATTTTCTGCAGCTTCTATGAAGTGCTTTTGTTTGGTGGATTTCCACAAGATGTGGATACAACGGAAGAAGAATTTGAAAGAGAAGTTGCACTGCGTTATCAGGAATTTACGGAGAAGGAGTTGGAAAAGTTCAGGACTCTTGTTCTTCAGGTGCATTATGGATATGAGGAAATCTCAGAGCAGGATGTACAGTTTGCACGAGACGAGTATGAGAAGCTTGTAAAGGCAACAGTAAGACAGATGAAGTTCAGAAAGAAGAGCGTATTTTATATATGGAAAGGATTCTGATGAGAGAAAGGAGCGTGGGAAAATGAGGAGGCTGGCAGCGGTTCTCTGTGTGTTGATCTATCTTGGCGGTGTAATTGTATTTGCGTGGCCGGATCTTAACAGTTTAAAAACAGGATATGAGAATAAGAAAGTGATGGAACAGTTCCAGGATCAGACAGAAGCAGAACAAAGTGTATCGAATCAGACAGACTCTACCTCTGCCGATTCCAATCAGATCCCAAAGAACGCCCAGCTCTACCAGGAGATGCAGGCATATAATCAGCAGATCTTTTCTGATGGTCAGTCAGGACTGACTGATCCGTGGTCTTACGAGCAGGAGACATTGGATCTGTCAAAGTATGGGATCGATGACGGGATGATCGGGATTCTTGATATTCCGAAGATGGATGTGACATTGCCGTTATATCTCGGCGCAACGCAGGAGAAGATGGCGAAAGGTGCGGTTATGCTTGGGCAGACATCATTTCCGGTGCAGGGTACAGACAGTAATTGCGTGATCGCAGCGCACCGTGGATGGAAGGGGATTCCGATGTTCCGCGAGATCGAGCGGTTGGAGATCGGAGATGAACTGACGATACAAAACTGTCAGGAAACATTGACGTATCGTGTGTCTGAGATTGAGATTATCCTGCCGGATGAGAGTGACAAGATCATGATCCAGCCGGGGCGGAATATGGTGACTTTGATGACATGTCATCCTTATACGCAGAATTCCAAAAGATATGTTGTGTATTGTGATGAGGTTGGAACACAGCCGGAGGCAGCAGTTGATGCAGCAGAAGAGGCGGACAGCAACCGGCAAGAGATTATCACCACTTCCGAGCAGAACAGAACGGAAGCATTAGAGGAAGATCAGCGTCTGATCGAGAGAGATACTTTATGGAGGAAAGCCGGTTATGCTGGAATCGGGCTGATCGGAGTATTGATTATTTTTGGATTTATCCCTAGGAAAAAGCACTGATTTGCGTTATACTAAGAAAGATGTGAATGAAAACATGGTACAAAGGAGATGGAGCAATGATTCGTTTTACATGGTATGAACTGCTTTGGCTGTTTTTCATCTATTCTTTCTTAGGATGGGTGTTGGAGACAGCGGCCGCAACAGTAAAACAGAAGAAGTTTGCGAACAGAGGTCTGGTGAATGGACCGTTCTGTGTGATCTACGGTATCGCCGCTCTGTTCATGACATTTGGGTTACAGGAGCTAAGAGGAGTCTGGCTTTTTTTATTTGCGGCGATTTATGCGACAGTGATCGAATGGGTTGCAGGCCATTTGATCGAGAAGGCATTTAAAGCCAGATGGTGGGATTACTCCAGGATTAAATGGAATCTGGATGGATATATCTGTATCCCGGCTTCTCTTATCTGGGGTGCTCTTGGATATCTCGGAATCCGCTGGGGAAACAGATTTGCGATCATAGTATTTAAAATGTTGCCTCTGTTCCTGATGAAGATCCTTGTCTTGGTTCTTCTTGGCGTATTGGTTGTGGATATCCTCGGATCTTATCTATTGCTTCGTGGAAAAGGGAAGAACCTCGCGCGGTGGGAAGCTACGAATGAAGGTCTGGATAAAGTCAGCAATAAGCTTGGAAGTGCGATTTCCGGATGGGTTGGGAAACGTATCCAAAAAGCGTATCCAAAAGCGATGGAACTGATCCGCAAGGAAGAGAAATCGGAGAAGGGAAAAGTATTTGCCGCAGGCTGTGGGTTCTATAAGATTGTGCTGTTGTTTTTTGTAGGAGCATTTCTTGGAGACATTACAGAGACGATTTTCTGCAGGATTACGGCAGGTGTGTGGATGAGTCGCTCCAGTGTGGTCTGGGGACCATTCAGTATTGTTTGGGGACTGGCAATCGCACTTGTGACAGCAATGCTTTACAAATATAAAGATAAGAGTGACAGCTTCTTATTTATCATCGGTACATTGCTCGGTGGAGCGTATGAATATCTTTGTAGTGTGTTTACCGAAATTGTATTCGGGAAAGTATTTTGGGACTATAGCGAGATTCCATTTAACTTAGGAGGCCGAATTAACTTATTATACTGCTTCTTCTGGGGAATTGCGGCAGTTGTCTGGTTTAAGAAGATTTACCCATACATTTCCGCATGGATTGAGAAAATCCCGATGCTGACAGGGAAGGTGCTTACCTGGTTTTTGATCATTTTCATGGTCTGCAATGTGGCTGTGTCATGTATTGCACTTGTTCGTTATGACGAACGTGGAAAGGGCGTTGTAGCGGAAAACAGCATTCAGAAATGGGCAGATGAGCATTACGATGATGCGAAGATGGAGAAGATTTATCCGAACGCAAAAGCGACAGAATAGAAAATAAGATGTAAACGAGAGGAAAATGGTATGATGGAGAATAAAAAGATGCGGGCTGAGCATCCGAAGAAAGAGCTTGCAGTGGATATTTTGTATGATATTATAGGAAGTATTTTGTTTGGTGCCGGAATCTATACATTTGCAGAGGGAGGAAATTTTGCGCCTGGAGGAATTTCAGGTATTGCCTTGATCATGAACAAGTTATGGAATCTTCCGGTCGGTACAATGACGCTAATCCTGAATATTCCACTGGTCATCATCAGTTACAAAACAGTAGGAAAGCGGTTTTTGATGAAGACTGCGAGGACAATGATTATTTCAACCATTTTTGTCGATCTTGTATTTCCGATGTTCCCATACTATACAGGACAGCGTCTGCTTGCAGCGATTTACTCGGGAGCATTGCTTGGACTTGGGATGGTTCTTTTCTATATGAGAGGTTCTTCTTCGGGCGGAGCAGATTTCCTGACGATGACGATCAAAAAGAAGAGACCACATATGTCTCTTGGTCGACTGACGTTGTTGATCGACTTGATCATTATTTTAATTGGATGGCCGGTATTCGGTGATGTTGACTCAGTTCTTTATGGATTGATCGCAGTATTTGTCTGCTCTGTGGTAATTGACAAGATTCTTTACGGAATCGGTGCAGGAACACTTGCAATCATTGTCACATCGAAGGGAGAGGAAACAGCGGAAGAGATTGGAAGAATCACCGACCGTGGTGTAACATCTTTGGAAGGAATGGGTACTTATACAAAGAGTAAGAGAAATGTTCTGCTCTGTGCATGTTCCAAGTCAGAAGCGTATCTTGTGAAAAATGCAGTTTACCAGGTAGATGACTCTGCGTTTGTAATGTTCACTGAGACGAGTGAGGTGCTTGGAGAGGGATTCAAGGAAAGTCTTGATGAGCTGTAAATAAAAGAGAAGAATATGAAATGTAAAAAGCTGCTGTCTGAACTGTTGCTTGCGGGACTCGTGAACAACAGACGGACAGCAGTTTTTCTATATGCTCTTTATATAGAGATTCGTTTTCAAAGATATAAAAATGTTAATCTTCTTTCGCCCAGTCGAAAGAATATTTGACAGCCTTGTGCCAGCCTTTCAGTTTCTTCTCGCGGACTTCCGGATCAATCGAAGGTTCAAAGATCTGATCGATCGCCCAGTTCTCTTTGATTTCTTCAAGACTGTTCCAGTAGCCGACTGCAAGGCCAGCCAGATAAGCAGCTCCCATAGCAGTCGTCTCAACGCAGACCGGACGGTGGACCGGTGCGTTGATCAGATCAGCCTGTGTCTGCATCAGGAAGTTATTTGCGCTTGCGCCGCCGTCTACTTTCAGGGAGGCAAGATTAATGTCGGAATCTGCCTTCATGGCAGTCAGGACGTCATATGCCTGATAAGCGAGAGACTCGAGGGTTGCACGGATGATATGGTATTTATTTACTCCGCGTGTCAGGCCCACGATCGTTCCGCGGGCATACTGATCCCAATATGGAGCACCGAGTCCGGTGAAAGCAGGTACAACATAACAGCCGTTTGTATTTTTCACTTTCTTTGCCATATATTCGCAGTCGTCAGCGGAATCAATCAGACGCAATTCATCACGCAGCCACTGGATTGCCGCACCGGCGACAAAGATAGAACCTTCCAGAGCATATGTAACCTTTCCGTCAAGTCCCCAGGCAATCGTGGTGACCAGCCCATTGTTGGAAAAGACAGGTTTCTCTCCGGTGTTCATCAGAAGGAAGCATCCGGTTCCGTAAGTATTCTTCGCATCTCCCGGTTTAAAGCAGGTCTGACCGAAAAGTGCAGACTGCTGATCTCCGGCAGCACCGGCGATCGGGATCGCTCCGCCGAGGACGGAAGGATCTGTCTCTCCGTAAATGCAGCTGGAAGGCTTTGGTATCGGAAGCATACAGCGTGGGATCTGAAGTTCTTCGAGAATCTCGTCATCCCAGTCTAATGTATTGATATTGAAAAGCATGGTTCGTGATGCGTTGGAGTAGTCTGTAACATGTACTGCGCCTTTCGTCAGTTTCCAGATCAGCCAGGTCTCTACTGTACCAAAGAGCAGTTCTCCGCGCTCGGCACGTTCTCTTGCTTTCGGAACGTTGTCGAGAATCCAGCGGATCTTTGTTCCTGAGAAATAAGCATCAAGTACAAGGCCGGTTTTCTGACGGAACTTTTCTGTCAGTCCTTTTTCCTTCAAAGAATCGCAGAATTCAGCAGTACGACGACACTGCCAGACGATTGCGTGGCAGATAGGATCGCCGGTATTTTTATCCCACACGATCGTTGTCTCGCGCTGATTCGTGATACCGATTGCAGCGATATCAGAAGGTTCTGCGCCGATGATGTTCATAGCCTCCACAGCAACTCCGAGCATGCTTGCCCAGATCTCGTCCGCATCGTGCTCAACCCAGCCCGGTTTCGGAAAATGTTGTGTGAATTCTCTCTGTGTGACGCTGCAGATTTCCCCTTTTTTATTAAATAAAATGCAGCGGTTACTTGTGGTTCCGGCATCTAATGCCATAACGTATTTTGACATAATATGTGCCTCCTCATTCTAGTATTACTCAGAACAGAAATGGTTACTTTGGCTTGAATGCATCTCGCCCCATCGCCAAAGGCGATTTAAAATGGCGAGATGCGTTGCTGGTCGCACATCGTGTGAACAGTAACCAGAAATGTGATAATCGAGGTTCGTTCTGTTCTATATTCTAATAAGATAAGAATATCATAATCGGAATGGAGGTTCAATGGACGAAAGGTGCTGTAATAACTAAATTTTCGCATTTTACTGTATTTTACTGTATGCATGCTTGCAAATCTTTTTGTGATACCGTAAAATAAATTTTGAATTGCTTTTCAGCAGTTCGCCTTATGCAACTAATAACGATACAGAGACATTAGAAAGTTTTATTTTCTTATGCATTTTTATAATAAGAAAGGCGGTATATTCCATGGGAATGATACATGCTGAAAAGCTTGTATTTGAATATGATAAACGAGACGAAGAAGGTAATGTGATCGGATCCCATCGCGCCATTGACGGAGTTGACATTGATGTCCCGCAGGGGTCTTTTGTGGCGATTCTTGGACACAACGGTTCAGGAAAGTCTACCCTGGCGAAGCATATGAATGCGATTCTTGTCCCGACAGGTGGAACGATGTGGGTGGACGGAAGAGATACGAAAGATCCGAATGAGCTTTGGAACATCAGACAGAGCGCCGGTATGGTATTTCAGAATCCGGATAACCAGATTATCGGAACTGTTGTGGAAGAGGAAGTAGGATTCGGTCCGGAGAACTTAGGAGTTCCTACGGATGAGATCTGGAAACGCGTAGAGAACAGTCTGCGCGCAGTCGGTATGTTGGAGCGCAGAAAGGATTCTCCGAATAAACTGTCCGGCGGCCAGAAGCAGAGAAGCCTGATTGCCCGGGCCCTTTGCGCGACCGATAAGCTTCTGATTTTGGATGAGCCCATCAGCGGCCTGGATCCGGCGGCCATCATGGATTTTTATCATCTGATCCGCCAGTTGAATCAGAAGGAACAGGTGGCGATTCTGATGGTATCTCATGACATAGGAAATATTATTCACCAGGCAAACAAGATCCTTCAGTTAAAACAGACGGTTCAGTTTTACGGAACTGTGGAAGAATACCGGCAGTCTGTGTATGGAAAAGAATTTCTGGGAGGTGAGGAATGATGGCGGTACTTATGGAAATGCTTTCCTATCCGTTTCTGGTCCGGGCGCTGGTGGGAGGACTCTGTATTGCCCTCTGCGCGTCTCTCCTGGGAGTCAGCCTGGTTTTGAAACGGTATTCCATGATTGGCGACGGCCTGTCCCATGTTTCTTTCGGGGCACTTTCGGTGGCAGTGGCCTTCGGATGGGCGCCTCTTTTGGTGTCCATTCCTGTTGTGACGGTGGCGGCCGTGCTTCTTCTCAGAATTACGGGAAATGGAAAAATAAAGAGCGATGCGGCCATTGCCATGATTTCCGCCGGCTCCCTGGCGATTGGAATTATCGTTACGTCCCTGACCACGGGAATGACCACGGACGTCAGCAGTTATATGTTTGGAAGCATCCTGGCCATGAGCAGGACGGATGTGCAGCTGGCTGTGGTTCTGTCAGCCGTGGTTCTGGGCATGTTTGTTTTCTGCTACAACAAAATTTTTGCGGTGACCTTCGATGAAAGCTTTGCCAGGGCCACTGGTGTCCGCGTGGACGGCTATAATCTGACCATTGCCGTGCTGACAGCGGTTACCATCGTTTTGGGAATGCGGATGATGGGGGCCATGCTGATTTCCAGCCTGATCATTTTCCCTGCTCTGACTTCCATGCGGGTGTTTAAAAGCTTTCGCGGTGTGGTGATCTGTTCCGGCGCTGCGGCTGTGATCTGCTTTTTCATTGGCCTTGTACTTTCCTATGTATATTCGATTCCTGCAGGGGCTAGCGTGGTTGTGGTGAATATGGCGGCTTTCGGGCTTTTTGCTTTATTTGAAAAATGCCGGCTGGCGCTTGGCCGTAAAGAGCCGTAGGAGGACTTGACTTTGTAAAAAATTGTGCTAAAGTTAGTAGCAGGCAACACGTTGTAAGAATTGGAAAGAAGGGTGTCAGAATGACAAAAATTGATATTATTTCCGGCTTCCTTGGAGCCGGAAAAACCACATTTATAAAGAAGCTTCTGGAAGAAGCCATTGCCGGGGAGAAAGTGGTTCTGATTGAGAATGAGTTTGGAGAAATCGGCATTGACGGCGGCTTCCTTCAGGATTCCGGAATTGAAATCCGTGAGATGAACTCCGGATGCATCTGCTGCTCTCTGGTGGGAGATTTCGGACGTTCGTTAAGTGAGGTTTTGACGAAATATTCTCCTGACCGGGTGATTATTGAGCCGTCCGGCGTTGGAAAGCTTTCGGACGTTATGAAGGCAGTCTGCGATGTGGCCGGTGAGATCGATGTGGAATTAAACGGTTCTGTGACGGTTGTGGATGCACAGAAGTGCAAAATGTATATGAAAAATTTCGGTGAGTTTTCCAACAATCAGATTGAAAGCGCCGGAACCATTGTGTTAAGCCGGACGGATGTGGCAGACGCAGAGAAAGTGGCTCAGTGCGTGGA
>ERZ780150.971-NODE-971-length-21173-cov-2.494981_pt1 | contig 21173 bp, 26 predicted proteins | sample MGYA00511019_ERZ780150 | MGnify/ENA primary metagenome ERZ780150 (study PRJEB29588, sample SAMEA2151633) | human gut metagenome | biome: human gut; feature: human-associated habitat; material: faeces | place: Denmark | collected 2008/2010 ...
CCTCCAGGAGGCCCGGGCCGCCCTGCTGGCCGCCAAGGAGAACAGCAATCTCCCGGTGCTGGTAACCATGACCTATGAGGCCACCGGCGGCATCGCGTCAGGCAGCTTTGTGCGCAATACAAGGCGGCGCCTGAAGGTGCCGGTAGGAGATTTTCTTAAGGGCAGGATTATCAATGCCATGGGAAGGCCGATTGATGGACGGAACATTTTTCACGCCAATCAGTATTATACGGTCAACAGCCCCTACACGAATCCGTTGGATAGGCCCCCGATCCGTGACCGCCTGGAGTTTGGAATCAAAGCAATCGATGGCCTCAACACCATTGGAAAGGGACAGCGAATTGGAATATTTGCAGGCTCCGGCGTTGGTAAAAGTACGCTGATGGGCATGATAGCCAAAAATGTTAAGACAGATATCAATGTCATTGCCCTGGTGGGAGAGCGCGGCAGGGAGGTGCTGGAATTTGTTCAGAAGGATTTAGGGGAAGAGGGGATGAAGCGTTCTGTACTGGTTGTGGCCACATCAGACCAGCCGGCCATGCTGAGAATGAAGTGTCCGCTGGTCGCGACTACCATAGCGGAATATTTCAGGGATCAGGGTTTCGATGTCCTTCTTATGATGGATTCCCTTACACGTTACGCCATGGCACAAAGAGAGATTGGGCTGGCTATAGGGGAACCGCCGATTGCCAGAGGATATACACCTTCCATTTATGCGGAGTTTCCGAAGCTATTGGAGCGGAGCGGCAATTTCAGCCAGGGTTCCATAACGGGGGTATATACGGTCCTGGTGGAGGGAGATGACACGAATGAACCCATTGCCGATACGGTCAGGGGCATATTAGACGGGCATATCGTACTCAGCCGTCAGCTCGCCAATGAAAATCACTTCCCGGCCATCGATATTGGCGCCAGCATCTCCCGTCTTATGGTTGAAATCGTAGATGAGGAGCACCGCAGGATTTCTTCCCGTTTTCGTAATATACTGAGCCTTTACCAGAAAAACTCGGACCTGATTTCCATTGGCGCCTATAAAAAGGGAGCAAATGCAGCCTTAGATGAGGCTGTTTCTAAAATCAATAAAATGAACGCCTTTTTACAGCAGGGAATAGACGAACGATTTTCCTATGAGGAGACTCTGGGTTTCATGGAATCCATTGTTGGATGATAAAAGCAGCATGGATATAGGCAGACGGTATGACTTGGAGGGCAGAAATGAAACGGTTTAAATACAGCCTGGAAACCGTGCTTGATTATAAGACACAGGTTTTAGACAATCTGAAAACAGAGCATGCGGCAATCGTCAGGAATGTAAATCAGAAAAAGGAAGAGATAGAACAGCTTAAGGAGCAGTTAAACGGTTTTCAGTACGGATTTGACTGTACCAAAACCCAGGGAGCATCCATTGAAAGCTACTGGCTGTATGACAGATGCATAGAAGGAATGGAAAAGAAAATTGATGAACAGAAGGTACAGCTGAACCTGTTGGAGCGGCAGGAAGAGCAAAAGAAAAATGAAGTGGTAGCTGCCAACATTGATACATCCAGATATGAGAAATTGAAGGGACGCCGGTTTAATGAACACCAAAAGGCAGAGATGAAGGAAGAAGAGGCATTTATGGAAGAATTTGTAATACGCGGCATCACGGTCGCGGGCAGGATGAGGCATGGAGGAAGAGGATAATTACGGCTGGAGACAGCTGATAATTATAAATTATATCTTATGGAAAGGAGGTAGGAGACATGGTGAGAATCGATACGGTTCCAATCAGACGCCCTACGGAGCTGGTAAAAGATAAGGAAGCTCCATTGGATGGTCTTGAGATCAACATGAGTTTTTCACAGATGCTGAAGGGAAAAGAACAGGCGGTACAGGAACAAAAAACGGAAAAAGACGATGGCCCATGCAAGACAGAGGAAGCGGACAGCATAAAGAAAAAGCCGGCTTCCATACCGCTTCAAACGGACGAAATCGTCCAGAACCCGGCAGAAACCATGGTTCAGCTGCAGGCCGCATTCAATCAGATGCTGGAAACTGTTGTAAATCACACGCCGGATTCTGAACTGACGAATCAGGAGCAGCCGGAACCCCCATTGGAGCCGGACAGCACGTTTACAGCTGCGGCAGCAACGGATGTCCGGCCGGAGCAGATGACAGCTGCCAAAGCCGGTGACAGGCGGATGCCGGATTATGCGGAGCTGAAAGCGGAAAGCAGCCTGCATACTATGAAGTCCCGTGCGTTTTTGCCGGACAGAGAAGCAGAAGCATCAGAACGTGATTCGGAATTAAGTCAGGCCGGTTTCGCCAGGGTGGACAAAGAAATGCAACCTGTAATCCTGCGCGAGGAACATTCTGGGCACCAGGAAGCAGCCGATTGGCAGAAACCATCCTTCAAAGGGAAACCCCTTTTGGACATACAGGACCGGGACGGCAAAGCCTTGAAAGTACCGGTGCATTCTGAATATATCCATCCGGCAAACAGCCAGGACATGTCCGGGCCGGCAGCAGCCAGGCACATTCCTGAGACCGTTACTGTCAGGACCGCCCCGGAAACATTTCCTGTGGATGTGGGCAAAGCGATTGCCGCAAAGCTCCCTGGAAACAACGGTATGCTGACAATTGAGCTTGAGCCGGCAGCCTTTGGAAAAATGACCATAAAGGTCGTATATGAAGCGGGGCGGGCAGCCGTATCCATTATGTCGGCAAATCCAAAGACACTGGAGCTTTTAAGCCAGAGCGCCGGTGAGATTGCGAACATACTGGAAGAAAAGACAGGGCAGCAGACGGTGGTGTATACGCCGGAGATGTACCAGGAGTCGGAGGACTACCGGGGCCATCAGGAACGTGGTAATCAGAGACAGGACGATGAAAGAGAGAAAAGACGGAGCCAGCCGGATTCATTCGCGCAGCAGCTAAGGCTGGGACTTGTCTGAAAGGAGGAAACATATGGCAGATGATTTATTGGGTAGGCTCAGCGGCACTGGTAATCCTTACGCCATGAATACCTATACCCCGGCGGCCAATGAAAAGAATACGTTGACCATTACCGATTATTTTAAACTGCTGGCCGCTCAGCTTGCAAACCAGGATATGACAAATCCCATGGATAACAGCGAGATGATGGCACAGATGACACAGATGGCCATGATACAGGCTGTCAGCGCCATGACAGAGTCTGTTCAGACCTCGACCTCGGTCAGCACCCAGGTATATGCGGCGGGGCTTGTAGGGCAGGAGATTACGGTTGCAGTGACAGAAGAGGGGAAGTATGGGCAGGACATGGCGGTAGGAGTCCAGTATGGAAAAGTGGAATCCGTAGACTTTACGGGAAGTACCCCGGTTCTAAAGCTGATGGGGGATGATAACGAATACCCCTTATCTTATGTCCTTGGAATGGGGAAAATTGATGACCCTTATAAAAAGGATGAGGCTGACGGCAAACAAACAAAAGAAAAAGACGTGGAAAGTGAAAAGACGGATTTCCCAGCCTATGACTATGCGGCTGAAGAGGGCAATCCGTTGACGGATAAAGGGATACTTGCCTGATTTTCTTATACACGGCTGGAAAGGACGAATTTATGGGGATAAATGAAATACATAATTTGAATCATGCGCAGTCTTTTGGGGCAGGGCATGCGGCCCGCCAGCGGACAAAAGAGGAAATTCAGGGATTTGAAGAGCTTATCCAGGAAAAGGCAGGAGACAGGCTGAACTTTTCCAAACATGCTGCCAAGCGTCTGGGAGAAAGGGGCATTGCCATTGACAACCAGCTGTTAGGCGATTTGGAGCATGCAGTGGATGAGGCCCGTAAAAAAGGGTCCAGGGATGTTGCTGTTATTGGAAGTCAGGGCATGTTCATTGTGAATATCCCCAATAATACAGTGGTCACTACCATGTCCCAGGATGATATGAAGAACCGGATTTTTACAAATATCGACAGTGCTGTTTTTATGTAGGCGGGACCGGATGGAGGCCCGGCCAGCTGCCTGAAGCGCGCTGGCAGGAACAGCAGAAAGGAAAGCGTATGTTAAGAGCAATGGATTCAGCAGTCGCGGGGCTGCGTTCTCATCAGAACAAATTAGATGTAATCGGCAACAATATTGCAAATGTCAACACCCTTGGATTCAAGGCACAGAGCTACAGTTTTAAAGAGGCCATGTACCAAACCTCCACGGCTTCCACTGGCGGTACGGATTCCGCAGCAGGTAATAATGCGGCCCAGTATGGATACGGCACCATGACAGGTACCATAGCGATGGATATGATAGCTGGTATACCAACTTATGTGGGAAATTTTAATGCAGTCATTAACGGACAGGGATTTTTTATCGTGCGCTCCAATAAAGCGGATATAACAAATGAAGATTTGAAGTCATCGGGCTGTTCCTTCACTCGGGTAGGACAGTTCACTGTGGACAACAATGGATACATTGTGGACAGCGGTAATAATTTTGTGTTCGGTTTTCTGAAAGAGGACCCTGATGATCCTGACAGTAGCTATCAGACCGATACGCTGAAGCCTCTTAGACTTACGGACGTAGAGGGGAATATCATTGAGGGTGATGATGATGAACCGGCAATAGCAAGCAGCATTGAAATCAATAATATGGGAATCATTACAGCCAAGATTACGGATCAGGATGGAAATGAGAAAACGGTGACAATTGGCAAGGTAGCCATCGCCTCATTTCAGAACCCGGAAGGTCTGACAAAATCGGGCGGACATTATTTCACCACCAATGGGAATGACAATGCGGGCGACTGCACCGCATCGGAACCGGGCAGCGGCTCCACCCCCAGCCTGATGACCGGTTACGTGGAAGGCTCAAATGTGGACCTTGCAAAGGAGTTCTCTGAACTGATTATGGCCCAGAGGGGATTCCAGGCAAATTCTAAAATCATTACGGTCAGTGATGAGATACTGAACGAACTGGTTAATATGAAGCGTTAAGACCAAAGGAAGGGGCTGCTTACCGGTCTCTGCCGCAAGGCCCGGGCCGGTAAGGGCTTCTGATTAAGAAAGAGGAACGTATGATAAAGGTGACCCGTTTAAATGGAGAAGAGCTATTTCTCAATTATTTTCAGATAGAGTATTTGGAGTCGATTCCGGAAACCAAGATTAAGATGATGAATGGGGATTTTTATCTTGTAACAGATACGGTCGAGTCGATATTGCGCCAGATAGAGGATTTCCTGCACCGCTGTGTAGCCTTCGAAAATAGATCCGAATGAAATATATTCAGACAGTATAGTACAGGAGGCAAAGTATGGATTTAACAACACTGATTGGAGTTTTGGTGGGTACATTCCTGATTGTCCAGGGTATCGGACTGGATAAATTGGGTAATTTTTATGATATAAAAAGTATTCTAATCGTGGTTGGAGGAACGCTGGCCGCCACCGCGGCAAGCTACCCTTTATCTATTTTGATTGACATACCCAAACACATTATGGTGCTGTTCCGCGGAAGGCAGTATAACATCCCAAAGCTGGTTGATCAGCTGGTAGACCTTGCCATGATTGCAAGACAGAACGGTCTTCTGGCCCTGGAGGAGAAGGCGGAGGAGATTAAAAACCCATTTTTCAAACAGAGTATTCTGATGATTGTGGATGCCAATGACCCGGATAAGGTGCGTTTAATACTGGAACGGGAACTGGAAAATATGATGACGCGCCATGACGCGGCAGCGGGCCTGTATGAAAAAGCGTCCGCATACGCCCCGGCCTTTGGCATGGTTGGTACGCTGGTGGGACTGATTAATATGCTCAAAGGCCTGAATCTGGACGGAAGCGGAGGCGCTTCCAGCTTGGGGGAGGACATGTCGATAGCTTTGATTACCACGTTTTATGGAAGCGTGCTGTCGAACCTTGTATTTCATCCAATTGCCAAAAAGCTGCGCATACGTCAGGATGAGGAGGAACTGTACTGCTCTACCATCATAGAAGGAATCATAGCAATCCAGTCAGGTGAAAATCCAAAGTACTTAAGGGAACACCTTTTGGCCTCCCTCAAGCAGTCCCAGCAGAAGAAGCTTCTCTCCAAAGCCGCGAAGAACGCGCCTGAGGGGGGTGAGGGGAATTGAGAAAAAGGAAGCAGCGTCCTACGGACGGCGGCGGCAACTGGATGGATACCTATGGAGATATGGTAACATTACTGCTGACTTTTTTTGTTATGCTTTATGCCATGTCCAGTCTGGATGTGGCGAAGTGGGAGGTTTTTGTACGGAGTATTTTCCCCAACCGTCAGGAAATATTAGAGGATCAGGTTTCTGTCAACACCCCCATTGGCGTTGAGGTAAGCGACCCCAGGGGAACACCTGAAATACCCGAGGAGATTGTACGGACCGATATGGATTCCCTGTACCTTACCATAGCCGAAAAGATGAATGAAATAGGCATTGATGGTGTCACTATCTCCAGAGGAGATGATTATACATTCATTGAATTTCAGGACAGGACGTTTTTTGACGGCGACAGTTCGGTGCTGACCGAACAGGGAAAAAATACCCTGGAGGTGTTCTGTGATGCGGTTTCACCGGCAAAGGATTTGCTGTCCCAGGTAAATATCATGGCCCATACTGCCCAGGGGGATCCGGAGCATCCCAATAATCCCAGAACAGACCGTATGCTGTCTGCCATGCGGGCGGCTGAGGTATGTATTTTTATACAGACCAGGGAATCAATCCAGGCGGATAAGCTGGTGAATATAAGCTATGGGCAGTTCCGGCCCATTGATACCAATGAGACCAGGGAGGGACGAGCCAGAAACCGGCGCGTTGAAATACTGATGATTGACGAGGGGGCAAGCGTTCGTTCCCTAAACGAGTACTATGAGGAGTATAGCAGCGGTAAAAATGCGGACAGGACCGTGGTTACCACAGGACAGCCCATGGACACCGGTCACGGCTTTGCGCCTGCAGAGCCGGATCAGGACGGCGTCTCAGCCTCGATGTCCCCGTTAAAAAACAGCGCCGAAAAAGGACCTGCTGAAAACGAGACTCCCTCCGGGGGCGCGGCGGGAACGATGGCAGAATAATTGAGAAAAGGTGGCCTTAGCGATGGCAGATGTATTATCACAAAGTCAGATAGATGCGCTTTTAAAGTCCATGCAAAACAGCAGCGAATCGGAGCCGTCCAGGCAGGCAGTCGAGCAGAAGGCGGAGGCGGAGGAAACAAAGTACAGCAGATATGACTTTTACAGCCCAAGAAAATTTACAAAAGAGAAAATGAAAATTCTTACCAGTGTATTTGAGAATTATGCCAGAATCCTGACATCCCAGGTTAACGGTATTTTCCGCGTCATGACCGATATCACGGTCCTGGAGGTTCAGGAGCGCAGATATTATGAGTATGTAAATTCGCTGTATGAAAATGACTGCATGACACTGGTGGATGCCTATGTACAGGACAAAGGAAAAAACAATGTTCCCCTTATGCTGTACATTACGCCGGGGCTGGTCCTTACCCTGATTAACCATATGCTGGGCGGAGGGGACGAAGTAGTGAAAGTAGACACTTCTTACCGCTATTCGGATGTGGAAGTGGCGTTGTACAGAAGGGTAGCAGAATATTGCACCCAGGCATTGAAGGATGGCTTTTCAAATTACATAAACGTGGCATTTAAGGTGCAGAGGGTGGAGGAAAATCCCAGCATGGTGCAGGACGTGGGTTTGGATGAAACCGTGGCCATCATACATCTGAATGTGGATGTGGCCGGCCTTGCGGTGGAGAAAATACGGCTCTGCCTGCCGGGGACTCTCCTGGAATATATATTCCATATGATTGACAGCCGCAAGCATATAGCGCGCGGTTTCGCTTATGAAGATAACAAGGACATAATTCTGGACAATATCCGTTATACCCAGCTTCCCATGACTGGACAGCTGGCCACTGTGGAATTGGATGTGAGTGATATTTATCATCTCAAGGTTGGCGATGTGATTGACCTGAACCGGCCTCAAAACAGCAAAGTCAAGCTGTTTGTAGGAAGACAGCCGTGGTTCTTGGGAGATATGGGAGTCTACAAAAAAAATGTTGCTGTACGCATTCAGGACCGAATATATGGAGAGCCGGAAGGCCCTCTAAAGATGGAGGAACTGGTTTCCCGGGAACTGGAAAACCAGGAGGACGCGCTGTAGCGGCTTGGGAGCAGTGATAGGTCCGGTTGATATAAAAACGAAACGATAATTTCATAAGAGAGGTAATGAGAAATGGCGAAGATTATGTTGGTGGATGATGCGGCGTTTATGCGTATGATGATTAAAAAAGCTTTGACCCAGAGCGTACAGCGATTTTGTGGAGGCTCAGGATGGAGCGGAAGCCGTGAAAAAGTATGGTGAAGAGAAGCCGGATATGGTAATCATGGATATCACGATGCCGAACATGGACGGCCTGCAGGCTTTAAAGAAGATAAAGGAAAGTGACGCGTCCGCAAAGATAGTCATGTGTACGGCCATGGGACAGGAAAGCATGGTAGTAGACGCAATCAAATCGGGCGCAAAGGATTTTATTGTAAAGCCTTTTAACGCAGAGCGCATTGTTCAGACCGTGAATTCAATTTTAGGAAAGTAATCGTCAGGAGGATTGGAAATGGCATTTTTAAGTTCGTTTGATATCTGTGCCTCCGGCATGAGCGCGCAGCGTGTCCGGATGGACATAGCAGCGGAAAATATAGCCCACATCAATACTACGAGGACGGAGGCGGGAGGACCCTACCGGAGAAAGGATGTACTGTTTGAAAGTTTTGGAGCCGGCTCCTTTCGTGAGGCAATGCGAAGCGCGGCCATGGGGAATGGATTTGCCAGCCGGCATGCCGGTGTTAGGGTTTCCGGTATCATTGAAGATGACAGGGAAATGAAACGGGTCTACAATCCCGGACATCCAGATGCAGACGCGGAAGGATATGTCAACATGCCAAATGTGGATCTTCTGAAAGAAACCGTGGACAGTATGTCCGCGACCAGATCCTATGAGGCAAGTGTTACAGCTTTAAACGCAATGAAGCTGATGGCGCAGAAGGCATTGGACATAGGAAAATAAGGACTGAAAAGGAGATTAAACGATGGGCGCTAGCAGCTTTAACGAAATGGAGATAGATGCCATAGGCGAGATAATGAATATCAGCTTGGGCGCATCGGCAACAGCGGTTTCCACGATGCTGGGAACCACTGTAAATATCACAACGCCTGTGGTGAAGGTTCTGGGCGGGCATGAATTTGAGTTTAAAAAGCTGGAACCGGCCGTGGGAGTGGAAATATCCTATGTCGAGGGATTGGAAGGCAGTAATGTAATGATGTTCAGCCGCAATGATGTGCGGATCATTGTAGGCATGCTTATGGGCTGCGAGATACCCGATGAGGAATTTGAGCTGGATGAAATCAACAGAAGCGCTATCTGCGAAGTGATGAACCAGATGATGGGATCTTCCGCTACCGCTTTATCTGAATTTCTCGGGGTGGCTGTAAATATATCAACGCCCATTTCATTTGAGATAGAGGATGAGACGAGTTTCCGGAAAAAGTATTTTCCGACAGAGGCAAATAAGGTAGTGGTCAGGTTTTCACTGGAGGTAGAGGGAAAACTTAAGAGTGAATTCCTGAATATTATGTCAGTGGAACTGGCGAAGCGTCTGCTGGAGCCGTTTGCCTCAACCTTTGGGCAGATGGAGGAAACCGCAGAAGGTATGGAGCCAAAGCCCCAGGAATCAAAGCCCCAGGAGCCAACCCAGCCTGAGGAGAAGCTGTCCCAGGAGGAGATACAGAGGATGATGCAGGAATCCCAGGAGCCGCTCCGTCCCGAGCCCAAGCTGGCCCAGGAGGAAATACATAGAACGGTGCAGGAACAGCCGGCTCCGGTAAGGCAGCCCGCCCAGCCGCAGCCAATATACAATACGGTTCCCCAGCCGGTATATCAGGCTGCTCCCGATCCCATGATGCTTCAGCTTCTCAACCAAATGCAGCAGTCGCAGATGCAGATGATGGAAATGATGCATGATATGAAGACCAGGGAAAAGGCACGCAGTTCTGAGCCATCCGTGATACGTCCAATCAATCCTTCCAGCCTGGGAGAGGGCGCGAAGGAGGGCGTGGAGGAACACGCAAACCGGGAAATGCTGATGAAGGTGCCGCTGGAGATATCTGTGGAGATAGGGCGGACCAAAAAGCTGGTAAAGGATATCCTGGAGTTTACCCAGGGGTCTTTGGTGGTACTGGATAAAATGGCGGGAGAACAGGCTGATTTGTATGTGAACGGTCAATGTATAGGCAGGGGCGACATTGTCGTGGTTGAGGATAATTTTGGCATACGGATTACTGAGATAGTAGCCAGGAACTTAAATCCGGAGAGCTTATGATGCCGGGGGATTCTTTATCGCTGGCAGGGGCGGTTATGACGGTCATCTGTGTCCTGCTTCTCGCATATTGGTGCAGCCGTATGTTAGGAAAAAACTGGATAAAGACTTCGGCGGGAAAGAATATGAAGGTGGTTGAGCAGCTGCAGGTGGGGGCTGACCGCCATCTTCTTCTCATAAAGATACAAGATCACGTTTACCTTATCGGAGCCAGCTCATCCGGTATACAGATGTTAGCTGAGATGGAAGGGGAATTCGAGGAAACAGATTCGGAACACACACCAGGCAGCCCTGGGTTCCGGAGTCTGATGAAAATGTACGGCTCTTTGAACCGGAAAAAAGGAGGAGACAAATGAACGACCTTCTGGCAGGACTGAACGGCGGGAATGTACCTGCCTTAGACCTTATATTCATGATTACCCTGGTAGCGCTCTTACCTTCCATAGCAGTCATGATGACTTCCTTTACCAGGACCATCATCATACTTTCCTTTACCAGAAATGCAATGGGAGTCCAGCAGACGCCGCCGAATATGGTTTTGGTCGGAATGGCGCTGTTTCTGACCTTATACATCATGAACCCGGTCATTGGGAAGATTAATGAGGAGGCGTATCAGCCTTATGTCAGAGGGGAGATAACACAGCAGGAAGCGGCAGGCAGAATGGGGGGACCGCTAAAGGAGTTCATGCTCCGCAACACGGAGAAGAGTACGCTGGACCATTTCGTTCAAATGTCGGGCACAGATATCCGTGAAAATGTAGAAGATTATCCGCTGACCGTTGTGACCCCTGCATTTATGACCAGCGAGCTGAAACGGAGCTTTATGTCGGGCTTCCTGATTTATCTGCCATTCCTCCTGATTGATATAGTGGTAGCTACAACCCTTATGTCTATGGGTATGGTTATGCTGCCGCCAACCATGATAGCGCTTCCTTTTAAGCTGCTTTTGTTTGTGACGGTGGACGGATGGGAACTGCTATTTTCCAGCATTATCCAAAGCTTTCGATAGAATGCCGGGAAAGGAGGGAGAAGAGCATGAATAATATTCAGGTGCTTGATATCATGTATCAGACATTCCAGCTGGTATTAAAGCTGGCACTGCCTTTTTTACTTGTGAGTATGGTTGTGGGAGTGACAATTGCCATCTTCCAGGCAGCCACGCAGATTAATGAACAAACCATGAGCTTTGTGCCTAAGCTTCTGTCTATTTTAGCAATGATGGGAGTCCTGGGAAGCTCAATGCTTGCGCTGCTGCAGGATTTTACCCGACAGATACTTTCCATGATTGCCGGGGGTTAGTTTTGTATGTTCATTCTGTTTTCACTGATTATTATGCGCATGAGCGGGGCCATTGCACTGAACCCGGTTTTCGGAAGGACGAACGTGCCGTCCCGCGTGAAGGCGGCCTTTATACTGGTTATATCACTCATGCTTTATATTGGCCCGGGAGGAATCCTTGTTCATGAGCCCGCTGTAATGGCGGAATATGGAGTCATGCTTATAAAGGAGCTTCTGTTTGGCTTTACCCTTGGTTTTGGCATGGAACTGGCTTTTTTGGCGGTTCGTTTTGCTTCTGCGATTATGGACTATTCCATGGGGCTTACCATGGCCCAGGTTTATGACCCGCAGTACAATGCCCAGATGACCATTACCACAGGCATGTATTATGCCTTTATGGTCATGCTTTTTCTGGCAACAAACGGGCATTTGCGGCTGCTTACCATATTTTTCATATCCTGCGAACTGATTCCGTTCGGGACAGTGACCTTCAGGCCGGAGCTTGCGCAGGCAATCTTACTTATGTTTCGGGAAAGCATTGCCATGGGACTCCAGTTTGCGTTTCCGCTAATTGCAATGGAGTTGGTTGCAGAAACCGCGGTGGGGATACTGATGCGGATGATTCCCCAGATTAACGTCTTTGTAGTGAACTTTCAGATAAAAATTATCGTGGGCATACTTATGCTTCTCTTCCTTTTTAGCCCTATGTCGGATAAGCTGTATGTAATCTTAAACGGTATGTATCAGTCCCTGCAGCAGATCGTGACGCTGATGAGGTAGGAGGCAGGAAGGAAGGGGTGGGGCTTGGCTGAGAGGAACGGACAGGAAAAGACAGAAAAACCAACCGGTAAACGGCGAAGTGATGCGAGAAAACGGGGAAATGTATTTCAAAGCAAGGATGTCAGTACAGTGGCCATGCTGCTGGGAGTTTTTATGATGGCCCGGTTCATGATGCCACATATATATACCACAATTCGGGGATATCTAGTATGGATTATTACTGGCATTGGGGGGGATGTTGCGCAGCTTTTGTCCCCACAGCTGTTAACGATAACGGTCATATCCCTTCTAAAATGTGTCCTTCCACTTCTTCTGACAGCAGTTGTGCTGGGGATTCTATCCCATGGGGCCCAGACACGTTTCAATGTGGCGTTCCAGGCGCTGCAGCCCAGGTTCAGCAAATTAAATCCAATAACGGGCATTAAAAACCTGTTCTCCTTAAAAAAGGTGGTTGAGCTTTTAAAGAACCTTATAAAAATTTCCCTGCTGCTGGCTCTTCTATACAACCTTTTAAAGGGAGATATTGTCCCGGTAGCCAGGATGATTGATATGAATCCGTTCAATTCAGCTGCCTATATGATGAATATGGTTTTTAACCTGGTCATTAAGATATGCATGGCTTTTACCGTAGTTGCCTTCTTTGATTTTTTGTATCAGCGCTGGGAATATGAGCGGGATCTTAAAATGACAAAACAGGAAGTAAAGGATGAATATAAGCAGACCGAGGGAAATCCGGAGATTAAAGGAAGGATTCGGCGGATTCAGAGGCAGATGGCTTTGAGCAGAATGATACAGAGGGTTCCCCAGGCGGATGTTATTGTCAGAAACCCGACCCATTTTGCCGTTGCCCTCAAATATGACCCGGACAAATCAGGCGCCCCGATAGTACTGGCCAAGGGGCAGGATGAGCTTGCGCTGCGGATCATCAAAGCAGGGGAGGAAAATGGCATAGCCGTTATAGAGAACAGACCTCTTGCCAGGGCGCTGTACGCCTCCTGCGAACTGGACCGGGAAATTCCGGCGGAATTATACGGCGCGGTGGCAGAGATTCTTGTATTTATTTATAAGGCCAGCCACCGGGAGGATATGTTCAGATAAAAATAAACGGATGGAGTAACGGATGAAGAAGATATTGAGAGACTACACAGTGGTACTTTTTATGCTTGCCATCATACTGCTGTTGATTATACGGCTTCCGGCCGGAGTGGTGGACGTGGCAATTATTATAAATATGTCCCTGTCCATGATGATTCTGGTAACCACGATGACGATTCGGGAACCGCTGGAATTTTCCATTTTCCCGTCCCTGCTGTTGATTACAACCCTGTTCAGGCTGGGAATCAATGTGTCCACTACCAGAAATATCTTAACCGATAGGGGGGCGTCAGGCCTGGTCATTAAGGCGTTCGGCGATTTTGTCCTTCGCGGGAATGTTGTGGTGGGCCTTATTATCTTCCTCATCATTGTACTCATGCAGTTTATTGTCATTACCAAAGGAGCCGAGCGTGTGGCTGAGGTTGCGGCCCGGTTTAATCTGGATGCCATGCCCGGCAAGCAGATGGCCATTGACGCGGATTTGAGTTCCGGCCTTATTGATGAGCAGCAGGCGAAGAAACGCCGTGAGAAGATACAGCGGGAGGCTGACTTTTACGGCGCGATGGACGGCGCCACAAAAATCGTGAAAGGCGATGCGGTGATGTCGCTTATTACCACTGCAATCAACCTGATTGGAGGCAGCATCATAGGGTATATCCAGTCAGGAGACAGCATCGGCAATGTCCTTAGTACATATTCCATTGCGACCGTGGGCGATGGTCTGGTAGGTCAGATACCGGCCCTTCTCATATCGACTGCAACGGGCATGATTGTAACCAGGGCGGTATCCGAGGGAAGCTTAAATGAGGATGTATCAAAACAGTTTCTGGCACAGCCGCAGGCAATCATGATAGGTGGGGTAGCGGTAGCGGTCCTGGCGGTCATTCCCGGAATGCCTGTCATACAGCTTGCGCTGATTTCCGCCGGACTGCTGTCAGGAGGGTACTATCTTACAAAACGGATTAAGGAGGAGCCTTCATTGATAGCGGAATCCGCGTATCAGGACGCGGAAGCGGTAATTCCGGGAGAGGCGGCCCACCAGGAGGCGGCGGTATCCGGGAATGCGGCAGAAGAATATTATAAAGACGTCAACAACGTATATACGCTTCTGACGGTCGAGCCTGTGGAAATGGAATTTGGATACAGCCTGATTCCACTGGCGGATGAATCGGTAGGAGGAAGGCTCATAAGCCGCATTGTGATTTTCCGCAGACAGTATGCCCAGAGCATGGGATTTGTAATTCCATCCATCCGCTTAAGGGACAGCTCCGGACTGAGTACAAACCAATACTGTATCAAGATAAAAGGCGAGGAGGTAGCCCGGGGAGAAATTCTGGTTGACTACTATCTTGCGCTGGAGCCGGATCAGCTGGAACGGGAAGTGGATGGGATTGAAACCGTGGAGCCTGCATATGGAATTCCCAGCCGATGGATCAGGCCCGAGGACCGGGAGAGGGCAGAGCTGTATGGATATACGGTCATTGACCCGCTGTCCGTCATGGTAACCCACTTATCCGAAGTCATCAAACAGCATGCTTATGAGCTTATGACCCGGCAGGAGGTCGTGCATCTTGTGGAGAATACAAAGAAAACAGCCCCTGAACTGGTGGAGGAAGCATTTCCAAACCTTGTTTCATACAGCCTGTTCCAGCGTATCCTTACAAGTCTTCTTAAGGAAGGAGTCCCTATTAAGGATTTGGAAACCATCATAGAAACAATGATAGAGGTAATATCTGAGACCGGTCTTCCGGTAAAGGATACAGACAACATTGTAGAGCGCATCAGAACAGCTTTAAAGAGGACCATCACCCGTATGTACTGCGAGGATGGAACCATGAAAGTGATTACCCTGGATTCAGAGCTGGAGCGCACCATGGTGGGCTCTCTGTCAAAGGGGGAGGGAGGATACTATCTGGCACTGAATCCGGATATTCTTCAGAGCATCATCGGGCAGATGGCGGAGCAGCTAAGGAAGTTCAACGGTTTGGCACAGAGCCCGGTCGTACTTACCTCCCAGGTCATGCGGGTGCATTTTTACCGTCTGGTGGAGCAGTTTTATCCGAATGTGCGGGTACTTTCTTTTAATGAGATTGCGAATAATGTCCAGATACAGTCAATCGGCGGTCTGCGCCTTGAAGCGCCGGTGGGACGGAGAGTCTGATAGCGGGGGATATTCAGTATGCAGCAGTGGGACGCTTTGAAAGAAAAAACAAACGAAGAATTATTTAGCCTGTACCAGGAGGACCGGAGGACAGAGATAAAGCAGGAGCTGACACTTCGTTATCTTTATATTGTAAAAGCTATTGCGGTTCAGACATATAACATTTATTCCGGCTTCATGCAGATGGAAGACATCATCAATGAGGGCGTGATTGCCATCATGAAGGGCATCGACCGGTTCAATCTGGATAGGGATAATAATTTTGAAACATATATAACGAGACGCATCAGGGGGATGGTCATTGACCTGGTCAGGAAAAGCGACAGCATGCCAAGGGACTATCATAAACAGAACCGAGCCATTGAAAATGCCAGGATGCAGCTTGCCGATGAACTGGGACGGCAGCCCTCGGACGAAGAAATTGCGGACCATCTTTCGATAAAGGTTAAAAAGTACAAGAAAATTCAGAGGATAAGCACGATGATGAATGCCCTGTCTTTGGATATGGTTACCAATGAGGAGCACCAATCATTCCAGATAGCAAGTGAAGACATCCGAACGCAGCCGGAACAGGCGTTTCTGCGGGAAGAGGCGCTGCAGACCTTAACAGATGCAATCAATAATCTGGGAGAGAAAGAAAGAATGGTCATCTCACTTTATTATGTGGAGGAGCTTGACATGACCCAGATAGCCGGAGTGCTGCAGGTCAGTGAACCAAGGATATCACAGATTCACAGCGCGGCTATCCGGAAGCTGAAGGCTTATATGAATAAACATTTATAGTAGGAGGAGGACATTATGTATCAGGGATTCTATAATCTTGCCTCAGGCATGCTTACACAAAACCGTAACCTGAATGTAATTGGCAACAATATGGTAAACGTACAGACGCCCGGCTATAAAAACGACACCATGGTTGCCAGTACATTCAGTGAGGAACTGCTTTACCGCACCGGAAGACACTACAAAGAGGATGCCGCACCGCTGGCCACTGTCTCCAAAATCAGTACGGCGTCCAGGACCTATGTGGATTACGGCCAGGGAAGCTTTGAGCAGACGGACGGGATTTATGATTTTGCTCTGGACAACAAAGGATTTTTCTGTATCCAGACCCAGAACGGCGAACGTTATACAAGAAACGGTTCATTTGCCGTGGATGACCAGGGCTATCTTGTACTTCCTGGTATAGGGAGGGTGCTTTCCACGGATAACCAGCCCATTCAGATTGATAATGAGGATTTTCAGGCAGATGAGAGCGGTACGATATCCGTTTCAATCATCACCGGAGGGGATGACGGGGATTCAGAGATGGAAGTGGAGAAAAGGACCTATGGAACCTTGAAGGTAGTGGATTTTGCGGATTATGAGCAGCTTCATAAGGAAGATAACGGCATGATTTCCACGGCCCAGGCGCCCGTCCAGGCCGCTGAAGGCGGGGAAAAAACGCAGATTCTATGGAAGACCCTGGAGAAATCCAATGTTGATATGGTAAAGGAAATGACAGCCATGATGTCTTCCCAGAGGGCCCTGCAGAGCGCAGCCCAGGCTTTGAAAATGTACGATCAGATTATGAGCAAATCAGCCACTGATATAGGAAGGTTATAAGGAGGTCCCATATGAATATGTCATTTTACGTTGGCGCCATCGGCGCCGGCAGCTGTACAGAGAAGCTCAGCGTTATATCCAATAACCTGGCCAATGTCAACAATACGGGGTTCAAGCCCAAGTCAGCGGTTTTTTCTGAATTGATAAATTATAACCTGAATGATTCGCCAGAGGCTGTCACCGAACTACAGGCAGGGGCGGGCATAAGGGTTCAGAGAACCTCCACCGGTTTTGATGTGGGCGGGCTTACCCAGACCGGGAGCCAGTATGACTACGCCATTACACAAGCCAATGCCTTTTTCATGGTCCAGGACCCGGAAACAGGAGAACGGGTATTCACAAGGAACGGCCACTTTCACCGGGGAGAATGGGACGAGGGATTCTATCTTATGACGGAGTCAGGCAAGCTGGTTTTGGATCAGAATCAGGAACCCATTAAGCTGGATGTGCTGGACACAGAGAAAATTCGTGAGGAGATGGAATCAGGGTACGAATTAGAGGATGAAGACGAGGACGAGGATGAGGATGAGGACAAGCCGAAAGTCAGCCTGTATACCTTTACCAATCCCAGCCGCCTTGCCAGTGCAGGCGATAATGAGTTTTCGGCCGATAACACCGGGATGGAACCTGTTCTGGTGGAGCGGCCATCCCTTGCCGAGGGGGCGCTGGAGACATCCGGGACGGACGTGGCCAGGGAATGGACCAGGCTGATTGAATGTCAGCGCGCTTTTTCCTACGCATTGAGGATGGTAACTGTTTCTGATGAAATTGAGGGCACAATCAATACACTGAGAGGCTGATGGATCAGATGGAAGGAGGGCCAGGATGAAAATCAGACATTATGAAGATATGAACCTTCAGGAACTGGATGTAATGAAGGAGATAGGCAGTATTGGCACAAGCCATGCGGCCACGGCCTTGTCCAAGCTGCTTTCAAAAGAGATTCGGATTACGCTTCCGGAGGTCAACATACTGGGATATGAGGAGGCGGTGTCCCGCATCGGCAATCCGGAGGAAATCATAGCGGCAGTCCTGGTTAAGATGGACGGGGACGTGGAAGGCCTGATGCTCTTTCTGTTTAACCTGGAGTTTGCCAACACGGTGCTCGACAAACTGATGGGAGAGAGTTTCTCTGATTTTACGGAGCTTGATGAGATTTCCTATTCCGCGCTGGTAGAGGCGGGAAATATCATTATCTGTTCTTATATCAATGCCTTTTCGCAGCTTGTAGGTGTGGAGATGGAATTATCGGTTCCCAGCGCCACGGTTAACATGCTTGGGGGCGTGCTGACCGTACCCATTGCGGAATACGGATATGAAACAGATAAGCTGATGTATTTTAATGCCGACTTTGTTATGGAAGGAAAAAAACTGCCCGGATGGCTTCTCATGCTTCCTGATATTGACTCTCTCAACGGGATTTTGGATAAGTTAGGGGTTTTGTAATGATGGAAAAAGAGTTGAAGGTTGGTATTGGGGATATGAAATTTGCAAGAGGAGAGGGAAGCATCATTACATATGCCCTGGGCTCTTGTATCGGAATCGCTTTCTATGACCCTTTCATACACTTAGGGGCTTTACTGCACATCATGCTTCCTTCGCAATTCAACTACAATGATATCAACGCATTTAAATATGCGGATTCAGGAATCCGTGAGACAATCCGCAAGCTGACTGCGTTTGGCATGGTCAAGCCAAGGACGGTGGTAAAGATTGCAGGAGGGGCTAAAATGTTTGAAATCAGCGGAAACGCTGATTTCGGAAATATTGGAACACGGAATATAGCCAGTGTAAAAAAGGTACTCCTGGGGGAAGGGATGCGCATTGCCGCGGAAGACACCGGGGGAAGCTATGCGAGAACAATGAAGCTGGATTTATCTACCGGCAGTGTCACAATCAGGACCTTTGGAAGGCCTGAGAAAATTTTATAATTGAAAGAGGTAGGGAAGTCATGGAAAAAGGAAAAGACAGGGACGGTATCCTTTTGGAGTCCGGAACAAATGAGATTGAGGTCATGAAATTCAGTGTGCTCGGAGAATCCTATGGCATTAATGTGGCTAAGGTCCAGGAAATCATCATGAGTGATAAGGTAAAGCCCATGCCCCATGCCCATCCTGCGGTGGAGGGCATATTTAAGCCCAGGGATACGCTGATTACGGTCATTAACCTTGCTTTCTATCTGTCGGGTGTCAGGCCGGAGAATGGCGCCAGGGATTTATTCATTGTCACGAATTTTAACAAGATGACGGTTGCCTTCCGTGTGCAGAGCATTGAGGGAATCAGCCGTATTTCATGGGGCGACATCCAAAAGCCCGATAAGACCATTTCCAATGGGGATGAAGGTGTGGCTACAGGTATTGCGCAGTGTGATAACCAGCTGGTTACCATACTGGATTTTGAGAAAATCGTGGCTGAAATAGCACCGGAAACCACGATACAGATATCCGAGATAGAAAAGCTGGGAGACAGGCCCATATGTGATTGTCCCATTGTGATTGCGGAGGATTCCATTCTGCTGCGCAAGATGATTGATGATGCCCTGGAACGGGCGGGCTTTACGCATATCACCAATTTCAACAACGGGCAGGAAGCATGGGATTATCTGCAGACGGTTAAGAATGATCCTGATTTATACGAGAAGGTGAACCTGGTCATTACGGATATCGAGATGCCCAAGATGGACGGGCACAGGCTGACAAAGCTTATAAAAGAAGATTCCAGGCTCAGGAGGATACCTGTCGTTATCTTTTCGTCCCTGATTGATGAACAGATGCGCAAAAAGGGCAAGGAACTGGGCGCGGATGAACAGCTGGCAAAGCCAGAGATAGGGCATCTTGTCAGTATCTTGGATGAGCTGCTGGGGAAGTTTGACCCGGGCCGGGCCCATGCTTAAAATCATGAAAAAAAACAAAAGCTGTGTAGTGGCATTCCTGATTACCGTGTGTCTTGTATATCCATGGAGCAAGGCCTGCGGGGCTGAGAAAGGGACCTGGGATTTATCGGAGAACGGAAAACACTGGATGTTCTTTTACTCTCCCGGCAATCCGGCTGAGGACGAATGGATTGAATATGAAGGAAAGGAATACTATCTGGATTCCAAAGGCTATATGAAGACCGGCTGGGTGACGGATAAAGAAGACGGGAATAAATATTATCTGGGGGAGGACGGGGCAAAATGCTTTAACACGTTTACCCCGGATGGGCATTATGTAGGTCCTGACGGCATTATCCTTAAATCCTTTGACACCTACCGAAAGGCCGTAAAAAAGGAGTTGTCAGCACTTTTGAAAGACAAGCAATACAAAGCGGCAGCTTCCCAGTCGTTGCCAGGATTCCTTCTGATTGATTTAAATGGGGATGACTACCTGGACATAGCAGTTGTTCATGGTGCGGATTCACAGGAGAGAGTCCTGTTAGCTGCCGTATGGAAACCCGGGGAGGAAGAGATAGTACGCTCGGCGGAGTCTGATTTTACAGGTACGGGAGAGTCGAGACTTTTGCGCAATCCCAAGACCGGCGCTGTATGGCTGGTGGCTGACGCCGGTAACGGCTGGGACAGGGACTACTCTGTGATGGATGAGAATGGCTCATATTTTGAAAATGTATGGCATTTCAGCGCTGAATTGGATGACTGGGGAGAACCGGAATACTATGTGAACGGTCAGAAGTACGCACAGGAAGACTGGTTCCTCGCCATGGCCATGGCGGAGGAAGAGGCAGGGGATTGCATAAAAGAAGGCTGCCTCCCTTTAGACGAGGAACACATAAAACAGGCGGTGGACCGTGAGCCAGGACCAGAAGAACTGCCATTATGGCAGCCCTGACCGCTTAAAAACATAAGATAAAGTTTGGAGGTAACACGTTGGCAACAATCATTACGGTTTCAAATCAGAAGGGCGGCGTGGG
>ERZ780150.984-NODE-984-length-20980-cov-3.503226_pt1 | contig 20980 bp, 16 predicted proteins | sample MGYA00511019_ERZ780150 | MGnify/ENA primary metagenome ERZ780150 (study PRJEB29588, sample SAMEA2151633) | human gut metagenome | biome: human gut; feature: human-associated habitat; material: faeces | place: Denmark | collected 2008/2010 ...
GACCACATTCAGCATCAGGCCTGAAGAGGTGAAAGCGCTGAGAGAACGGACACAGCTTCTGATGCGTGAGGCTGCAGGAACGGTAAAACGCTTCGTGCTTCCGCAGGGCTGTGAAGCGGCTGCTCTTGCACATGTGCTCCGGGTAAAAAGCAAAGAACTGGTGCGGCTTCTGTACCGCCATGTCCATCAGGGACATGAGACTCCGGAGGAACTGATCGACTTCTGCAATCTGATGTCGGGTTACTTTTTCGGTCTCGCTCTGAAGCTGAACCGCAGCGCAAGAGTGGAGGAAAGGGATTTCGTCAGCCGCAACTATTGATGAACGGTCCGGAACGGCGGGAGAACGGGTGTGCCGCTCTGAACCATTAAAAAAAAATTATCATAAAATAAGCGCATAATCTGTCTCCGAACAAGAGAGAATAATTCTGTACCCGAACCGCTGACAAAAGCGGAGGGCGAAATTAAAAATCAGGAGGCAGAAGGAATTATGGCGGAACTGAAATGTGCGGTGGATAACTGTACCTACAACAGAGACAGACTGTGCTGCAAGGGAGATATCCTTGTGGGCGGCAAAAATGCCCGGAAGGAGGAGGATACCTGCTGTGAAAGCTTCCAGCAGAGAAAAGGAAGCGCAGCAGCCAATTCCATGAATCCGGCAAAGACGATCTCCATTGACTGTCAGGCCGTAAAGTGTGTCTACAATACGGACTACAAGTGCTCGGCAGAGCATGTGGATATCAGAGGCTGCGGAGCGTGTGAATGTGGAGAAACAAACTGCGCGACCTTCCGGGAAAGGTAGAAGACCGAAACAGGAGAGAGGAGATTCCCTCTCTCCTGTTTCCGGGTAACCGGCCGCTTCTGCAGACGGAAAGCCGGTAAAAAAGGCAAACTGGTGTTTGGACTCAGCTTCATTACTATTCACAGTCCTGATTCAGAATGGTAATCTCGTTTTCCAAACTGCACTGAAAAAACAGAAAAAGGGTTGACACGACAGAAAGACCGTGATAAAGTACATAAGTACGCAAGTGCGGACTATGAATGATGTTTATACAATGTCGTTCTCATATTCGAAAAAGCAGAGTATCCGCTCTCACCCTATGGCGATTGGGCTTATAGGCGTTCCTGTTAGAAAGACCGGTCGGGAGATACCGGTTATGAGATGTTGATGGCGGATAGCGATGCTGTCCGTTTTTTTTGTGTCATGTGTCAAAAGGACAGCTGACGGATTGAGGTTCTCACGGGCGAATCGGGAGTTACTGTTTTGAACAGACGGCACGGGCCGGTATCCGGTGCCGGCGGTGAGCCGGGTTCCGGATTTCTTAGGAGGGTAAGACAATTAGCGAGTTATTTATCAATGAACAGATCAGAGACAGGGAAGTACGTTTGATTGGAGAGGACGGCGCGCAGCTTGGCATCATGTCCTCCAGAGAAGCCCTGAAGATTGCAGAAGAGGCCGGACTGGATCTGGTGAAGATTGCCCCCACGGCAAAGCCTCCGGTCTGTAAGATTGTGGATTACGGCAAGTACAGATATGAGCTTGCCCGGAAAGAAAAGGAAGCGAAGAAGAAACAGAGAACCGTTGAGATCAAGGAAATCCGTATGTCTCCGAACATCGATACCAACGATCTGAACACAAAGGCGGGCGCGGCGAGAAAGTTTCTGACGAAGGGAAACAAGGTGAAGGTGACCCTGCGTTTCCGCGGCCGTGAGATGGCTCACATGCAGACCACCAAGCACATTCTGGATGATTTTGCCCAGATGCTTTCCGATGTTGCGGTGGTTGAGAAGGCTCCCAAGGTGGAAGGCCGCACCATGACCATGTTTTTAACTGAAAAGCGTTAATACGTACAGTTAAAATAGATTTTTCAGGATAATGAGTATAGGAGGATTTTGTTATGCCCAAAATGAAGACAAGCAGAGCAGCTGCAAAACGTTTTAAAGTTACCGGAACCGGAAAATTAAAAAGATCCAAAGCTTACAAGAGCCATATCTTAACTAAGAAATCCACAAAGAGAAAGAGAAATCTTAGGAAACCGGCTATTACGGATGCAACCAATGTTAAGAATATGAAAAAGATTTTACCGTATTTATAAGTCGTAAGGAGGAAATTAAGAGATGGCAAGAATTAAAGGCGGCATGAGTGCCAGAAGAAAACATAACAAAGTATTAAAACTTGCGAAAGGTTACAGAGGAGCAAGATCCAAACAGTACAGAGTAGCAAAACAGTCTGTTATGAGAGCTCTCACTTCTTCTTACGCAGGACGTAAAGAAAGAAAGCGTCAGTTCAGACAGCTGTGGATTGCCCGTATCAATGCAGCAGCAAGAATGAACGGTTTATCTTACAGCAAATTTATGTACGGCCTGAAGCTGGCTGGTATCGATATGAACAGAAAGATGCTGGCTGAAATGGCAGTAAACGATGCAGAAGGATTCGCTACGCTTGCAGAGCTGGCAAAGTCCAAAATTGCATAACAGTAATTTCTCGCTGAGAAAATTGCAGGGCTCCGGAGTGAAAACCGGAGTCTTTTTTTCTTGTAGGATAGGTTGCGGTATGTTATAATGAAAAAAGCGGACAGGCTCCGATGAAAGATAACGCCGGGCCCTGGCCGAAAGGAGAAATGGAGGACGTCGGGAGATGGAAGTATTGCTTTTGATGGGCGGTATGTTATTGATTATTATTGTTGCTGTTGTTGTTGCAGCGGTTTCTTCCGTTGTTTCGGCTGTGGCTGCAAGCGAAGACGAAGAAGAATTTTAAGAAGGAAAAGTTACGAAGAATACAGTAAAAAGCAGATGGTTTTCGCCGTCTGCTTTTTTCGTACAGATGAATTGTCAGCCAGGTTTGTGCGGAGATACGGAGTTTTTGTAAATTGTAATAAAAGTAAGAAGATATTTTCCGCATACAATAGCTATAATGGAGCCGATAATGATTGCTGCTGCCATATTAACACCTCTTTCTTTGTGGAAAATGTATGCTTTCTATTTGTATTATAACACGTATATGGGTAAATAGATAAAAAAGATGGTTAAGATATTGCTAAGGCTTTTTACAGGGGCGTTGAAGGAGGGGAAGAAGCCCTGCCGGCCATTTTTGTATCCGGCAGGGAGAGGTATTTGCCCAAATGTGGACAGGTGACCACATATATCCGTCTTGCAGTCGGGGAGGAAGCTTTATATGATGGAAGCAGAATAACTGCCCAGAAAATTTACAGGAGGTTTGTGCCATGGAGGAATTATTATACGGGGCGGCATATTACGATGAGTATATGCCCTATGAACGGCTGGATAAGGATATCAGCATGATGAAAAAAGCGGGGATTAATGTAATCAGGATCGCGGAGTCAACCTGGAGTACGGAAGAGCCGGAGGAGGGAGTGTTTGATTTTTCCCATGTGACTAAGGTTCTGGATGCCTGCGAACGGGAGGGGCTTTATGTGATCGTGGGCACCCCGACCTATGCGATTCCGGCATGGATGGCCAAGGCCTATCCGGAGGTCATGGTTACGGACAGGAGCGGCAGGCGGCCTTATGGCGCCAGGCAGATTATGGATATCACGCACCCGGCCTACCGTTTTTTTGCGGAACGGATTATCCGCAGGCTGATGGAGGCTGTGGCGGGTTACCGGTGTGTCATCGGTTTTCAGCTGGATAATGAGACAAAGCATTTCGGTACGAGCAGTGAAAATGTGCAGCAGATGTTTGTTCGTCATATGCGGAAAAAATACGAGGGAGACCTGGAACGTTTTAACCATGATTTCGGCCTGGATTACTGGAGCAACCGGATTAATTCCTGGGAGGAATTCCCCAGTGTGACGGGGACCATCAACGGCAGCCTGGGCTGTGAGTTTGAGAAATTCCAGAGGCAGCTGGTTACTGATTTCCTGAAACGCCAGGCAGAGATTGTCGGGGAGTATAAAAGGGCGGACCAGTTTATCACCCATAATTTTGACTTTGCCTGGAAGGGCTATTCCTATGGGGTGCAGCCGGATGTGGATCATTTTAAGGCGGCAGAGGCGGTGACCATTGCAGGCTGCGATATCTATCATCCCAGCCAGGACAAGCTGACCGGGAAGGAGATTGCCTTTGGCGGCGATCTGACCAGATCCCTGAAAAAGAACAATTATTTCCTGATTGAAACGGAAGCACAGGGCTTCCCGGAGTGGACGCCTTATGAAGGGCAGCTTCGTCTGCAGGCCTTCAGCCACCTTGCCAGCGGAGCGGATTCCGTGATGTACTGGCACTGGCATTCCATCCACAATGCCTGCGAAACCTATTGGAAGGGCCTGCTCAGCCATGATTTTGAGGAAAATGCGGTGTACCGTGAGGCTTGCCGGATTGGTGGGCAGTTCCGTGAGCTGAGCCCCAGCCTGCTGCATCTGAAAAAGGAAAATAAAGCGGCAATTATGGTGAGCAATGAAGCGCTGACCGCCCTGAAATGGTTCCCGTTCCCCGGAAACGGCGCAAACAGGACAGATTATAATGATGTGGTTAGATGGATTTATGACGCGCTGTATGAAATGAATATTGAATGTGATTTTGTGAGCACGCAGGAGGAAGAGCTTTCGCGCTATGACGTTCTTTTTGTGCCCGCCCTTTATTCTGCACAGGAAGACTGCCTTAAGAGGATAAGGGATTTCGCCGGACAGGGAGGCTGTGTGATAGCCACCTTTAAAACCGCTTTTACCGATGAAAATGTGAAGGTGCGCACCCAGGTGCAGCCGTATCTTCTGAAGGACTGCTTCGGGGTGAAGTACCACCAGTTTACGGCGCCTTCAGGAGTGAGGCTGACGGGAGATTCCTTTGCGCTTGCGGATGAGGAAAGAAACGCGGAGCTGTTCATGGAACTGCTGGAAACGGAGGATGCGCAGGTGATTTCCGGGTACGATCATTATGCCTGGAAAAAATATGCGGCGGTTACCAGGAAGGACTTCGGTAAGGGGCTGGGGATTTATTTTGGGTGTATGACTTCTCCGGCATATCTGAAGGCTCTGCTGGCTTCTTTATGGAAGGAAAAGGGCTGGTGGACCTGGAAACAGGAAATCCCATTCCCGCTGGTTATCAGAGAAGGAACGAATGGCAAGGGAAAGCGGATTACCTACTATCTGAACTATTCCGGCGAAGCGAAGGCGTGTGCCTGCGGAGGAAGCGGCAGGGAGCTGTTTTCCCAAAAAGCGGTAACGCAGGGAGAAATCCTGACCGTTGCACCCTGGGATCTGCTTATTGTGGAAGCATAATATTTTCATTAGTTTCCCGGCGGCCTGTTATCAGGCGGCCGGGAAAGCTATGTGTAAGGACGGAGAAAGGCTTCTGGTATGACAGAGTGCAGGCGTTATTCCATGCTTTATGAAAAGGGAACCTCAGGTTGTCAGAATGGCAGGCGGTGGATTTCCTGCTTCGGGCGAAGCGGCAGACCTATACCGGGAATGGCGGGGAGGAAAAAGAACCCTGCAGGCCGGGCGCCCATGATTTCCGTTATGAGGAAGAAGATTATTTTTATATGGACACGTATCTGGGAGGACGGCTCTTCACCGGAGAGGAAGCGGTCTGGCAAAAGCAGGAAAAGGCAGCGGTACCGATTTGGTCAATGAATTATTCCGGCCGCACGCTGGCCGACAGCTTCGATACAGGCTTTCTGAAGGAAGCGCTGGGCCTTGTGGATGAAAAAAAGCCTTTCCGGGGCCCTGCGCTTTACCGGAAAGGCGAATACCTGTACCACTGTTCTTCCTGCGGCAGTTTGGAATGGTTTCAGGGACAGGAAGAAATTTATTATGGTACCGTTAAAATTTATGAGTGCATTTTTCATGGAGGGGCTGTTGCATAGCCCTTCTTTTTTTACAATATGTTGGTTATTCGTGCAGTTCCAGGGGCAGGCCGTCAGGATCCTTAAAAAAGGTCATTTTTTTTCGGGTAAATTCATCGATCCTTACAGGCTCCGTCTCAATCCCCAGCCCGTTTAATTCCCTTATTGTGTCCTCAATGCAGGAAACATGGAAGGCAAGATGCCTCAAACCGCAGGCCTCCGGATAGCTTGGACGCGCCGGGCTGCCGGGGATGGCAAAAAGCTCAAGCTCACAGTCTCCCAGCCTCAGGTCCAGCTTATAATCACCTCTGGCCTCCCGGTAATTTTCCCGGATAATTTCAAAACCCAGCAAATCCACGTAAAAATGCCGGGAAGCCTGATAGTCGGAACAAATCAGGGCAACATGGTGTATGGTATCCAGTTTCATAAGTTTCTCCTTTTATAATTATGATCGGGTAAAGATTTTACACGTTATATCCGGAGCCTTCCAGCAGAGGGAAAGTGCGGAAAATAGCCGGATTTAAGTATATTATACTATGCTTCTGTATTTTTTACCAACATCCTTTTCGTTGACAAAGCGGAATATTGTTTCTATACTTAACTTAGAAACAGTTGAATGGATTTAGCTGCGACATGGAAGAAGAGGATCTATGAAAGAGAAAAGGATTGTCAGTATTAACATGTTCGGTGGTTTTTCGGTTTCCTGCGGAGGGACGCCTGTTGTTCTGGATTACGCAAACACTACGAAGATGATACATCTTCTCATCTGTGTGCTTGCTGTCGGCAAAGAAGGAATTCCCAGAAAAGAACTCATCAGCCGGCTTTACGGACATGATGAGCTGGAGGATCCGACCGTGACTCTCCGGGTCAATGCTCACAGGCTCCGTAAATATCTGAAAACGAAGGAATGCTTCGGTGATGCAGATTGTATTAAAATCAAAGCGGGAAGCTATTTCTGGGATCGGGAGGAACAGCCCGTTGTTTTGGATACGGAAGTTTTTCTTGAGACGGCCGGTTTGGCTCTTAAGGAAATGGACGAGGATGAGAAAATTGCCTTGCTGATAAAAGCCTGCCATATTTATCAGGGAGAGTTCCTTCCTGAGCTTGCGGGGGAAGAATGGGTAGCCGTATCCGGCATGGAATATCAGAAATTGTATTTTGACTGTCTCAGGGAAGCGGAGGCGCTTCTGAAAAGCAGAGGGCGTTTTGAAGAACTGCTGGATTTGAGTACCCGGGCCTGCAGTATTTATCCGTATGAGGAATTTTATCTGGGCCAGATAGACTGCCTGATGTCTCTGGAGCGTTTTAAGGAAGCCATGGATGTTTATGAAAAGGCCACCTCCTTCTATTTTGAAGAACTTGGGCTGACGCCGTCGGAAGAGATGATGGAACGCTTCCATGCCATGAGCGATAAGGTTCAGTTCAGGGCTGCAGTGGTAACGGATATCAAGGACGGGCTGCAGGAGGAAAAGGAGAAATACGGCGCGTATTTCTGCACCTATCCCGGCTTTACGGACTGTTATCATATCGTATGCCGTATGCTGGAAAGGAACGGTCAGGCGGCCTTCCTGATGCTGTGCACCATGGTAGACCGGGAGGGACAGCCTCTGACAGATGAGAACAAGCTGGAAAAATATATGGAAAAGCTGAAACAGGCAATTGGCTCCTCACTGCGCAGGGGGGACTTTTATACCCGTTACGGAGCCAACCAGTTTCTGATTCTGCTGATTGGCCTGCACCTGGAAGACAGCTCTGTCATCCAGAACAGAATAGACAGCCGTTTCCTCAGCTTTGGACTGAAGGCTCGTGCTGCTATTGAGTATAAGGTACAGCCTGCGGTAGAGGAAGACAGGCCGGGAGAAGAACTGTCGTTCAGACAGGCCGGTTCTATTTGGAACTGACAGGAAACAATTGCATATACATAAAGAGATATGGAAAAGGTATAACCGTCCGGAGAACATCCGGGCGGTTTTTTTGTGGATAAAGCGTGGAAGCGGCTGATATCAAACAGGAGAAAGAACAGGGTATAATGCCTGTGCTCTTTTTATTCTGATTATCTGTTATTTTCTCTGGTTAAATCAAAAAATTAAAAACTATTTAAAAAAAATTCAAAATTCCCTCTGATGTAACGCTTGGTGTTACAGGTGGTTCGCTATACTCAAATTAACAGCGAAAGGGAGGTGCTTTATGCAGAATACTCCATTACGGGCCGGACCAAAACCCAAAAACATTGTCAGTGTCTGCATAGATGAGATAAATGAAGAGCTTGTAGCGGGCAGAATGTATCATTGTTATTCTGAATCCCCCGTTTTATTTTCCAATCAGCTGCAGCTGATAACGGAAATGGAAACGTTATATGACAGGCTGAATTTTCCTCAGGCATCAACCCGGGACAGAACACTGAAATCGAGAAAGGTACAGTCGGCAAAAGGCGAGGAGGCGGAAGCAATGAGGGATGAACAGGACGTAAAGAACCAGGTCGGACGTAAAGCTTCCTTCATTGTCCGGGTAAACAGCAGGCAGAATGCAACATGGCAGGGCTCCATATCCTGGACGGAAAAGGGGGTCACAAAGCATTTCCGGAGCGCCCTTGAGCTGCTGAAGCTCATGGACAGTGCCCTGGGAGATGAAACAATGAAAGATGATTAATTAATTTTGTTTAGTGAGTTATAAAAAATGGAGAGGAGAAACAAAAAATGAAGAAGGCAAAGCATTTGCAAAGATTTTGGGCGTTTCTACTGGCTTTTGTTCTTGTCAGTACGACTATAGCCAGTGACGGTATGAGTATCGTTGCGGCTGAGGGCGAAACTACGACAGAACAGACTGTAAGCGATCCAAAAACAGCGGAACAGACATCCAATAAGGGAGGATCAGCTTTTACGGCCGAGACTGAACAGCAGGGGGAAACACCTCAGGTAGAGGAAGGTTCTAAGACAGGCGGAAACACCTCTGGCGGCAGCAGTGAGAGCTCAACCGAAGAAAGTGTTGTGGAATCGGAATCCAGTACGGAAACAGGAACAAGTGGGGAATCGGTTAGTACAGAAGATATTGTTACAACTGAAGAAGGAACAGAAGAAACTTCGACAGAGGTAACTACGGAAGTGACTACTGAGACTGAAACAGAGACATTTACCGAAACAGAAGGAGCAAAAGCTGAAACCTTCACATTTACCTTTGATATAAGCGGTAAAGGCAGTGTAACAGATGAAGAAGGCAATAATGTGGGAAGTACTGTAACCGGTGAGACCGGAAGCGTCTATAAGTTCAATGTTGAAGCAGAAGGTACTGATGTTTCCATATTAGTAGACGGAAATGAAATCGGGACATCGAACGGTTCCTATGAAGTAGCCTTTGATGCAGATAAGAAGATTACGGTAACATTTGCTGAAACAGAGTCAGAAGTAAAAGAAGAAAAATATACAATTACATTCCAGATAACCGGTAATGGTAAAGTTACGGATACGGAAGGAACGGAAATCAATAGCTTGACCGGAAAAGTCAATGAAGAACTTCGCTTTAAGGTAGAAGCGGAGAATGCCGACAGCAAGGTTACAGTTAAAATGGATGACAAAGAACTGACGGCAGCAGATGGAGTGTATACGGTACAGGGCAAGTCCGATACGGCAGTTAATGTCAATATCGAAGAGCCTGAAAAAGAAGAAATTGCATATACTCTGTATGTAGAACATTTTCTTGATACAAATAGAGGAAGGTATCACAGAGTAGATGCACCGGTTGAATTAACAGAAGCAGATTTCAAAGACGGGAAGATAGATGTAAGTAAATATGAATTTAAGCGTACCGGTATGGTATTAGTATCCGCCGAAACCCTTACAAAAGAAGATTTTGATAAGGATGGTAAGGGATATGCTGAAATTCATTACAAAGTAGCAGACGGATGGAAGATCGTTGATAACAGGCCTTCTTACCGTACCATATATCTGGGAAATCTTGATGAAGATAATCCGGATATCGTACCGGAAGGAGATTATTTTACACTGAAAGTGAAGTTCTCTTTTGAGGACGGTTCCTCCGTGGCAAATGATTTTACGGCAAAATATCTGATTGATGAAGATTCTTCCAAGAATACATATACGATATCTGTACCGAAGCAGGAAGGCTATTATCCGACCATCTCTGATACGGATGTAACATTATCCGCAGACGGAACCAGCCTGAACGGTAGCTACAGTGAAAAAGGAAGCAGGGAAATCACTGTTGTTTATAAGGTAAAACAGCTTCAGTATACGGTAAAGCATGCGTTTGAAAAGGCAGATGGAACCGAGTATACGGTTGATGATAGTCTGACGGAAACCTTCAGCGGCGATTATGGTGAGTTAACCGAAGCGAAAGCAGTTGCAGTGGATGGTTTTACACCGGAAGAGATTGCTAATGAAGTTCTTACGCAGGATGGTATTGTCATAACGATTAAGTATGACAGAAATACTTACTGGCTGACCTATGATGCCAATGGTGGTACCTATGTGGCCCGTGAATCCGGTAAGTATGAGCAGGTAATGACTGTAAAGGGAAATGATGCAACTACGCGTGTTGGATATACCTTTGATGGATGGTATCTTGATAAAGAGTTTACAAAAGAAGTTGGCAGGACCATTGAATTGAAGGAAGATACAGTACTTTATGCTAAGTGGGAAGCCAAGAAGGTTGGTTATTCTATTGTTTATCTGGCTGAAGATGTTAATGGGGCGGAAGGAAACCACGACAGGTATATTAAAACAGTATATATAGAAGCCACGAATAGGCGGAATACTACTAAGGCTGGAGATAAAATTGTAATTCCGGATTGGTATCTTCAAAATAGTTCACTTGGAGAGGAGCATTATCATCAAGCAGGCTATAATACAAACGTGATAGCTAAAGCAGATGGAACGTCTGAGGTTAGAGTGTATTATGACTTGAATGTATATAATTTTATTTTTAATGTAGCAACAAAATATTCGCCAAGCTGGAACTCATCATATACTGTTGCTGGCAAAATTACATTTGGAAAAGATACTTATACAGGAAGCCAATATAGATTTCAGGCGAAATATGGACAGAATGTATCTAGTGTATGGCCGGCTGCACAAAATGTTACCGGAACCTATAGCAACAATAAAAAGTGTTATTTTGCTACATGGGGAGATAGTATTGCTACTAAGCGTTTGATTATAGGAGACGCTGAAGTGCCGGATGAACATGTCGATGGAGCATCTAGGACTTTTAAGGCTACATGGACTGGTCGAGATACTATGGTCGTAGGTCATTATTTCTTTGAGAAAGTGGATGGCAGTGGCTATGTAGAGGATCCGGTTTATAAATCTACGGTTTATGCAGATAGTTTAAGCCAAAAGGAAATTGAAGGATATATAAAAGCTGATGAGTATAAAGACCCTGAATATAAAAATGGTGCATGGAATTATTATTTTAAATATAAGCGTCAGAGCTATAAACTATATTTCTATAATGACTCCACAAGTCCTGTAAGACAGGAAACCCTAAAATATGGCTAACCGTTAACAAACTATAATTATACACCTAATGCGCCTACAGGAAAGAACGACTATACCTTTGGCGGTTGGTATGATAACAGTGCATGCGAAGGCGCCAGAATAGATTTGACAAATATGACAATGCCCAAAGCCAATCTGGCCTTATATGCAAAGTGGATTGCCCCTGAATACGATGTAAACTTCATTTCAGAAGGCAAAACATTACATACAGATAAAGTCGAGAAAGGCAATACAGTTAATCCCTATACAGATCCTGTAAGAAACGGCTACTCCTTCATAGGCTGGTATGAGTCAACATCACCCGATGCAAAGCTATTTGACTTCGCAAAGCCTATTACAAAAAATACAAACATCTATGCACATTGGAAAGCAAATACAGAAACAACCTATATTGTCCGTTATCTGGATAAGAATACCGGAAATCCTGTTTATCCGGAAACAGCTCCAATCAGCGGCAAGGTTGGAAGCAATGTAGTAGCGAAGGCGATTAATGTAGATGGGTATTTTGTGGATGCAAAATCGAAATCCATCGTATTGTCTGCAGAAGCGGAAAATAATGTAATTGTTTTCAACTATTATAAGATAGGTTCTGTTGAATTCCAGTATGTTACCAAATATGTGGATGATAATAACAACGTAATTTATTCTTCCGGGAATTTAACAACAAAGGACAATATTTTAACAGTGGCAGCAGATGCAAAAAAAGCCCCTGGCTATATTATTACACCTACAAGAATAACAAAAAATATGACAGTCGGGGAAGTTACTGAGTTTGTATTTAACTGTACTGCAAAGAGTTATAACATCACATATGTTAATGTAGAGGGAACAACCTGGAATGGGGCAGGCACGAATCCCAATCCCTCCACCTACAAAACAACAGATGCGGATATAACTCTCGTTAATCCAAGCAAACCTTATTTTGAGTTTACCGGATGGACCTGCAGCGTTGAAGATACTGACGGAGAGCCGCATGATCCGATGCATACCGTTATATCCACAGGTTCCTATGGAGATCTCGTATTTACGGCAACCTGGGAAGAAGTATTCCCTACGGAAACGATAACCATTACTGCAGCATCTGATGAGAAGATGTATGATGGAACGCCTTTAACAAATAATGGCTATACCTACACTCAGGGAATTTTGCATCCTGGAGATAAATTGACGGCTGTAGTTGTCGGATCGCAGACAGATGCAGACAAAACAGGTGTGAATGAAGTAGAAAGCTATAAAGTAACGCGTACCACCAGTGATGGAACCATTGATGTAACATCAAAGTATAAGATTACGACTGCTTCCGGAGAACTTAAAGTAAATAAGCGCAGTGTGTTTTTTACATCCGGAGACGGTTATAAGGTATATGATGGAACAGCCCTGACTAACAGCAACGTGGTAATAAGTGGCGATGGCTTTGCAGATGGTGAAGGAGTTTCCTTTAATGTAACCGGAAGCCAGTTAGTGGCAGGAGAATCTGAGAATACCTTTGCCTATACTTTGAATGAAGGTACAAAGGCTGTAAACTATGATATTCATATACAGTTAGGAAAGCTGGTGGTTGATCCGGTAAGTGGTGAATTTAAAGTAGTAGCCGGCACAAGCTCACGTATGTATGACGGAACACCTTTTTCCTACAATGTATATAATTTAGTGGAGGGAACTTTAGTATCTGGTGATAAGCTTGTAGTAACCATAGAAGGACAACTCACAGATGTAGGAGATACAGAAAATAAAATAACCAGTGTAAAGGTTATGAATGGCACTGTAGATGTTACAGCAAGTTATCCTAAGATTAGTACGATTAATGGTAAGCTTACAGTTACTCCCCGCACAGTTATCCTGACATCAGGCTCAGCAGAAAAAGAGTATGATGGAACACCTCTGACAAATGCTACGGTAACAGTAAGCGGCTCGGGCTTTGCAGCCGGTGAAGGAGCAGTCTATGATGTAACCGGAAGCCAGACTGAAGCAGGAAGCTCTGCAAATGCATTTACTTATCAGCTGAATGATGGAACAAAGAAGGATAACTATAATATAACGAAGGCAGAAGGTACCCTGAATGTAACTAAGAGGCTTGCAACAATTACTGTAACAGCAGGAAACGACAGCAAGAAATATGATGGTACTGAATTAAGGAGTAATACCTATTCCAGCACCGGAAAGCTTGCAGACGGTGAAACCCTCCTTGTTATGGTAGAAGGAAGCATTACCAATGTTGGTTCCACAGAAAACAAAGTAGCCAGTGTTAAGGTAATGCGCGGAGAGAAAGAGGTAACCTCCAATTACGAAAATATAGTAAAGATATCCGGGAAGCTTACGGTTACCAAGAGGAACGTGATTCTCACCTCAGCTACTGACAGCAAGGCCTATGACGGAACACCGCTTACCAACAGTAATATTACTGTCGGAGGAGATGGTTTTGCAGAAGGAGAAGGTGCAGCCTATGATGTAACCGGAAGCCAGACGGTTGCGGGAACATCAGATAATACCTTTACCTATACCTTGAATAAGGGGACTTTGGAAGGCAATTATGACATTACAAAGGCAGTAGGTAAGCTTACGGTGACAGCTTCGGAAAATGTAATTATAGTTACAGCAGCCAGTGCAGACAAAACATATGACGGAACGCCGCTGACGGATGCTGGCTACGCCTACACCGGAGAGCTTGCAGGTGATGACAAGGTTGTTGCTACAGTGGAAGGAAGCATTACGGATGCCGGAACACAGGAAAATAAGGTTACCCAAGTCAGGATTATGCGCGGAACAGAGGAGGTAACAGACAGTTACAGCCATATCGACAAAGTATCCGGAACCCTGACGGTAACAAAGCGTAATGTAATATTAAGGTCCGCAGATGACAGCAAGGCATATGATGGAACGCCGCTGACAAACAGCAATGTTACAGCCGGCGGAGATGGTTTTGCAGCTGGTGAAGGCGCAAGCTATGATGTAACCGGAAGCCAGACAGAAGCAGGCAGTTCACCGAATACCTTCAGTTATGTATTGAATGAAGGCACAAAGGAAAATAACTACAATATCATTAAGAACGATGGTACATTGACAGTAACGCCGAATCTTACAGAAATCAGAATCAAAGCATCTGATGCTGACAAGATGTATGACGGAACTCCGCTGAGCAGGAATGCATACAGCAGAATCGGCGAACTTGTTGAAGGCGATATGCTGGAAGTAATGGTTGCCGGCAGCATTACGGATGCAGGAAGCACGGATAATATAGTAACTGGTGTGAAAGTAATGCGTGGTTCTGAGGATGTAACCTCCAGCTATGGTAATATTGTATTTGAAAATGGAACACTTACAGTTACACAACGTGAAGTTATTCTGACTTCAGCAAGTGACAGCAAAGCTTATGATGGAACTGCATTGACCAACAGTATGGTTACGGTTAGCGGTGATGGCTTTGCAGAAGGAGAAGGAGCTTCCTATAATGTGACGGGAAGTCAGACAGAGGCTGGAAAGTCTGACAATACCTTCACCTACAAGCTGAATAAAGGCACAAAGGAAGATAACTATGTTATTGTTCCCAAAGAAGGTGTGCTGGAAGTAACAAGAAATATGACAGAAATAAGTGTTACAGCAGGAAGTGCGAAGGAAAAATATAGTGGAGCACCGCTGTTAAGCAATACTTATTTCAGCACGGGTACATTGGCAGACGGCGACAGCCTTGTGGTTATGGTTGAAGGACAGATTACGGATGTGGGAACTGTTGCAAATACAGTGACCAGCGTAAAAGTAATGCGTGGTTCCAAAGATGTGACCGACAGCTATGGCAATATTATTACAGCAAACGGAGAACTTGAAGTAACAAAACGCGAAGTGATTTTAACCTCAGCAAGTGACAGCAAGGAATATGACGGAACACCGCTGACTAATGACTTGGTTACGGTAAGCGGGGATGATTTTGTAAAGGGTGAAGGTGCAGCTTATGATGTAACCGGAAGCCAGACCTTTGCAGGAACTTCTGAAAATACATTTACTTACGCATTAAAAGATAATACAAAGGCAGATAATTATGAAGTAACGACTGTATTTGGGAATCTGGAAGTAACAAATAAGGAAGCAGAGAAACGTATTATTACAATCACTGCAGCAAGCGATACAAAGCCGTATGATGGAACTGCTTTAACAAAGGCCTCCGCCGATGTAGAGGATCAGCTTCTGGCAGACACTGATACGCTGCTGTTTATAGTAGAAGGAAGTCAGACAATAGTAGGAAGCAGCGCAAATAAGGTTCAAAATGTCTCCATCATGAATGGTACGGAGGACGTAACGGATTACTATACGGTTATTACAGCCGACGGTACCTTAAAGGTAACAGGTAGTATAACCTACAATGAAAATGGCGGTTCCGGAAACGTGCCTGAAGACAGTAATCAGTACGATTATGATGCGGATATTACCTTAATGGGCGCAGGAGAGTTATATCGTGACAATGCAGTTTTCCTGGGATGGAGTGAAGCTCCGACAGCGCTTGTTGAAAGCCAGGAAGCAGAAGCTGCGGCAAATATTCTTGGAAGTACAATCAGGATGGGTGAGACAAATATCACAGTATATGCGGTATGGGCTATCGATGAAAATGGTCCGGATGGCGGCCCTGATGATACGCCTGATTATAAAGAATATCCGATTACCTATTATGGCAATGGAGGAAGCGGCAGTGTAACAGATACCAATATTTATCCTGTAGATTATGATGTGACATTGCTTGCAAACGGATTCAGCAAGGATGGAAATCATTTTACAGACTGGGGAATTGATGCGCAGGGTTCTGCTGTATATCAGCCGGGCAACACGCTGAGTATGGTGGAAGGCGGACTGTCAGTATATGCACAGTGGGCAGCCAACTCTGCTCCTACTCCTGAGAATCCCGATCCTAACCCTAACCCTAACCCGAATCCGACCCCTGACACGACACCGTCTACAACAGGAGTACTCGGCGAGGCACTTCCTCCCGCACAGCCTGAAGTAGGAGTCCTTGGTGAAGCGGCAGGACCGGAGGTAGGAGTTCTTGGCGAAAGCAAGGGACCTGGAACCGGAGATACAGCTCCAATCGCAGGCTGGTCATTCCTGATTATAGGTGCAGTTCTTACCCTGGGAATTACCGCCAAGAGACGGAAAAAAGACGAAAAATAATTTCCCTTTCAAAAACAAGTACTGAAATTTAAGATATAATACCAGAAAGTACCACAAAGAATTGGCGCCCGTCGGAAATAACCCGGCGGGTGCCTTTTTTATGCAAAGGATACTTTGTTAATACGCCAGGAAAGTCGTGGAATACGTTCCCGATACGCTTCCTGCGCGAAAAAAAGGCTTTTCCCTCTTAAGAATTTCTTTCGTTTTTTATCCACAATTTTTCGCTGTTTCTTCCCTGCTTATTCCTTGACTGTTTATAGTATATAGAATATAGTATACCTAAAGAACAATATTATATCTCATATAATATCATAAGTCCCAATGGAAGGGAGTGTACAATATGGTTTTTAATACAGGAGCGGCATTGTTGGATGCAATTGTGCTCGCTGTTGTCTCCAAGGAACCGGAAGGAACCTATGGATACAAGATAACCCAGGAAGTACGGCAGGTAATAGAGCTGTCGGAGTCCACCTTGTATCCGGTATTAAGAAGACTGCAGAAGGATGACTGCCTTGCAGTTTATGATATGGAATGTGCCGGCAGGAACCGCCGTTACTATAAAGTTACGGAAAAAGGAATGGCACAGCTTGCATTATATGAAGAGGAATGGAAAAAATATTCCGCCAAGATAACAGGAATGTTCGAGGGAGGTATTAATCAATGAACAGACAGGAATTTATGAATCAGCTGGAAATGCTCCTTTCGGACATTTCCCAGGCAGAACGGGATGAGGCGCTGCAGTACTATAATGATTATCTGGATGACGCGGGAATTGAAAATGAAGAGTCTGCCATCCGGGCACTGGGTTCACCCATACAGGTAGCCGCCAATATTAAGGAAGGCCTGAAAGAGGGAAATGAAGCCGGGGAATTTATGGAAAACGGCTTCCATATGAATAATGAAGAAAAGGATATGATGATTCTTCCCGGCGAAGCTTCTTCAGAAGACGATAAGGCTGCGGAAGAAACCAGGTTCGCAGACGGAAATACGGATGGTGTGTTTGACGCCATATTAAGCTCCGGCGGAGCCAATGCGGATATTGAGACGGTAGACGCAGAAATCATGAAGGCTGAGGTTGTAGATGCGGCTGTAGTTAATACGGATGCAATGGATTTGGATGTGGTGACGGCCCACAGTGATAGCGCGGATAGCAATGGAGCTGGCAGTAATGGCTTGGTTAGCAATAGCGCAAACACAGACATTACAAAAAAAGAAAATACAGCTCCGGCAAACAGCTCAGAGCCGGAGAAGGCACAGGAAGGCTTTGTGGATATCAATCCCGATCCGTTCCGCGGCCTTTACAAGGATATCGATTCCTGCCAGATTCACGGCAAAGAGCAGAATATGGATTCTGCGCAGGCAGGCCAGGGGTACCAGGGCAGCGGCCAGGGCCAGGCAAGTGGCGGCCGGAATAATCAGAACAGTTATGGAAATCAGTACGGCGGCCAGTACCAAAACGCCGGGCCGAAGCCTGAAAGCTATCAGAATCAGGCAGGCGGCCAGGACATGAATGGATATCACAATCCCAATGGCGGTCCCAACTTTGCCGGATATCAGAATCAGGGCGGGTATCAGAACCAGAACGGGTATCAGAATTACAACGGATACCAGAACGGATATCATAATCAGAATGGCGGCCAGTACCAGAGCGGCCCTGACGGATATCAAAACCAGAACGGCTATCAGTATCAAAATCCTAACGGAGCCCCGAATCCCAACGGCTATCAGAATCAGGGCGGTCCCAACGGATATCAGAATCAGTACAGCAATCAATACCAGAATCAGTATCAATACCAGAACCAGTACGGAAACGGCTGCCATCAGCCGCCTAAGAAGAAAAGCAGTGCCGGCAGAATCGCATTAATTGTTCTGCTGTGCATCTTCGCCCTTCCGGTCATCCTGCCGCTGGGCATCGCGGCAGTAGCGGTGGTATTCAGCCTGTTGGTATCGGTCATTGCGGTTCTTGGTTCCCTGGTGGTTGCAGGAGTGGTCATTCTTATCGTGGGAATCGCACTTGTCATCACCGCGTTTCTTAAGCTCTTCCTTATGCCGGCGGCAGCGCTTTATCTGTTGGGCGGCGGACTGGCATGTACCGGAATTGGCCTGGCTATGACAGCAGGAATGATATGGCTGGTAGTCAAAGTGGTGCCGGTAATGTGCAGAGGCTTTGTAAATCTGTGCAGATGGCCTTTTACCAGAAGAAATGCAGCATAAATTTAAGGAAGCAATGGCTGAAGGGAAAGCGCTTTCGGCCATCCTGGTTCAGGAGTGACTTTAATCATATGTCCGCGGAAGCGGGCGGATGGGAATTGATGCAGTATCGCAGGCAGACCTGCGATATGCGGGAGGTATAAAATGAATAAATTTTTAAAAATATCCTTACTCGCTGCGCTGGTAATGGTGGTTCTGGGAGCTGTCCTGGCGATGGCGGGAAGAGCGGCCGGCGGCAGGGCGCAGGTGGATGAAATGTACAAAAACGGGGACCTGGATCTTCCCTTTGTGAACATGCCCTATGGCTGGCACGGCGGATATTATAATGATGAATATGTGGATTATGAATATTCAGGGGACTATGATTATGATGACTATGAGGATTACAATGGATTTACGGTAGGCGACAGCGTGGAATTTGACAGTAGCTATCCGATACACAAGGCTGATTTTAAGGATACGATTCCTTATTCGGCGGCCTCTCAGACAGCAGCTTACCTGGATGTGGATATGGGCGGCGTCGGATTTTATGTAAAAAAATCCCCGGACAGCAATATTCATCTGGAAGGCATAAATGTTAAAAAAGTTCAGTATTTCCTGGAAGACGGTACGCTCTATATCAAGGCCCTTGACAGGCACAACATGGAGCATATGGACAAAATCAGCGATACGGCCACCAAAGTATACCTTTACCTGCCTGATACCTGCGCTTTTGTGGATGCGGTTATGGAAATAGGCGCGGGGGAAGCAGAAGTGTCCGTGATGGATACGGAAAGTCTCACATGTACGGTAGGCGCCGGCAGCCTGACCTTCGACGATTTAAAAGCGACGGATACCTATTTCGAACTGGGAATGGGTAAGCTTGTCCTTAAAGAAGCTGCTTTGGAAAATATGAATTTTGACATCGGTATGGGCAGCATGGAATATGAAGGAAGCGTAACCGGGGACGTATACGGCAGCTGCGGAATGGGAAGTATGTCAATGCGGCTGGACGGATATGAAAAGGATCATAATTACGAAGTGGAAGCATCTATGGGGACCGTAATTATCGGAGATAATGAATTCGGCGGGATGTCTTCAGAGAAAAGCCTGAATTACGGAGCTGACAGTTATTTTGACTTATCCAGTTCCATGGGAAAGATAGAAATTTACTTTACAAATCCGGAATGATGAACGATAATATAAGAAAGCGGCAGCCGATTTGAACGGCGGAACTTGGAGGAAATTATGGACGAATACAATAATAATGAAAATATGAACCAGGGACAGAACCAGAACACGGATCAATATGGCAGCAATGGAAATTTTAATTCCTATAATAATAACGGCTCTTATCAGCAAGGGAATGACTGGCAGAATGGCGGCTATGGGAACAGCGGTTATAATGGCGGTAGCAGTTTTAACGGAAACGGCGGTTATAACGGCGGCTACAGCAACAGCGGACGCCAGCCCGGAAGACGCCTGAGCAAATCCACTACCAATAAAATGGTATGCGGTGTGTGCGCGGGAATCGCGGAATATTTTAACTGGGACCCGACGATAATAAGAATTATATGGATAGCGGCCAGTATTTTCCTGGGAGCAGGCTTCCTGGGACTGATTGCTTACTTCATCGTAGCCGTTATCATGCCTGAGGGCTGAGACTGACAGGAGGTAATGAAGCATGTGGGATAAGATCAAACCTGAAGAACTGACGGAGAATGTTTTCCATCTCATCAATGATGACTGGATGCTGGTAGCGGCCGAGGATGGCGGCAGGACGAATGCCATGACGGCGAGCTGGGGAGGCGTAGGTATTTTATGGGGCAAGAAGGTAGCCTTCGTATTTGTACGGCCTCAGCGCTACACCAAAGAATTTATAGACAAAAGCGATAAGCTCTCGCTCAGCTTTTTTGATGACAGCTGGCGTAAGATGCTGAATTATATGGGAACCGTATCCGGAAGGGATGAGGATAAAATCGCGGCAAGCGGCCTGCATGTGGAAATGGTCAACAGCGCGCCGGTATTTAAGGAAAGCCGCATGGCTCTTATCTGCCGGAAGCTTTATGAACAGCCGATGACGGAAGAAAGCTTTGTGGACAAAGAGCTGGCAGCGCAGCATTATGCACAGAAGGACTTCCATACCATGTATGTGGTGGAAATAGAGAAGATTCTGGTACAGAACCAGTAAATCAATAAAGAAGCGGAAGACCGGGGAGAAACTATAAGCTCCGGCCTTCCGCTTTTTAGTAACAGTTCAGCCTTCGGCCGAACTGTTACTGCATCCGCCCAATATAAGTCGCCTTCGGCGAGGGGCGGATGCCTG
>ERZ780150.990-NODE-990-length-20874-cov-4.099765_pt1 | contig 20874 bp, 18 predicted proteins | sample MGYA00511019_ERZ780150 | MGnify/ENA primary metagenome ERZ780150 (study PRJEB29588, sample SAMEA2151633) | human gut metagenome | biome: human gut; feature: human-associated habitat; material: faeces | place: Denmark | collected 2008/2010 ...
CGCAGCATAATAAACTGACGGACTTACCATTGCCAGTGTATTATGAACATGAACGATATCTATACGTTCTGTTTGGATAATCTTCTTTATATCTTTATAGGTCTTAATATTATATAACTGTTCAATGGTGTTTCCAGGTTATTCTTCGCCATCGGCTTTGCCGGTGCTTATCCATTTAAGATAGGCGTTGATGAAGGAGTCTAATGCTCCGTCCATAACGGCATCTACGTTTCCGGTTTCGTGGTTGGTTCTGTGGTCTTTGACCATGGTGTAGGGCTGGAAAACGTAGGAGCGGATTTGATTGCCCCAGCCGATTTCTTTGACTTCACCGCGGATTCCGGAAAGCTTCTGGGCGTTTTCTTCCTGTCTGAGCATATACAGCTTGGCTTTCAGCATCTGCATGGCCTTATCTTTGTTCTGGAACTGGGAGCGCTCGTTCTGGCACTGTACCACAATTCCGGTGGGAAGATGGGTGATGCGGATGGCTGAGGAGGTCTTGTTAATATGCTGGCCGCCTGCGCCGCTGCTTCGGTAGGTATCGATTCTGAGGTCTTCCTCATTGATTTCGATATCCAGGTCTTCTTCAATATCGGGCATGACATCCAGGGATACAAAGGAAGTCTGGCGTTTGCCCTGTGCGTTGAATGGGGAGATCCGCACCAGGCGGTGCACTCCTTTTTCTGATTTCAGATAGCCGTATGCGTTTTCTCCGTTTACCTGGAAGGTAACGGATTTAATGCCGGCTTCGTCGCCGTCCAGGAAATCCAGGACTTCCACAGTAAAGCCTTTTCGTTCCGCCCATCTGGTATACATTCTGTAAAGCATGCTGCACCAGTCGCAGCTTTCTGTACCGCCCGCGCCTGCGTTAAGCTTCAGTATGGCGCCGTTCTTATCATACTCGCCGGTAAGAAGCGTGCTGATGCGCAGCGTTTCCAGTTCTTCCGTGAAGGAATCCAGCTCAGAACGGATTTCCTCCGCCATAGACTCATCGTTTTCCTCATTTCCCATTTCAATGAGCGTCTCGATATCGTCATACTGGGTGAACAGATTCTCAATCTGCTCCACGGTATCCTTCAGGTTCTTAAGTTCTTTCATTTTCTTATTGGAATATTCAGGATTATCCCAAAATCCCGGAGCCTCCATCTCGCGCTCCAATTCTTCGATTCGCTTAGACTTTTCAGCTAAGTTAAAGTGAATCCCTCACTTCCGCTAATGGAGTTTTATAAGCCTGTAATTCCTGTTTCATCTGATCCAACAAAACCACTAACGATCACCACCTTTACGATCTTCTACGAGCCGGGCGCCGGAGAGGAAACAGAAAGCTTCCGGGAAGCAGACGCCCGGGCCGCCCTATGCCCGGACGCCTGCTTCCCGAAAGCTTTCTGTTTCCTCTCCGGCATGCGGCGACAGCCGCAAAGCGAAAGGGCCGAAGGCCCTTGAGCCTGCCCGGCGGATTACCGGGTTACCATTCTTTTAAACGCGGAGGTCCGGAATCCCTTCCGAATCCTCCATCCCCCTCTAATTCCTTATCCTCAAACCATCCCTTACTTATTCTTCCCACAGCAGTTCTTATACTTCTTCCCACTGCCGCAAGGACAGGGATCATTAGGATATACCTTCTTCTCGCTCCGTTTCATCGGAGCCTTCGGGCCGGAATCATCCTTATTGGTGCCGGTCACCTTGGCAACCTGCTCCCTTTCCACCTTCTGCTCCACTCTTACGTGGAAGAGCAGCCGGATGGTATCCTCCCTGATACTGTCGGTCATGCTGTCAAACATCTCATAACCGCTCATCTTATACTCAACCAGAGGATCCCTCTGGGCATAAGCCTGCAAACCAATTCCCTGACGCAGCTGATCCATATCATCGATATGAGCCATCCACTTATTATCAATCACCTTCAGCAGAATCACCCGCTCCAGTTCACGGATAGCTTCCGGCTCCGGGAATTCCGCCTCCTTGCTCTCATACAGCTTCACAGCCTCTTCCTTCAGCTGCTGCTTCAGGCTGTTTCTCTTTGGCTTGTTCACCCGCTCCTTTGTAACAGGAACCAGCGGAATAATCGGCAGAAGCAGGGAATTGAGCTCCTTGAAATTCCAATCCTCCACATCCGCGTCTTCACCGATTACCATGTCCACGGTATTATCCACAATATCCGTAATCATTTTGTAAATAACATCGCGCATGCTTTCCCCGTCCAGGACACGGCGTCTTTCAGCGTAAATAATCTCACGCTGCTCGTTCATGACCTGATCGTACTCCAGCAGGTTCTTTCTGATGCCGAAGTTGTTGCTCTCTATCTTCTTCTGCGCCGTTTCAATGGCGTTGCTGAGCATCTTGTGCTCGATTTCCTGATTTTCCGGAACACCCATGGTGTTGAACATATTGATCAGACGCTCGGATCCGAACAGCCTCATCAAATCATCTTCCAGCGAAATGTAAAACTTGGATTCACCTGGATCTCCCTGACGTCCGGAACGTCCGCGCAGCTGATTGTCAATACGCCTGGACTCATGCCGCTCCGTACCGATAATCTTCAAACCGCCCGCTGCCTTGGCATTATCATCCAGCTTAATATCCGTACCACGGCCGGCCATATTGGTGGCAATGGTAACGGCGCCATGGATACCTGCATCCGCAACGATTTCCGCCTCCAGCTCATGGAACTTGGCATTCAGCACCTTATGCGGGATTCCCTTTCTCTTCAGAAGGCCGCTCAGCTCCTCGGAAGCCTCAATGGTAATCGTACCAACCAGGACAGGCTGCCCCTTGGCATGGGATTCCTCCACTGCCTCCACAATCGCATGCAGCTTTTCTTTTCTGGTCTTGTAAACCGCATCCTGATGGTCAATTCTCTGAATCGGCCTGTTGGTGGGAATCTCGATAACGTCCATGCCGTAAATATCACGGAATTCCTTTTCCTCAGTGAGTGCGGTACCTGTCATACCTGCTTTTTTCTCAAATTTATTAAAGAAGTTCTGGAAGGTAATGGTCGCCAGCGTCTTGCTTTCTCTCTTGACCTGTACGTGCTCCTTCGCTTCAATCGCCTGATGGAGTCCGTCGGAATAACGGCGGCCCGGCATGATACGTCCGGTAAATTCATCGACGATCAGAACCTGGTCGTCCTTTACCACATAGTCCTTATCGCGGAACATGAGGTTATTTGCACGCAGGGCCAGGATGATATTGTGCTGGATTTCCAGATTTTCCGGATCCGCCAGGTTCTCAATCTGGAAAAATCTTTCCACCTTGGCAACACCCTGCTCCGTCAGGTTGACCACTTTATCCTTTTCATTGACAACGAAGTCTCCCGATTCCTCCTGTTCTACGCCCATGATGGCGTCCAGCTTGGACAGATCCTCCATGTCCGCGCCGCGCTCCATCTGTTTTGCCAGGATATCGCAGGCCTCGTACAGCTTGGTGGATTTCCCGCTCTGGCCGGAAATGATCAGAGGGGTTCTGGCCTCATCGATTAAAATGGAATCAACCTCATCGATGATGGCATAATGCAGGTCACGCAGCACCAGCTGTTCCTTATAAATGACCATGTTGTCTCTCAGGTAGTCAAAGCCCAATTCATTATTGGTCACATAGGTAATATCCTTGGCATAAGCGGCGCGTCTTTCCTCCGGCTTCATGCTGTTTAATACCACGCCTACCTCCAGGCCCAGGAATTCATGAACCGCGCCCATCCAGGCGGAGTCCCTGGCAGCCAGGTAATCGTTGACCGTAACCACATGGACACCCTTTCCTTCCAGGGCATTCAGATACGCCGGAAGCGTGGAAACCATGGTCTTACCTTCACCGGTTTTCATTTCAGCGATACGTCCCTGATGCAGGATGATACCGCCCATCAGCTGTACGCGGAAGGGTTCCATGTTCAGGACTCTTCTGGCAGCCTCACGCACCGTGGCATAAGCCTCCGGAAGCAGGTCATCCAGTGTTTCCCCTTCGGAGAGACGCTTCCTGAATTCCTTCGTCTTATCCTTCAGCTGTTCATCGGAAAGCTCCATCATCGCGGGCCTTAAAGACTCAATCTTGTCCACAATGGGGATAACGCGCTTCAATTCCCTGTCGCTGTGCGTGCCGAAAACTTTTTGAATTACATTCATTTTGTATTTGCTCCAATCGTTTTGTCCGCTAAAATAACCCGTCTCGGCCCATTTCTCTGCCCTTTACGGCAAAAGCCGGACATGCACTACCCCTTATAATAGCAGAAAAGCGGCATTTGTTCAACTTTTATCTGCTTTCGGGGAAAACCTTAGCCGTATATTTATGGGTCAGCGTAAAAGTTCCGGTTTTCCGGCCTTTTCCAGACGCCGGAATTACATCATTTATGTTATATGACTTTTTACAAAAAAAATCCATAGATAAACTATGAAAAGTCTGTAAATTTTCGCAGTCAACCGTTCAAAAGGACTGATACCCCTTATCAGAATATCAGTCCCTGGTATTACATCATTTATTCAGTTTTACCGGATATTGAACTTAATAATACTGTGTCTCCTGTATTTTGTGCCCATTGTTTCAGCAGATGCCGCATTTTCTGCAAAATATCACTCATAGCTTTATCTTTATACAAATTATTCATTTCATATGGATCCAGACATAAATCGTATAATTCTTCGATCTGTGAGTCGTTATATATATACTTATAACGCTGCGTGATTACCGCCCGTCCCAAATGCTTTTCCAAATGTCCATGTGTTTCGCATACAAAATAATCCCTGAAGTTAACATCATTGCCTTCCCTTATTTTCAACAGAGAATTCCCATCCACATCCTTTTTAAAAGCGCTGCCGGCAGCGTCCAGCATTGTAGGCGCTACATCCAGATTGCTCACAAGCGCATTACTTACAAGCCCCTCCGGCATTTTCCCAGGGAAACGAACCGCCATGGGAACACGCAGCATTTCTTCTGGCATATAAGAACGTTTATCAAAATGCCCCCCATGACAGGCCAATGCATCACCATGATCCGTTGTCCAAATTACAATTGTATTTTCTTCAAAGCCATGCTCTTTTATAGCGTCAAGAATCTTTCCCGCTGCGGCATCCATCATTGTAATTTGTGCATAAGCTCTGGCAATCACCTCCTGCCAGACACTCCATGGAAGAGGGTTAGGAAAAATTATCTTATCATCACTGGAAATACCTCTGTTATTTTCTGACTGATAAACTTCAGGTTTATTATTGTGATACACATCTTCCCGGAAACTGGGATACTCAGGGATATCAGATGGAGAATACATATCCGCATATTCCTTACAAGGAAAATATGGCTGATGCGGGCCCCAAAAATCAATTCTGAGATGAAATGGTTTACCATCCTCCTTTTCCTTTAATTCTCTCAGTTTTTCACATGCCATATCCGCCAGAAAAAAAGCCTCATGCGTCTCTGGAGGCGTCAGCATAATTCCTGAGGCATGTTCGTTACACCAGCTGCGATCCTGCTGGTATTCTTTTCCCTCCTGCAGTTCTTCATATGGAACAAAGCTTGAGAAATTATGTTCAATCAAAATTCTGGGTTCCGGAAGTTTTTTCCTTCGGAGATACTCTTTATATTCTGGTTTGTTATATGGATTATTATAGCTTGGATAATTAAAGCCCTCACAATGATGTTCCAATGCAGTTCCCGGCCCGGCATGCCACTTTCCAAAGTAGTAATTATCATAACCTTCCTCATATAATGTATCCAGATAAACCTCCGTATCAAAGGGATGATCTGCATCATTAATAAGTTCTCCATGATTATGGGGATATAATCCTGTAAGCATACTCCTTCTTGCCGGACCGCATAAAGGGCATACTGAATAAGCCCGTTCAAACCGCACTCCCTCAGAAGCAAATTTATCAAAAACAGGGCGTTTTATTCTGACTCCCTGACTGCCATGCCCATAATTTACCTGATGATCATTTAGTATATATATTATATTGGGCTTTTTGTTTTTCACTATATTTTCCTCCTATCCCGCTGTTTAATCCTTATTCGGACAATTAAGTGTTCCTTTACCAAAAGGCCTTCCTCACCGGAAGCGGATCACAAGTCTGAGCCATTCTGTCACTTAACTTTTCCAGCATAAGTATTTTTACATCTTCTGCGTCTTTTTCATAATAGAGATTATGATGTTCTCCCGGATCTGCGGCCAAATCATATAATTCCCCCGTTATCTGCTGTTTTTCTTCGGGATCGTGCACTCTGCAGAGTTTATATCTGCCGTCATAAACCATTGTTACAAAGGCCAGCGGTGAACGGTGATTAATATTGCTGTTATAGTATTCGCTGTAAACATTGTTCCGATGTTTATTCAGCATTCTTTCTCCTGTAAGCAATGGCCAAAGACTCATTCCCTGCATACCTGCTGCCTTTTGAATACCGGCAGCTTCACAGACAGTCTCCGAAATGTCAGTCAACTCAACCAGCGCATTACTGGTTCTCCCTCCCTTTATTTTACCAGGACAGGTAAAAATCAAAGGAACATGTACACTGCTTTCATAGAAATACGGTCCTTTAAGATACATGCCATGATCGCCCAGGCTTTCTCCATGATCCGACGTAAATATTATCAGGGTATCATTCAGCTGTTCATTTATTTCCAGCCAGTCAAGCAGTCTTCCCACTTGATGATCAATCAAATCTATCATTGCAAAATATGCTGCACGTATATAGCGATGATCTGCCGGACTCATTTCTTCAAAAGGGAAAAGACCTTCCGTATCATATGCGCCAAAATGATCCGTTTTCTGAAATACCGGTTTTGTTTCCCATTCTTTTTCCACATAATCCGGAAGTTTCAATTCTTCCAGCCTGCTAAGATATCTCTCCAGGTATTCCTTCGGTGGATCAAAGGGATGGTGAGGATCAAAATAATTTAATGAAAAGAACCAGGGAAGATGATATCTTTTAGCACTCTCCATAAATTGTATCGCCTGATTGGTGCACCAGGTTGTCTGATGCAGATCTTCAGGCATCCCTGTCTGAATATATTTACATTCTGTTCTGTCAGGTGTTATATAATCCGTCCCCTTTTCAGCCAACCACATACTATACTCATTCATCGGCCAGTTCGTTCCGGAAAAGGCCGCCGGATGGTGTGACCATCTGAAAAAATCATAGCCGTCATCGATTCTTGGTTCCATGATTTTACATGCAGAATCATGACAGGCGGAAATATGAAGTTTTCCGGCCAAGCCACAGTAATATCCATTCATATGTAAAAGTTTTGGCAAAAGTATCTCATCCTTTTGCATATCCTGTCCGTTCTGACGCACACCACAGGTCCTTGGATACCGCCCTGTCAGAAAACTAGCTCTGCTTGGACCGCAGACCGGGCATTGTGCATATGCCCGGTCGAATTTCACGCCCATTTGAGCCAACCTGTCTATATTAGGTGTTTTTACCCAGGGATTCCCATAACATCCCAATGTATCAAATCTTTGCTGATCTGTACAAATCCATAATACATTCATAATTTCCTTTCCCTAATTGGCGTGACTGCAGCCTTACGATTCCATCATTATATTGTAGTATTTCTGATAAAGCTCTGCCCAGCGATCCGCTTGCAGATCCTTCATTTTTTTAATATAAGCATCCCAGCTTTCGTCCGTCACTCCATTCGTAATAAACTGTGCGAGCTGGCTGTCAACATATTTAAACAAATCTGTCTTAATATTCAGTGCCTCTCTATTTTCATCCTCTTCATATACCAATTCCGGAAGGCCTGGTGCCGCAACCTTCATATAGCTTTCATTCAAAGCACCCTGCCGTTCCAATGCGGTTTCCGCTGTAATTTCTTTCTCAGCCCAAAAATCCCCAAAGCACCAATAAGGAATTCCATATCCCCATGTTGCATATAAAGTGGAATTTTCCATTGTCCTGGGTTCCCCGGAAGGAATATTGGCAAGTTCGGTCCACTTCCCGTTCTCCAGATAATCCCAGGAGTAACCCTTAGGCCCGAAACGGTTTGTTAAAGCATTTTCTGAATTGTCCATCCACCAGTCAATAAAAGCAAGTGTTTCCGCAGGATGCTCATTAGCTGAAGTAATAAAAAACTGGTTGCCCACATAACCGGGTATCAGCCCGTTTCTTCTCCACACCTGATTTCCGTCCGGACCTTCCGGAAGATTCATGACACGATATTCATTCATGCTCTCATCTCCGTCATTCAAGTCCAGATACCAGAATACTACAGACGCCGCCACACCTTCTGTTTTGGCTTTGGCCTTCAACTGAGTGCTGCTTTGAGTAAAGTTTTCAGGATCAAGCAGCCCTTCTTCATACCATTCATGGAAATATTCCAGAGCTTTCCTGGTTTCCTCCATAGCCGGCGCAAATTGCAGCTGTGTTGTTCCTTCCTCTGAATGCATATAACTCCTCGTATCCCAGGAAACCCCAAACAGACCAAACAAATACGTATAAATACTGGGAGCATTTTGTAATGCTTCAAAGCTCAGGCCATATTCGTTCTTACCGTCACCATTCAGATCCCTGCTCGTTGCCTGCCGAAGGTATTCACCAAATTCATCCAGGGTAGCCGGCATATCCATGCCAAGCTTATCAAGATAACTTTGATTGATATATAAAATCTTGTCCACACGGATATTCTGGTTTTCATCGATTGCAGGCAGTGCATATATATGTCCGTCGGGATAAGTAGACAACGCCCTGAATTCATCGTAATCATTCATCCATTTTTTAATATTTATTGTTGCGTTTTCAATATAATCATCTAATGGTACAATCAGACCTTCTTTTGCATACTTGTAAATGACAGATGGATCATAGGTAAATGACGGTCCGAAAGCATCAGGAAGATCTCCTGAGGCCAGCGTAAGCTTGTATTTTTCTGTATACGCCTCGGATGACACCTCTTCCCATTCAATATGCACATTTGTTTTTTCTTCATATTCCTTGATCATGTCTAAATCGCCAAGCGATTTTGCATGGGAAGCTGTAATAGGAATCATAATTTTAATTGTAACCGGTTCTTTTGATATAGGAAACTCACCTGGTACAAAACCGATTTTTCCTGCTTCCTGAGCTTCTTCACTTTGTTGCTGTACTGCATTTTCTTCCGCACTGTTTCCGCCGCAACCCGCCAGCATTGCAACAATCATAGCTCCTGCTAAAACACAGCTTAATAATCTTTTTTTCATGTTCTTCCTCCTGTAAAATAATGTTTTCTTACTTTGTTTTTATATACAGCCTTATATACTCATTCCTTTACCGCCCCCAGCATAACCCCCTTTGTAAAATATTTTTGAATAAACGGATAAATACAGAGCACTGGTATGGATGCCACTACAATAACCCCATATTTTATCAACTCCGCATATCTTTCTCTTCGCAGCAGTTCCAGCATCATAGATTCATCAAAAACCTGCATGGTGGAGGAATTTTGAATCAGTATTTCTCTTAGTACCATCTGAAGCGGCCTAAGAGCTTCTTTTGAAATATAAATCAATGCATTAAAATACTGATTCCAGTGCGCTACCCCGTAATATACAACAAGAACCCCTATTAAAGCTTTTGATAACGGCAGAACAATCGAAATAAAAAATCTGAATTTACCGCAGCCGTCAATTTCCGCCGCGTCCATTAAATCTTTTGAAATTGTTCCTTCAAAAAATGAACGGGCAATTATCATATTATATATATTCAGTGCTCCCAAAAGTACGAGTACAAAGGGCGTATCATATAATCCCAAACCTTTTATTAATAAAAAAGTGGGAATTAAACCACCATTAAAAAACATGGTAAAAAGGAAAAATCCTGTAAAGATTTTTCTTCCCGGCAGTTTTTTGAAAGAAAGCGGATAGGCTGTAATAAGTGTAAGACATAAATCCAGCGTTGTTCCTGCTGCCGTATATAGAATCGTGTTCCTGTATCCTGTAAAAATACGTGAGTCTTCAAATAATTTTTGGTATCCTTCCAGCGTTACGCCTATTGGGTACAGCATAACCTTGCCGGCATTTACCGCTTCCGGAGAACTGATGGAAGCAATCAGAACAAAATAAAGCGGATAAACTGCAATCAAAGATACAATTCCCAGTATTAAATAACTTATAATGTCGAAAGCCAAATCACTGCCGGAGCGTTTGACATGTACTTTTTTCCTTCCCATATAAACCTCCTTAAAATAATGAGCTTTTCGTTATTTTCTTTGCCGCTTTATTTACCAACAGCAGTATAATGAGGTTTATCACATTATTAAACAGCCCCACTGCTGCCGAATACCCATAATCAATATCCAGAAGTCCTTTCTTATATACATAGGTAGATAAAATTTCGGATACTCCGATATTCAAATCATTTTGCATCAGATACGCTTTTTCAAAGCCCATACTCATTACCGCCCCTGCATTCAGAGTAAGTATAATTGCAATAGTAGGAATGATATGCGGCATATCTATATGAATAATCCGCTGTAATTTATTTGCTCCGTCCATCCTTGCCGCCTCATAAAGCTCAGGACTGACTCCGGAAAGTGTGGCCAGGTAAATAATTGAATTCCATCCTGTAGTCTGCCAGACGGCAGAAAGAACGAATATATGCCTGAAATACTTTTCATCTCCCATAAAAAGCTGACGTTCTCCACCCGCCAGTTCAAGAATATTATTAAAAACTCCTCTGGGTGCAAACATAATCATCATCATGCCTACGAGCACTACTACAGATACCAGATACGGCGCATATGTAACATTCTGAACAAACTTACCAAATTTCTTACTTTGACACGAGTTTATCAGCAACGCCAGAAAGATAGGAATCGGAAATGTCAATATAAGCTGATAAATACTCAGTATTAAAGTGTTCCATAATATAGGCAGGAAATCCGGTGAACGGAAAACTCTTTTAAAATGTTCCAAGCCTACCCACGGACTCCCCAAAATCCCCTTAGAAGCATAAAAATCTTTAAATGCTATTGTCACTCCATACATAGGAATGTAATTGAAAATAAAAATGTAGATTATTCCTGGAATGAGCATAAGGTACAGTACCCTCCATCTCTTCCACAGCAGTTTGTTTTTTGTCACTCCCACCACTCCTTATCTTTAATTATTTCTTTTGTCCGGGACTTGATTCTTTGAAAAGTTCCCTCACCGGCTAATCCAACTTTAATTCTTTTATCGCTCGCAGTAAATATTGCATAATTCATTCATTGTTCGCGCTTCATTTTTGCGCATTGTTTTTATTTCACTTATGCTTCTTTTTTCATTTTTGTGAATTTATTCTAATTTTTTCCATATAATTCCATATAATTTGTTGACTTTGACAATTACATTTAATATACTATACAATAATAGATTATCAATATCAAATGCGGGGTGATTCCGAGAAATGAATATTCCAAAGACTGCTGTCCGTAATTTCATTACATATTTTATTGTTTTTTCAATCCCTGTAATAAGCCTGGTTTTTTTTACACATACTCAGCTTATAAAAAAATTCCAGACAACAACATATAATCTGGAACTCTCCTACCAAAACAATAAACTAAACGATTTCGAACAGAATATTAATAAATTGATAGATATTGCTTCACAAATCAAAATTTCAGAAACGGAACTGAACGAAAATATTATGTCCCGTATTGATCTGATTGATCAGCTTCGTTATTGTAAGGCTCTGAATAATACTCTTGAAGAAATTATTTTATATTTTCCTGACAGCAGTCTTGTCTATGCTGCGCAGAGTACATATACCCAGAATACTTTTAAGGCTTTATTTGGTCCGTCTCTCTCCTCCGCACTTTCAGGTATATCCGAAGACGAATGGAATGCCAAGGGACTGATTCCGCTGTTCTCAGACGGAAAACTTTGCTTTATAGCCCCTTATCCCATATATTCTCTGTACCCCTATGGATATCTGGTTTTCATTGTCCAGCAGGGACGGTTTATGCCCTTTTCCCAGCAGGAATATGCTCTTTACTACGATGAAACCTGTCTGATTAACAAAACCGGCCGCCCCCAATATGACCTGGATTATGCAAGATCTAATGGAACATCTGTAACAACGGCTAATCCTTACAGTTATCTGTCTTCATCTATGTCCGGCGGTGATTATAGTCTTGTTACAGTATTAAATGATGAGGAAACATTTTATGATTTTTATCATGCCAGACAACTTTTTATTCTTACAAGCATTATTGTCTGCACTTTATCCATGATTCTCCTCAGTTATTTCAGTTATCAAAGCTATAAACCTTACCGGGATCTTAAGCATGCATTACAGCGTACAGGACTGATTCATGAGCGTTCAACCAATGCAAAACCAGAAATATACCAGGCGATACAAACCATGGATCTTTTGACCAAGCACAACCGGCTTCTTGACGAACAGTTAATCCAGGAACAGTATGTGTCAAGAAGCCTTCTTCTGAACAGACTCCTGAACAATCAGTATGATAATATTGAGACAATCAATAAGAGTCTGGAAAACTACCGTGTAATTTTAAACAGTACTTATTTCACTGTATGTATTTTCAGGCTTAACAAGAAACCATCTCCACAATTTTTTCTTGACAATATGCTGTATTATGCTGCACATCCAGGTTTTTCTGTCTATTGTACACTGGAATCTGACCTGCGCATTTATGCTGTCATAGGATCCATCAGTAATCAAAATACACAGCTTGACTCACTGTTTCGGAAAATGCTGCAAATTCTGAATGGAGAGGGAATTTCAGCAGAGTTATATGTTGGTTCTCCTGTCATGGAAAAAGACCAAATCCATATATCCTATATTGAAGCCTTATCCAAATATAATTATGATGATCTTCCTGATAACAAAATCCACTATTATCATTCTCCGGCCTCTATTAATCCAGTATTATTCTATCCCCAGATGGAGTTAAACAGTCTGCGCAGTGCGGTAGCCAGTGAAAACAAAGATAGTGCGATAGAAATTCTGGAATGTATCAGTTCACAGCTTCTTTCTGATACACTCAGTTACTCAATGGCAAAAACAGTTTGTTATGAAGTCTTCCATATCGTCTGTCAGGGATTGAGCACGGAACAACCAGAAAGTTTCCAGACTATCAATCGTTACCTTTCAAAGCTTTCAAAAATAAAAACTTGCGAGGATGCTGCTGCTTTTCTTACTTTGATGAAGAAATCCCTTTCTGATACCGTCTCTGTATGCAAAAGCTCAGAAGAATGTTCTAATTTAAAAATGGAACGCATTCAATCCTATATTATGGAACATTTTACAGAGCCCGACTTTTATCTTGGAGCCGTTGCAGAACATTTCAGTTTATCACTTAATAATCTCAGTCAGCAGTTTAAACGGCATTTGGGCATTAGCCCTGCCAAATATATTACGGTATTGAAAATCGATCAGGCAAAGGAGCTTCTTACAAAAACCAATATGACTATTAAGGATATCGCCGCTCACATAGGTTATTCTGACTCCTCCATATTTGTAAAAAATTTTAAGACAATAACCTCTTTAACCCCAAATCAATATAGAAACAGCATGCGGCAATAGAGTTTTATAATCCGGTCTTATTTACTTGACTTTTTCTGTATTTCTATGCTATTACAAATGAACGCCACTACATACACACTGGAAACCATCAATTATTTATTGCTTTCAAAATCTGTTGTTATGTTAATTTCTTTAATCCCCGCCCCTAAAAGGGCAGACAGGAGCCGCCATGAAAATACGTCAGGAAACACTCGCCGACTACGCGGAGGTTTATGAGCTTGTAAAAATATCCTTTGCCACCTCGACCAATGAAGGGGAATGGGATTATCTGAACGAAGTCTGCAAAAAGGCTGCCTTTATTCCCGAGCTTTCCCTGGTTGCGGAAAATGACGACGGCCGGCTGGGGGGGCAAATCGTTTTGTATAAAACGGACATTACCACACCGGAGGGCGCCGTGACGCAGCTGCTGCTTTCTCCTATCAGCGTGCATCCGGATTATTTCCGCAGGGGCATCGCCACTGCTATGATGAAGGAAGCCTTTCATATCGCGCAGGAGCTTGGCTACACGGCCGTGTTTCTCTGCGGGGATCCGCAATTTTACCATCGCTTTGGATTCAGGGGATCTTATGAATTCGGGATTTACCATGTGGCGGACAAGTCCCGCTGCGGGGAATGGTGCATGGCACTGGAGCTGAAGGAAGGCGCGCTGTCCGGAATTACCGGGACGATTGATATTGAATAATAATATTTTTTTCAAAAACTTTGTAACGAAACCGTAACTCCTCCGTCTAACCAGCAAAATCAATAAGAAGGGAGGCGAAGTCGTGGAAATGGATTTCGAGCAGTTATACAACACCTATTACATGCAGGTATATTCCTTTGTCCTGGCGCTGTCCAGGAACCGGGACATTTCAGAGGAAATCACGCAGAAAACATTTTTCAGGGCAATCACCGCCGGGAAGAAATATGCCGGGAATTCCTCCGAGCTCACCTGGCTGTGCGCCATTGCCAAGAACCTGTTCACCGACGAGCTGCGGCTGCAGAAGAAAACCTGCGTTGCCGAAACAGAGGAAAAGGCGTCCGGCATCAGCGTGGAAAGCGCCGTCATGAACGAGGATTCCGCATTTCAGATACATCAGGTGCTGCATAATCTGGAAGAACCATATAAGGAAGTATTTCAGCTAAGAGTGTTCGGTGAGCTGTCTTTCCAGAAAATCGGAAAGCTGTTCGGCAAAACGGAAAACTGGGCAAGAGTTACTTACCACCGCGCACGTCTTAAAATTCAGGAAAGGATGGAGGAGCTATGAAATATTCATGTGATGTTATTAAAGACCTGCTGCCGCTTTATTATGATAAGGCCTGCAGCGAACAGAGTAAGAAAATTGTGGAGGAACACCTGGAGGAATGCGCTTCCTGCCGGAGTTTAATGAAAAAACTGCAGGACAACACCTATGAAAACTGTCTGCATGATGAAAAAGAGGATATTATAAAAAATTATACCAGGAGCATTAAGAAGAAAGCCCTGTTTGCAGGATTTATCGTTGTTGCCGTCACGCTTCTTACCTGCTTTATCGCCAACCTTGCCACCGGAAATACGCTGGACTGGTTTTTTATCGTGCTGACTTCCCTGCTGGTTTTGGCCTCCATCACTGCCGTACCCATGATGGCGGAAAAAAAGAAGGGGCTGTGGACCCTGGGAAGCTTTGCCGTCAGTTTGTTCCTGCTGCTTTTGACCTGCTGCCTGTATAGCGGGGGAAACGGGCTGCTTGTGGCCACAACGGCCGTATTGTTCGGGCTTTCCGTGGTCTTTCTGCCCTTCGTCATCGGCCAGGCGCCGTTAAAGGGCTTTGCAGAACGGAATAAAGGGCTGCTTGTCATGGCTGTGGATACGATTCTTTTTTACCTGCTCATTGTCTCCTGTGGTTTTTACAGCAAAGCTGCCGGTTACTGGCGGCCGGCGCTTCTTATCTCCACTGTGGGCGCGCTGATCGCCTGGGCGCTGTTTGCAGCCATCCGCTATCTGAAAGCCAATGGCTTCATCCGGGCCGGTATCTGCGTCATTGCCGTGGGCGTGGTCACTGCTTTCGCCAATGATATTATCAGCCTGATTTTAGACGGCACCTATCAGCTGAGTGTGTTCCAGGCCAATCTTACCCTTTGGTCGACAAATGCTTTAATTAATGCGAACGTCTGCCTGATTGTCCTGCTTTCCAGCTTTGTCATTGGCGGGCTTCTGCTGCTTGCGGGCTTCCTCCGCAATGGGAAATCCGCCAGATAAGCCTCCGGGGACGGGGACAGCGGAGAAGTGTCCATGTATTTTAAAACACTTCTCCGCCGTCCCCGCCCCTTTTTAGTTTTTTGCCTCCCGGTACATAAGATACATATAGGCGTCCTCCAGCGTAATCTCCGGCTGCGCACAATCCAATTCCGGTTTTTCCCCGCTGATGATTTTCACCCGCAGGCCGCTTTCCGTATACTGCTTCGAAGTAATATGGTAGGTCTGTTCCCACATCCGGGCCTCTTCCTCATTCCCAACCCTGCCCAGATATGTCCCTTTGCCATCTGCAGCAGCTCGCTCATCTCTCCTGTATACAGGAATTCCCCCTTTTTCATAACAGCCAGCCGGCTGCAGGCAGCGGCCAGATCCTCCACCACATGGGTGGAAAAAAGCACCGTCCTGTTTTTAGAGAAATCCACCAGCAGGTTCCGGATACGTATCCGTTCCTCCGGATCAAGCCCCGTGGTAGGTTCATCCACGATCAGGAAATCCGGCTCATTCAAAAGCGCCTGAATCAGGCCCACCCGGCGCTTCATTCCGCCGGACAGCTGCCTCATCTTTTTCTTCTGATGCTCCGCCAGGCTTGTTTTTTCCAGATACATGTCAATTCTTTCCCTGCATTCCTTCCGGGGCACGCCGGACAGCCCGCCCAGGTATTCCAGACATTCCCGGACGGTCAGGTTCGGGTACAGGTTCAGCTCCTGGGGCAGATATCCGATTTTTCGCCGGATTTTCTCATAATTGTCTTCACTGTAAGCCAAATCGTCCATCAGTACCGCTCCTGGGGAGGGCTTCAATATAGTAGTCAGCACCCGCATCAGCGTGGTTTTTCCCGCCCCATTTTCCCCCAGCAGCCCGAAAATCCCCTGGGGGATTTCCAGATTCACATGATTTACGGCTGTTACGCCGTTCTTAAAGCTCACCGTTACATCCTTCATTTTTATATTCATTCCTGCTCCTATCTGCGCGAAAAAAATACGCGGCTAATGTTATACTCAAGTCAGGCGGCGGGAAACGCTTCCTTCCGTCCGGGGGCAGTGTTTACCCTCCGCATTCTTCAAAAGCGCTCCCCAGGCGCATATTAACTCCTTCATCCTCTTTTCTTTAGAATATGGGGCAGCCACCCCAGCAGAAACACCGCAATCAGAATCCCCGCCGCCTTTCCCCAAAGCCATGAAAAATCCTCCGGGCCATCCAGTTCCCGGAAGGCATAGGCGAAAATATTGAACCTTCCCAAAACCTTGTCACCGGACGTGGAGTACAGCGTCAGCCACAGCAGGAAGGAGCCTCCAATCCCGGCCCACTGGTTTTGAAACAGATTGGATAAGGTCATCGACAATACGCCAAAGAAAATTACAGTAGCCGTGATTGCCGGAAGATAGCTTCCGTAAAGGCCCGCCGCCGTTTTTTCCAACGGAACAGCGGGTTTCTGCCAATAGTAAAAGAAATATCCCACATAGGAAAGCGCGCATAAATAACAGAGCTGCACCGCCAGCCTGCGAAGCACCGTCTTCGTCCTGTTTTTTACCGGATACAGCGTAAATATCTCCCAGCGCCTTCCGCTGCGTTCCATCACCCAGGTTTCAGCGCAGAAAACCAGGGACAGCAGAGCCATATTGGAATCCAGCGCGCCGCCGATTTCATCGGCTGTGGCCACGCCTCGGATCAGGCAGAGAACCACCGGAAAGAACAATGAGTAAAAAATTTTGTATACCGGAAGGACAATTTTGATTTCCTGTTTCAATAAACCCGCCTCCTTTTCCAGATGCTGATGGAAAGTATCAGCAGAAGCACCGACGCGCAGATTAAAAACGTCTGGTTGAGCAACGCCAGCGGAGGCTGCTCGGTTTCAAAAAACTTTCCCGGAAAACGCACCATAATCGCCAGCGGCCTGCCGAAATAGCCATAGTTCCCGTCCGGCCCCCTGCTGCCCATATTGGAATAGATCATATATAAAAACAAAACCGGAACCGCGGGCAGCGGATTCTTAAATACCAGGGCAGCTGCCGTATAAACGCAGGCAATCATAAGCAGGTTGGGAAGGATATACACGGCAGCAGCAGCGAAAAATACCGGAAAGCTGACCGGGAATCCGTTTTGTATCCCCGCATATTCACACATTCCTCCAAACAGAAGGGTCAGGAAGCCCCATAACAGAACCATTGCCAGGAAACCGCCCATGGCCTTCCCGCAGATATAAGCGGATGCGCTCAACGGCTTTGTGTGCAGCAGCTCCCAGGTATCCCTTTTCGTATCCCGGATGAAAAGGAACGCCAGCAGAAGCATCGCCGTAAATCCCAGAAAAAGGCCACAGAAATCCGTGAATTTTCTGCCCAGGTAGTAGGAATAGGTATGCTCTGAAAGGCTCCTGTCCAGATAGTCATTAATTTCCCCCGCACTTCCCTTATGAAACTCCGATATGTCATAGTAATAACGGATGCCGTATTTTGTATAGAAATTATAGTCCTCAGCCAGTCTTATTTCCATTTCCTCCAGGCTCATATCCTCCCTGCGCATCTTTGCCAGAATTTCGCCGGCCTCTTCCTCTGTCATGTTAAGCTCCTGCGCCATATCCCTTTTTACCAATTCGCAGGCAAGCTCCATACGTTTCCCTTCGTCCGTGGGCACATACCCGTCCGTGATGTCCGCATCCCCGATATTCTCCTCTGCCAGTTCCTCAGCCGCCTCTCCCTGCTGATAATAGTGAATATGCAGATAGGGACTGAGTATCTGATACATTTGAAAAACAATAAAGAAAAGACCGATCCAGAAAAAAAGGTTTTTCAGGTAGTTTTTCAGTTCTCTTCGGATAATGGCTTTCATAATATCCCGCCTTTCTTTTTATGCCTGCGGCACTGCCCCATGGGTAAGCAGCCATGCCGCAGTTTTTCTATAAGAATATCCTAGCATCCGATTATCAACAAAAAAACAACAGAAAAAAAGACCAGCCGCAACTGCATAGTTACGAACCGTTCTCTATTGTTCCCTTCCCTGTTTACCTGTGTTCCTGTTTACCTGTGTTCCGGAAATCCGTCCCCAGCTGCGTAAAATACGGCCTTAACCACTGCGCCTCCTGTTTCGGCATTTCCCACGGCCAGCCTGCCTCCGTGCTTTTCGCAGTATACCCTGCTGATATACATCCCCAGTCCGGTATGCTCCAGATCATCCTGGGGATTGGAATGGAAATAAGCCTTCATGGCCTGCTGCGTGCTCACCGTAAAGCCGCTTCCGTCATCCATGACCGTCAGTTCCAGCTCCTTTCCCGCCATGCGGATATCAACCGCCACCTCTGTCCTTGCATACCTCAGGGCGTTGGATACGAGGTTTTCCGCCACCTCCAGGACAAGCTCCGCATCCAGGTATAGTTTTTCCTCCGTATTTTTGCCGCTGACCATATACCGCTTTCCAGCCGCCTCCGCCATGAAGCTCACGCTTCGCTCCACCAGTTTTTGCAACGCCGAAAACTCAGTTTCCCTGGGGCAAATCTTTCTTTGTTCAACGCCGGACAAGGTGCGCATGCTTTCCACAAAATGCTTCAGCCGCTCAATCTGCGTCATTCCCTCCTGAAGCATGTCCATCATTTTGTCCTTGTCCAGGGCATCCTCCGGAACATATTCAAGCAGCATCTCCTGATATCCCTGCAATATGGCGAGGGGCGTCCTGATATCGTGGGCCACGGCGGAACGCAGCGCCTTTTCCTCCTCTATCATGTGCCACATTTTCCGCTCATTTCTTTCCAGCTCCGCCCGCATCCTCTCAAATTCCCCGCACAGCCTGCCCAGCTCATCCCCGGAGGTATAAGCAATCCTGAAATCCAGTTCGTTTTTTGCAATCCGCCCTGATGCCTCCGACAGCTCCTGAAGTGGCGTCTTCAGCTTATTGCGGTAAAATAAAAACACGGCAGCTATTGTTCCCGCCACGGAAATGACCAGGCTGCTGTAGGTCTCCAGAAAATCACAGGCCTCCGAAATAAAATGATCCGCGTCCGTCATTTCCCAGGCACCGGGCCTTGGGATGCTGTCCTGGAAGGTAAAATCAGCCTGTTGTGCATAAGCCGACGCATCCATATATTTTATCCAGACCCGTTTCTGTATCCTGACCGCCGCCAGCATGACGGCCGCCGAGGCCAGGAAGCTCAAAATGAGGCTCACCGCCATATAGAGTATGATAGATTTTCTGATTGAAAGATCTTTTATTTTTCCCACCGGTATCCCATCCCCCAGACCGTCTCAATGAATTCCGCCGTTGTGTACTCCGCCAGTTTTTTTCTGATTCTCCTGATCAGCTCTGTAATGACCCGGCTGTCTCCCTGGGCATCGTAGCCGCATACCTTTTCATAGATCCTTTCCCTGTCGAATACCTGGCCGGGATTCATGGAAAGGAATTCTATGATTTCATATTCCGTTCTGGTGAAATCCGCTTTTTTGCCGTCAATCCGCACTTCCTTCGCCGTGTAGTCGATCATCAGCCCTTCCCGGAACCGGTACTCCGATTTTGTCCTGTGCCGCTCCTCCCGTTTCAGATGGGAAATAATTCTGGCTTCCAGCTCTTTTAAGCTGAAGGGCTTTAAAATGTAGTCGTCGCCGCCCGAAAGCAGTCCGTTCACCCGGTCCTGCTCCTCCGCCTTCGCTGTGAGGAACAGGATCGGGCAGGAAATCTTATCCCGTATCTGCCTGCAAAGCTCCAGCCCGTCCATGCCGGGCATATTGATGTCAAGCAGTATCAGATCCGGCACAGCCTTTATGCTTTCCATGGCCTCCATCCCGCCGGATGCGGAATTCACTTCATAGCCCTTTAATTCCAGGAAATTGGAAAGCATTTTTAACAGCGCCCTGTCGTCGTCTACCAGCAAAATTTTATATTTCATAACCACCATCCTGTCATTCAGCGCCGGCCCCGGCATCCCACATGCCCCGGCAGTTTTTTACGGTTCCGCCCTGTCCACGCGCATGGCCCGCAGTCCCAGCAGGACAGACAGCGCCCCCAGCGAACTGTCCGCTTCCTTTGCATTTATCGATATTATACCATTTTCTTAGATATACCGCATTTAAGATTTCGTTAACTATTTCTTAAAGTATTACCGCTACGCAGCTGTTTAGTACCCTCACAGTTACATGCATCGCCTGTGGCAGGAGAAACGCATAAGCGCAGGCGCCGTACTTTCCGCC
>ERZ780150.995-NODE-995-length-20717-cov-3.533395_pt1 | contig 20717 bp, 18 predicted proteins | sample MGYA00511019_ERZ780150 | MGnify/ENA primary metagenome ERZ780150 (study PRJEB29588, sample SAMEA2151633) | human gut metagenome | biome: human gut; feature: human-associated habitat; material: faeces | place: Denmark | collected 2008/2010 ...
CGGAGTCACCTATGTGGAGCTTGGCGGTGTTGTGGCTAATCCACAGCTATCGCTTGTTAGAAAGGGCATAAAGCTGTGCCTTGACGAGGGCGTGGATTTTGTCCTTGCTGTCGGAGGCGGTTCTGTAATGGATTCAGCTAAGGACATTGCAAATGGGGCGGCTAACCCGGAGGTGGATGTATGGGACTTCTCATTAAAAAAGTGTGAGCCTGTAAAGACCCTCAACAAGGGCGCCATACTAACCCTGGCGGCGGCAGGCTCAGAGATGTCCAGTTCATGCGTCATAACCAACAGTGAGACAGGGCAGAAGATGGGGTACGGCTCAAGCCTTAACAGAATGAATTTTGCTATTGAAAATCCGGAGCTTACATACACGGTAAGCCCTTACCAGACGGCATGCGGCGCTGTGGACATTGCAATGCACACGATTGAGAGATATTTCTGCCCGGGCGATGACACATATCTCACAGACGCTATTGCTGAGGCGGTTATAAAGAGCACGATGAAGGCTTCTGCGGATTGTCTTGAGAATCCGAAAAATTATGAGGCGCGCGCCAATATGATGTGGGCTTCATCACTTGCACATAATGGACTTACTCAGTGCGGCAGACAGTTCCAGCTTGTAGTTCATCAGCTCGAGCATGAGGTTTCGGGAATGTACCCGGATGTGGCACACGGTGCAGGGCTTGCGGCATTATGGTGCAGCTGGGCGCGCTATGTGTACAGCTGCAATATCAACAGGTGGCTTCAGTTTGCGCAGAATATCTGGAACATGGATATTGATTTTGAGCATCCTGAAAAGACTATTGAGCAGGCAATAGACAAGCAGGAGCGGTACTATGCGTCTATAGGAATGCCAATCAACCTTAAGTCACTTGGGGTCAAAAAGGAGTCACTTGAGGAGCTTGCGTTGAAATGTTCGAGAAACAGGACAAGAACTCTCATCGGATATAAGCCGCTTGAATATGAGGATATCCTGAAAATATATCAGATGGCGTATGAATAAGGGCTTTAAGAATGACATTTGGAAGATATTTTAAAGAGGTTTTTACAGATGGAAATAAATAACAGCGAACTGCAATCAATTTTAGATAAAATAACGCAGCTTCGCCATGAGCTTCATAGGATTCCTGAAGCTTCCATGAAGGAGTATAAGACCAGGCAGGCAATCATGGCTTTCATAGCAGACAATACAGCTCTTGAAATCGTGGACCGTGGCACATGGTTCTATGCGGTAAAAAAAGCGGACGAACCGACTTGGAAAGAGGCAATCGCTTTCCGCGCGGACATGGATGCGGTGTGTGGAAAGGACGGAGTTCCCGGACACTACTGCGGACATGACGGGCACAGCAGCATACTTGCGGGACTTGCAATGGTGCTCGACAGGGCAAAGACGGACAGGGATGTGTACCTTATCTTCCAGCCTGGTGAGGAGACGGGGGAAGGTGCAAAAATCTGCTCAGAGCTTATCAATGAGAAGTGCATCGGGGAAATTTACGGACTTCACAACATACCTGGACATGCCATAGGTAATGTGCTAGTCAGCGGAGATACATTTGCATGTGCCTCGACGGGACTTGAAATTTCCATGCACGGAACTCCGAGCCATGCGGCATATCCAGAGGCGGGAAAGAACCCCGGACCTGTGCTTGCAAAGCTTTTGCTCGATATTCAGGCACTCACACAGGAGGTCAATGAGAAAGAGGGCTTTGTACTCATGACACTCATTGGAATGGATGTCGGAAGTGCAAGCTATGGGGTGGCAGCTTCCGAGGGTGTACTCAGACTTACGGTAAGAGGTGAGAGGGAGGCTGTGTTTGACAGCTATTTAAGAAGGATAAATGAGCTTGTGGTTAGCGCGGCAGCAGGTGAGGAAATGAGCGTCGATATAGAGGAGATAGAACGCTTTCCGGCGACCGAAAATCATCCTGAGAATGTGCAGAGGCTTATTGAATGTGCGGACAGGCTCGGATTGAAGCTTGCCAAGCCTATGAGATGGTCAGAGGATTTCGGATGGTATCTGATGAAAACCAGAGGTGCGTTTTTCGGTGTCGGCGATGGCGAGAATTATGCACAGCTTCATACAAAGGAATATGAATTTCCGGATGAGATTATGAAGAACTCTGTCAGACTTTTTGCAAGTTTATTTTAATATCATCTGTCCGATTAAGTCGATTATGATGTTGATAGACTATAGGCAGGCAGCGAAGCGGAATGCGGATATCATTGATGGAAATATCATAATGTGAAATTAAGACTAAGTAGTATATAGGAGAGCTTATGAAAATAAAACAGGTTATTCGTGAGCATAGAAGTATTGCGATATTGTTTGGATTCGAGTTATTGGTGTTAATATGGGCTTTTTGTCTGTTGTTTGGTGAGCGTACAGTTATTGATATTAATCCGGAAAATGCGGACTATTTTAATTCGTGCACAATCAACGATGGTAAGCTGCAGATAAATCAATCGGAAAATGAAGTGGGTATCGATATTGTATCGGCTGAGTATACCAATATTAAATTAAAGCCGGGAAGGTATAATATTGAAGCAGTATACAGTGCAGAGCTTGAAGGCTTTGATGCAGCGTCATGGAGCGGTGGAAATGAAATGCCGATATGTAATATAGGGGTCACATCGGGGACATTTATACAACAGCTTGTTGGCAGCGGTTTCAATATTTATACGGGTACATCATATAATAGTGAACCTTTTTGGATTAACTCGATTACATCATGTAAAGACTTGTCTTTGAAAGTAACTTATAAGGGATACGGAAATATAACTATAGAAAAGCTGATTATTTCGGAATCGGTATATTTCAGATATGTAAGATTTTTTACAATATTTTTTATTTTCACGCTGATAAATATAATTGTATGTATTTTAAAAAACATTATAAAGACGGCATATGATAAAAAAATAGTTATCGGCATTATGGCTGTGACCGTTTTTTCAAGTCTGCCGATGATATACAGATATCTGATTGTCGGACATGATTTGACGTTTCATATTGCAGAGATTGCCGAAGGTATAAAAGCAGGAAACTGGCTTATAAAGATTCAGCCTGATATGATAAACGGATATGGCTATGCAACACCTTTATTTTATCCGCAGCTTTTCCTGTATATTCCCGCATTATTGTATGTGATTGGATTCCCGCTTCACACAAGTTATCAGATTTTTATTGTTTTAATTAACTTTGGGACATGCCTTATAAGTTATGTTTCACTTGTAAAAATATGCAAAAATAAAAATCTGGCATTTATTGGAAGCTTTTTGTATGTGCTTGCACCATACAGACTTAGTGAATTGTATGTAGCCGGGAGATTAGGCGAAATATTATCTATGATATTTTTTCCTCTGATAATATATGGTATATATAATATATACAGTGAAGAGAAAATACTCACATTTAAGAAATGCATACCGCTCATATTAGGCGTAAGCGGAGTTATGCAGAGTCATCTGGTATCCATATTGTTTGTCGGAATATTTGCCATCATGTATGTTTTGTTCAATTTACGAAAAACATTTAAACCTAAGAGATTATGTTATCTGGCAGTATCGGTTATGGTTGTTATAATGCTTAATGCATGGTTTATTGTACCGTTTATAGATTCAATGGATATGGATATAATGGTAAACGGCGATGGGATTTTAAGATTCCAAGGCTCAGGAGTGTATCCGATACAGATGCCGGCATTGTTTTATTTTGGCAGAGGAACCAATGTTCCTATGCTGGTAAGTGATGAATTCTGCCTTAGTATGGGAGCGGCATTGATAATTGGAATTACAGTGTGGCTATACGCACATTATAAATCTGTAAATTCGGAAAAAAGAAATGAAAGTATGTTTGCACTGGGAAATATAACAGGAATATTTGCCATAATGACTATAGTATTTTCTCTGTGGATTTTTCCTTGGGATGAGATAAACAATATAAGCAGAACCATAGCCGTCTGGCTGGCCAAGGTCGAATTTTCGTGGAGGTTTTTAAGTGTAGGGACTGCTTTTGCCGCATTTTGTACAGTGTCAGGGTTATACTATGCAAAAGAACTCAATAAAAGAATTTATAGTTATTCTATTATTGCCATGGCAGCCTTTACTATAATTTCGGCAGGCTTTTTCTATGCGGATCTGGCATTTGGCTCAAATGCTGCACAGATATGCTCTAAAAATGATGTGGACGATTTCGCCCTGGGGGTAACTAATGATTATCAGTTAGCGGGTACTGATCTGGATATGTGTAAAAATAAACAGATTGATGTAACCTCGGATTTGCTTACGGTTACATCATACAGCAGCGTGGGCGGAAAAACTGAAATCGGAGTAATGAATGCAGGAACAGAAGCATTTGAAAAGGTTATAATACCGGTGTTTTATTATCCGGGCTATAAGGCTTATGATTCTGACACAGGGGAACAGTTTTACATAGAAGCAGGTGCTAATAAGAAAATTATGGTAAATGTACCTGCCGGATACAATGGAAAAATAACAGTCAGATATGTTGAGAAGGGTGTGTGGAGACTTGCCGAAATAGTATCGCTTCTGACTTTATTGGCTTTAGTTATTACAGCTTGTATTAACAACAGAAAAAAGACGGCATAATAGCCTGATGGAAATATAATAAAAAAATTTATATGAATGGAATAAGACAGATGTATGATAAAATAATAATCGGTGCAGGCTTATATGGCTTATATGCAGCATTATACTGTGCGAAAAAGGGGCAGAATGTTCTTGTGATAGAAAGGGAGCAGGGTCCGTTTATGAGAGCAACATACATAAACCAGGCGCGTGTTCATATGGGATATCATTATCCAAGAAGTATATATACGGCAATGAAGTCGGCTCATTACTTTAACCGGTTTAATGAGGACTTTGGATTTTGTGTCAACAGCGGATTTGACCAGATTTATGCTACGTCTGCAGATTTTTCATGGACAGCAGCTAATGAATTTAAGCTTTTTTGCAGGAATGTCGGTATTCCTTGTGAGGAGATTCCGGTAGGAAAGTATTTTAACGATAATGTGTGTGATGGAGCGTTTCTGACCAAAGAATATACCTATGATGCGTCAATTTTAAAAGAATTTTTTATGAGTCAGTTAGAAAAATATCCAAATGCCGAATTGAAATTCTGTGAGCACATTGTCAGTATAGAGCATGATGCGGCTGCCTATTACATAACTACGGATAAAGGAGAATATTCTACCGGATATGTCCTTAATGCCACATACGCTTCAGTAAACCAGGTACATTCCATGGCAGGCTTTGACTGCTTTAATATTAAATATGAATTGTGTGAGATAATACTGTGTGAGCCATCAGAAGAACTAAAGAGAATAGGGTTTACCGTTATGGATGGACCGTTCTTTTCAATAATGCCTTTTGGAAAAACAGGATTACATTCGCTGACAACCGTTACGAGAACACCGCATGATACCTGTTATGACAGATTGCCTGTTTTTTCATGTCAGGACGGAAGAACATGCAGCAAGACAGAGCTTGGTAATTGTGACATTTGTGCCGGAAAACCTGAGACCTCATGGAAGTATATGCAGAGCATGGCACACAAATACATGAAATCGGAATATGAGTTTAAATATCATAGTTCACGTTTTTCAATGAAACCGATTCTTAAAACGTCAGAGGTTGATGATTCAAGACCAACACTTATAAAAGTCATGTCGCAAAAACCATATTTTGTGAGCGTGCTCAGCGGTAAAATCAATACGGTATATGATATTGATGAGTATCTGGAGCTTGTGTGAATATTTTATTGTCGGGAGAAAAATTATGAATGATGTTAACATAAAAGGCAGAAAGTGCTTTATCAGTGCGGTGGCATATGTACATAATAATACGAAGAGTGAATTGGAATACTTTTTTTCCAATGTTGTCAGAAGGATTAATGCCGGTTTCGAGAACTTTGAATTGATACTTGTGTGTGATGATGATGATTGTTATGATTATGTGAAAGAAGTGAAGCAGGGATTGACCGAATGTGGTTCGCCGGATATCATATCAGTCATAAAGCTGGCCTATTATCAGGGAGTTGAGGCTGCAATTTGTGCAGGGGATGACCTGGCTGTCGGGGATTTTGTCTATGAATTTGACAGCATTGCAGTTAATTATGATGTAAATCTGATAATTGATGTTTTTAATAAGGCGCGTGAAGGGAATGATATTGTATTTGCCGGTGATAACACGATGCAGTTATCATCAAGACTGTTTTACAGGCTGATTAATATAAACAAGGCTAAGGCTGTAAGGCATGACACGTTCAGGATCGTGTCAAGAAGAGCACTGAACAGAGTCAAAAAGATGAATCGCGGCATCCAGTATCGCAAATATCTGTATGTTACAAGCGGACTGCCTTATGATTATATTATGTATAAGCCTGTAAACAGTAATCGTGAGAGAAAGACAGGCAGAGAAAGTGCATACAGACTTAATTCGGGAATAAGCTATATGATGATATACACCGGAATTATTGAAAGAGTGACTCTTATTCTGAGCGCAGTTTTTTTACTTGTATCAGTTGGGGTTGGAATATGGACGATATACTCGCTTTTTTATGATAAAAATCTTGCCTCGGGCTGGGTTTCACTTATGGGTGTTATATCGTTCGGATTTTTTGGTGTGTTCCTGCTTATAATGTTTTTGACAAAATATATGAATATTATTCTTGAGGTAAACACACGAAGACTTGATTATATCGTTGAAAGTGTTGATAAATTATAATGTGAAACGGAGAAAAAACAGATGAAGGTAAACATTGTTTTTCCTGTACTTGATGAGGAGAGACGTCTTGAGAAGGGAATACGTACTACAGAAGCTTTTTTGGCAAAAAGAAGGGATATAGATGCGGTAATAACCATTGTTGATAATGGTTCAACAGACAGAACGCCTGATATTATAAAAGAGCTTGCAGACGTGTATTCGAATATAGAGTATATTAGACTTAGCGAAAGAGGATTTGGACTTGCGTTCAGAGAGGCTGTAAAGAGAAACAGATGTGATATAATAGGCTATGTGGATGTCGATTTATCAACGGATATTCATTATCTGTCCAAAGTGATGAAGGCATTTGAAAAATATGATGATATAAGTGTTATAAAAGGTAACCGCCTATCGGGAAAATCGAAGGTAAATGGCAGAAAACCGTTAAGAAACATCACCAGTATCGGGCTTGATCTGCTTATAAAATCGATATTTTTTGTAAAGGTTTCCGATACAATGGAGGGCTTTCAATTTTTTAGAAAAGATTGTATCGACAGACTGATTAAGATGTCAAGTGATGATAACGGATGGTTTTACTGTGCAGAGCTTCTCATAAGAGCCGAGAAAGCCGGTTACAGAATAGCGGAGCTGCCGGTTGTGTGGAATGATGATTATGATACTAAAGTGAATGTTATAAAATTAATCAAAAATTATCTGTGCAGAATAGTCGAACTGAAACTGTCATTTGGGAGGGAAAAGCTGAAATGGATTTTATAAAGAGAATTGACTTAAAGAGAAATTACGAAAAATATAAGAATGAATATCAGGCGGCTTTTACTAAAGCGTGTGAATTGACTTCGTTTTCCGGTGGCCCGTGTGCAGATGAATTTGATGAAGAATTTGCAAGCTTTTGTGGTGTGAAATATGCAACAGGCGTGAATAATGGAACGTCTGCTCTTCAGTGTGCAATGCTGGCACTTGGAATCGGGGAGGGAGACGAGGTTATTGTTCCGGCCAACACCTTTATAGCCACTGCATGGGGAGTTACATATTGTGGTGCCACACCGGTATTTGTTGACTGCACACCTGATACATGGGAGATTGATGCTTCTAAAATAGAGGAAAAGATTACTGATAAGACAAAAGCTGTCATTGGTGTTCATTTATACGGTCAGCCGTTTGATTTTGGAGCGGTGAAAAAGATTGCCGACAAATATGGAATTTTTGTCGTTGAAGACTGTGCACAGGCTCATGGAGCACTATATGAGGGGAGAAAGGTCGGAAGCCTTGGCGTAATGGGATGCTTCAGCTTTTATCCGGGTAAAAATCTATTCTGCTTCGGCGAGGGAGGAAGTGTCACATCGGATAATGAAAGCTATATAGATACAATTAATGTTTTAAAAAATCAAGGCTCGCGAGAGAGGTATCATCATGAACGTGTGGGATATAATATGCGCCTTGAAGGAGTGAATGGGGCAATTCTTTCGGTAGGACTTTCACATTTGGATGAGTGGACGGCGAGAAGACGTGAGCTGGGAAGAAGATATCTTGAGAAGATTACCAATCCGCTTATTACGATGCAGGCTCATCCGGATAATACGGAAACGGTATTTCATCTGTTCGAAATCACGGTTGAAAAGAGAGATGAATTTATAGACTATATGAAAGATAATGGAATAGGGTGTGACAAACATTATCCGGTGCCATGTCATCTTCAGGAAGCGTATAGGTCTCTCGGCTATAGAGAAGGTGATTGTCCTAATGCGGAGTATCTTGCAAAGCACTGTGTTTCACTTCCGATGTTTCCTGAGCTTACCGATGAGGAGCAGGAATATATTATTGAAAAGTGTAATGAGTTTAATCCGTGAAGAATGCAGAAGGTCATAGAATGTGGGAAAAGTGTTGTATAATGGAGGAATACTATATATGAAGATATTTTTTTATGCACTTAGGGAGTATGACGAGCAGAAATATGTGGAAAAGTTTTCCAAGCAGTACGCATTTGAGTACGGATTTACATCAGATTACCCTTCAATGGAGAATGTGCAGCTTGCAAAGGGGTATGATGCCATATCAATTATAACAAATCCTATGTATCCCGATATACTTGATGCGTTCCACAATGTGGGTGTAAAATACATATCAACGAGAAGCATAGGCTATGAGCATATTGATATTGAACATGCACATTCGATAGGAATGAGAATTGCACATGTAAAGTATTCGCCGAACAGCGTTGCCAACTACGCGATTATGCTCATTCTCATGGCATGCCGCAATATGCCGTGGATTATGAAAAAGGCTGACTGCCAGGACTATTCGCTCAAGGGTAAGGTGGGAAAAGAACTGTCGGCATCAACGGTGGGAGTAATAGGAACGGGCAACATAGGAAAAACGGTGGTAAAGCACCTGTCCGGCTTTGGCTGCCGTATTCTGGCGTACTCACTTTTCGAGGACGAGGAGGTAAAAAAGTACGCAGAGTATGTCAGCCTTGACGGGCTCTTGCGTGAGTCGGACATTATAACACTCCACGTTCCGGGAAATGCAGAGAATACCCATCTTATTGATGCGGCTGCATTTGAGAAAATGAAGAATGGCGTGATTATCGTAAATACGGCGCGCGGACTTATAATCGACACGCAGGCACTCATCTCGGCACTCAAAAGCGGAAAGGCCGGCTTTGCTGCACTTGATACCTTTGAAGGCGAAGCAGGGCTGTATTATCTTAACAAGGAGGGCGAAAAGCTGGATAATGATAACATGGCTTTGCTAAAGAGCTTTCCGAATGTGATTTTATCGCCTCACATGGCGTTCTACACGGAACAGGCGGTGTCGGATATGGTTGAAAATTCGATAAGGGGACTGCTGGGAGTTGATGGCGAAGGAAGTGAGCTGGAGGTAGTGTGAAAATAAGCTTGATAGCTTATTTTTCACACATGCTATTTGTGCCGCAGGCGTCACAAAGTAGCTTTTATCGTGGTCAAAATTTGAGATTTTGCCTACGATTCCTCCGGCAAAAAATCATTGCCTGCGGAATGGAGATTAATGTGATTTCATAATATATTGCAGTATGAAATTGCTATAAGCTATACCTATAACCAAAATATGGATATATGAATTACCACTTTTCATACGGGTGTGATATGATAATCACAGTTAAAGAAACATGACACGAAAACCAAGAGAAGCTTACACAGCATAAACGAAAAGGAGATTACAATTATGGCAAAGAAGCATTATTCAGAGAGAAATCTTAAGTTTGAGACATTACAGTTACATGTTGGTCAGGAGAGTCCGGATCCGGTTACAGACGCAAGAGCGGTTCCGATTTACCTAACATCATCCTATGTGTTCCACAACAGCCAGCATGCCTCCGACAGATTCGCACTCAAGGATGCAGGAAACATCTATGGACGACTTACCAACCCTACAGAGGACGTGTTTGAGAGAAGAATAGCAACACTCGAGGGCGGCGTGGCAGCACTCGCAGTTGGTTCAGGAGCAGCAGCTCTCGCTTATGCATTCCAGGCAGTAGCACATGCGGGCGACCATATCGTTGCAGCCAAGAACATCTACGGCGGAACATATAACCTTCTCGCACACACACTTCCTGACTACGGCATCACAGCTACCTTCGTTGACCCGTTCGACTATGAGGCAATCGAGGCAGCTATTCAGGACAACACAAAGGCAATCGAGATTGAGACACTCGGAAATCCTAATTCAGAGGTTGTAGACATTGAGAAGATTGCACAGATTGCACACGCACACAAGCTTCCTCTCATTGTAGATAACACCTTTGCAACCCCATACCTTGTAAGACCTATTGAGTACGGTGCGGACATCGTTGTTCACTCCGCAACAAAGTTCATCGGCGGCCACGGAACAACAATCGGCGGCGTGATTGTCGACAGCGGTAAGTTTGACTGGAATTCATCGGACAAGTTTCCATGGCTTACAGAGCCGAATGTATCCTATCACGGCGTAAGCTTCGCAAAGGACTGCGCTCCGGCTGCATTCGTAACATATATAAGAGCAATTCTGCTTCGTGATACAGGTGCAACAATATCACCTGTTCATTCCTTCATATTCCTTCAGGGACTTGAGACATTATCCCTCAGAGTTGAGAGACATGTCGAGAATGCTTTAAAGGTTGTGAAGTATTTACAGAGCCAGCCGCTTGTTGAGAAGGTAAATCATCCTTCAATCTCAACAGACCCTGAGCAGCAGAAGCTCTACAAGAAGTATTTTCCTAACGGCGGCGGTTCAATCTTCACCTTTGAGATTAAGGGTGATGCCAGGAAGGCACAGGAGTGGATTGACAACCTTGAGTTATTCTCACTTCTTGCAAACGTAGCCGATGTAAAGTCACTTGCAATACACCCTGCTTCAACAACTCATTCCGAGTGCAACGAGGCTGAGCTTTTAGACCAGGGAATTAAGCCTAACACAATCAGACTCTCAATCGGTACAGAGAATATCGACGATATCATCGAGGATCTGGATGAGGCATTCAAGGCGATAGCGGAGTAAATTTATAAAATATAAGAATTAAAACAACCACGCTCGTGCGGCGTGAACCGGAAATACTATTTCAGGTTCATGGCTGTATGAGGGTGGTTGTTTTTATTTGACTCCAACATTATTATTATGGATAACATGTTGTATTTGTGCATATCACGACTTTCGTGAGAAACTTAGTTGTTCATGTGACTATGTGTAAACCCAGGACACAGTCGGGAACGCACTGCGGCACAGGTAATATATATTTTTAACGCAAAAAATATATATTTTGTCATGTAGAAGTGCTGGCGTGCGAGGGTGTATATTAAATACGGAAGACAACATTTGCGGTACTGCGAAGTGGCGGCAGGTGTTTTAAATTTGTGATAGTAACAAGTAAACCAACTCAAAATGATAGGAGGTCCGCGATGAAACGTGTAATCAGCATTATTATGGCAGCCATGCTTCTGACGGCATGCGCGAACGGTAGCAATGGGATATCGTATCCGAAGATATCGGAAAATAGATTATCATATGTAAAGAACAGTATGTCGCAGGTTAGCTGGGGCACATTGACACTGTACTATGACGGCAGAATGTACAGCGGCGGGGTCTTAAAGCAGGGAGACGGTTCGGACGCTGTGTGCGAGACGGAGCTTGGAACCGTGTACGGATATGACAGGGCACTGTGGTCAACCGACAAGAGTAAGCTGTATGCCGCCGAGAGTGAGGCAAAGCTGTACTCGGTGAAGGGTTACGACAGTACATTCAGGGTGTGCATCTACGACGAGAACAGTGATACGGTATATCTTTTTGAGTGTTTAAACGATGTGACACTCAGCAGCGGAAAGGATATTTTTAAGAAAAGGCTTGCGCTTGACAGCCATGCGGATATTGAGCTTACAGCCGGGAAAGATGGGAATGTGAAGCTCGAGGACATAGACATTGAAAAATTTCTGGGCGCGATATGTGCTGCGGCACTCATTGCGCCCGATACGCAGGGCATGCCGGACATGAACACAGATTATCTGTATGCACTCACATTCCATGACGCTGCGGGCATACCGAATGAGCTGAAGGTGTATGAAGATGGATATGTGATGTATATGCCTTTTGGGGAGACAGATTTGAGATACAGAGTTATTGTGAAGGTGGATTTGTAGGGTAAGTGCATTAGCATGCTTAGTATTGCATATCCTGGTGCAATGAAGTATTATTATAAAACGATAAGGGAGATGCCTGCGGCTTGTGGCGTTTCACAAACGCCTAGAAAAACAGAAAAGCAAAAGGAGAAAATATTATGGCTTGCACTACATTATTAGTTGGTAAAAATGCGTCCTACGATGGTTCGACCATGATAGCGCGCAACGATGACTCAGGTTCGGGGCATTTTATGCCTAAGAAGTTTGTTGTTGTAAAGGCAGATGAGCAGAAGGAGAAGTACAGGACAGTCATATCGCATCTCGATATAAAGCTTCCTAAGAATCCGCTCCGCCACACGGAGATGCCCAATGCTGTCGACGGCGAAGGAATATGGGCGGCGAGCGGCGTCAATGAGGCGAATGTCGGAATGACCGCCACGGAGACAATCACTTCAAATCCAAGAGTTTTAGGGGCGGACCCGCTTGTCGTATATAAGCCTGCCGCTGACGGAGAAAAGGAGATTCCCGGCGGTATCGGCGAGGAGGACATTGTCCACATTGTACTTCCGTACATAAAGACCGCAAGAGAGGGTGTCAGGAGACTCGGAAGCCTTCTTGAGAAGTACGGAACTTATGAGATGAACGGAATAGCCTTTCAGGATGTGAATGAGATATGGTGGCTTGAGACCATAGGCGGGCATCACTGGATTGCAAAGAAGGTTCCTGACGATGTGTATGTGGTTATGCCGAACCAGCAGGGTATAGACGATTTTGATTTTGTGGACGCTCTCGGAAAAAAGAAGGAGCATATGTGCTCCGCCGATATGAAGGAATTTATTGAGAGCAATCACCTTAATCTCTCGAACATTGAGACGGACTGGACACATTTTGACGTAAGGTCGGCATTCGGAAGCCACGACGACTCGGATCATGTGTATAACACGCCGAGAGCATGGTATATGCTGAGATATTTCAATCCGCACACGGTAAGCTGGGACGGTGCGGACGCGGACTTCACACCATCCTCGGACGATCTGCCATGGTGCCTTGTGCCGGAGAAAAAGATTACGGTTGAGGACGTGAAGTATGTGCTCTCCTCACATTATCAGGGAACTGTGTATGACCCGTATGGCGCTTACGGCGACAAGAGCATGCGCGGTGCATACCGTTCAATAGGAATTAATCGCAATGACTTCCTATCTGTTATACAGATGCGCCCTGACCTTGAGAAGGACGCTCAGGCTGTGGAGTGGGTTGCCTTTGCATCGAATGCATTCAATGTGCTGGTTCCGTTTTATGCGGATGTGCTCACGACACCGGAGTATCTTTCAAACACTACGGGAGAGGTTTCTACGGACAATTTCTACTGGGGCAGCAGAATGATAGCGGCGATGGCTGACGCTTCATACAAGAAGTCGATTTTCCACATTGAGCGCTACAAGGAGAAGGTTATGTCGAGAGGACATGAGATTATCGGACGCTACGATGCGCTTCTTGCGCAGGAGAGGGATGCCGATAAGCGCATGGAGTTAAAGACGGCAGCCAACGAGGAGGTCGCAGCGATGGTGAAGAAGGAGACACTTGCGACACTCGACAAGGTACTCTACGAGCTCAGCAACCAGATGAAGAATGCATATTCGAGGTCGGATGCATAGAACATATTTTTATCAGCATTTATCTGATTTATGAATAAGGCACAATTGGCTATGAAAATTAATATTGATGTTTTTAATCTATATGATAGAGCATGTAAGGTGTACAGAAATATATGTGCTTCCGAAACAGTAAAATATGTCCTTGTGCAAGGGGTAGATAAAACCTGGCTTGGCAAAGAAAGCGTTTCGGAAGAAGTATCTCTTGCACATGGGCAGGGAGTAGAAAAAGTCTGGCTTGGCAAAGAAACCGTTTTGGAAGAAGTATCTCCTGCACATGGGCAGGGAGTAGAAAAAGCCTGGCTCTCTAACGCAGAGTACGGTCATGAAATGCCCCCTCTTGCTGCTGAGGCTGTGAAAATATTGGAAAAAGCTGAGGCAGGAATAGTGTTTGCCAATTTTGGCGTTGAAAACTGGAATGACGAGCTCTCGCCGTGGAGTGCAGATGCCGTATTTAAAAATCAGCCCTTTTTGGGAAAAGCTGAAAATACACTCAGCTTTGTCACGGACATATTCATACCTGAGCTTATTTCAAGATACAGCCTGCCGGCTGATATTAAAATAGTAATCGGCGGCTATTCGCTTGCAGGCTTGTTTTCGCTGTGGGCGGCATATAGGACGGATATATTTCATGCCGTCGCGGCGGTGTCGCCGTCAGTGTGGTTTCCGGGGTGGATTGAATTTGCCACAGAGAAACATATTCTTGCGGATAAGGTCTATTTAAGTCTCGGAAACAGGGAGGAAAAGACTAACAATAGGATTATGGCAAGGGTCGGCGACAATATCAGGCTGCAAAAGGAGCTTCTCGACAGGCAGGACATAGAGAGTGTGCTTGAGTGGAATGAGGGAAACCATTTCAGCGCTGTGGAGGAGAGAACGGCAAAAGGATTCAGGTGGACGATATTATAATAAGCCGGAATGGTTCAGTGTGTTGACCTCCACTTAGATGGTGCAGCTCCCATCACCTGTTTAAATTGTCTTGAAAAGTGAATACTGTTATTGTAACCGCAACGCTCAGCTATCTGTTCGATTGTGTAGGCGGTTTCTGAAAGAAGCCTTCTGGCATTTTCTATACGGCTGTTGATTATATCTGCGCCGCAGGAGATACCGAAGGCTTTTTTGTATAATTCCTGAAAGTATATGGAGCTGAGCCCTGCGCACCTTGCAAGGGAGGGAATACGGTATTCACGCTGTGGATTTGCATATATATCCTGTCTTATCGAAAGAATTGCGTTGTAATGAGGTATAATGGATTTATTTTCGGCATATCGGCTTTTTATGAATTCAAAAAGAGCAAGCATAAGGTTGTCCGTTATTGCCTTGCTCTGTGCAAGTCCTGAATGGAATGCATTGGCGATAAGCATAAAATAAGCACCAACCGGGCTGTCCGGGCCAAAAATGAGCGGGCAGCCAAAAGGGATGCCACAGTCTGAAAAATCGTTGTTAGCTATACCCATCGATGCGAGGACTCCTTGAGTATCATAAAAATTTACCCAGTCATCTATATATTCATTTGAATTTCCATAGTAGAGTGCTTTGACATCGGGAGGCAGAAGCACAATACTTCCTTCCGCAACGATTTGCTTACATCCATCAATTTCAAAAACAGCTTCTGTTTTGGTATAGATTAAAATAAAAAAGTCCCTGTTTTCAATATGATAGATAACCTCATTGCATCTGTGAACAGTGTTACATGCAGTATGCTTTATGTCGAACATGATACCTCCTTGAATGATATGTCAGATACCTTGACAAAATTGTGTTTTGCCACTATCAACAAATAATATATCAGTTTATTGTAAAACCGATTACATGGCAGACAAGCAGTCTGCCCCTGACAATATAATAATAAAGCTTGTTTTGATATTACTATTTTACATCCAGAGCGTATTAAAAACATATAATATGTTAGATTTATAATACAATATGTAATTCCATTTTACAAACAGTAAAAATATAATATTTTACATGGAAGATGTTTTGCCCCGGCATCCATAGAAAATACTATAATAAAAAAGTGTATAAGGAGGATTTTTATGTACAGCACACCTGCAATGGGATGGAACTCATGGAACACATTTGGTTCCAATATAAATGAAAAGCTTATAATGGAGATGGCAGACAGGATTGTGGCGGAGGGCTACAGGGAGGCAGGATATGAGTATGTGATAATTGATGACTGCTGGTCATTAAAGGAGAGGGTTGATGGAAAGCTTGTAGCAGATCCGGCGCTTTTTCCGAAGGGAATGAAGGCACTTTCGGATTACATACATGCCAAGGGTCTTAAGTTCGGAATGTATTCATGTGCAGGCTTTAAGACCTGTGCCGGATATCCGAGCAGCTATGGACATGAATTTGAGGACGCGAAGCAGTTTGCCGAGTGGGGTGTCGACTATCTGAAGTATGATTTCTGCAATTTCCCGGCGAGCGGTGACGCTAAGAACGCATACCTTACGATGGCTATGGCACTGAGAAACAGTGGAAGGGATATCTTCTTTGCAGCCTGCAACTGGGGTGTGCAGGATCCGGCGAAGTGGATGCGCTCTAGAGGTGCCAACAGCTATCGTTCAACAGGAGATATTTTTGATGTGCCTAAGAGCTACAAGGATATATTTATGCAGCAGGCTGAGAATATAGAGGGCAATGCTCCGGGCTGCTATAATGATATGGATATGTTGATTGTAGGCATGCATGGTAATGGCAATGTAGGTATGGGAGGTTGTACCGATGAACAGTATCGCCAGCATTTTGCAATGTGGGCATTCTTAGGCTCGCCACTTATCATTGGTTCAGATATAAGGAAGCTTGATGAATATAATACCGCCACTTTATTGAACAGGGGACTTATTTCGGTAAATCAGGACATGGCGAACTGCCCGGCATTTTTGATTTATAAGGAGGCTGGCAGGAAGTATGCATTTGGAAGGCTTCTTTCGGGAAATCGAATAGCACTTGCATTTTTCAATATTGATACTAAGGAGGAGTGGGCGCAGACCATGAGCATTGCCTTTGATGACCTTGGTATTCATTCGGAATCGGGAATTGGTCTTAAACTTACTGATGTCGTAACAGGCGAGGAAAGAGGAATATTTTATGATGGCTATAGCACTAAGGTTCCTCTCGACGGCTGCGAGGTACTTGTTGGAGAGCTGGTACATTGATGTGAATGAAACACGATATAGGACAAATACCGGAGATGGACAGCTTGAAAATCTATACAAAGAAAATGGTATGAGTGTTGGTAATGGTATGCAGGAGGAACATAAAACAGATATAACGAAATTTTGCATCAGATGTGGTGCTGCATTAAGCAGCGATGAGATTGCTCTTCACAAAAAGCTTTATAATCGCGCTGCAGAGAGCTTTATGTGCATCAGGTGCAGCAGCGCATATCTCGAGGTAACTCAGGAGATGCTCACTGCAAAGATAGAGGAATTTAAAAAAATGGGTTGCACGTTGTTTGATTAATTCCTACGATAGGATATAATACATTGCTAATGACGCAGCACTATGCTATGACAGCAGGGGCAAAAGACGATTCTGCCTCTGCTGTCAATACATTGATAAAAGAGGAAGAAACAAGCTGAAGGACATGGCTGAAGCAGAAAGGTGGGCATGGCAATGAATGAAACTCTGGAAAAGCAGCTTGCGTTTATCATGGAGCTGGACAAAATTAAGAACATAACAAGACAGACCTATATCGGTGACGGCAGCCGGAAGGAGAACGATGCGGAGCACTCATGGCATCTTGCGCTTATGTGTTTCGTTCTCGCAGAGTATTCAAATGAGCCGATAGACGTACTAAAGACTATGAAGATGGTGATTATGCACGATGTCATAGAGATTGATGCCGGGGACACCTACGCTTACGATACGGAGGGAAACAAGACAAAGAGGGAACGCGAGCTTAGGGCGGCAGAGCGCATATATGCGATACTTCCCGATGAACAGGCGAAGGAGTACAGAGCACTGTGGGATGAGTTCGAGGAGATGGAGACACCGGAGGCAAAATTTGCGAATGTTCTCGATAAGCTTCAGCCGCTTCTACTCAATGCTGCCACGAATGGTATTGCGTGGGAGGAGCACGGAATAAAGGCATCGCAGGTGCTAAGGAGAAATGCGAGAGTGCATGAGGGCTCGGAGGCACTATGGGAATACGCGAGGGCATTGATTCAAAGGAACGTAGATGAAGGGCATCTGATTGACGGATAAAAAAGTTATTCTGCAGCTCAGATAAAATAGTCAGGTACGATTTACTATTTTACATGATGTTGGGTCAAAACATCCAATTTAATGGACTAGTGTATAACGTATTATATTTATGCATATCAGCTCCGTTGTCCGAAGCAAGATGTTCTAAGAACTCTGGTAAAGGTACTGTATACGTTCGCCACCGAAGCAAAGCATACATCCTTGTATGCATTGCTTCTAAAGCAGCATCCATGCTGCTTTTGGCTAGGTGCTTAGCAGAGTTCTAAGAACATCTAAGCTTCTATCAAAAGTCGTGATATGCATAAATATAATACGTTATACACAGCTAGGTTTATATAGCATGTTTTGACACCCGAATCTTAAAAGGTGGTTGTTTAAGCTATTATAAGGAAGGTGTCAGAGTTTGAAGAGAAAATATTTTAAATATATAGTAATGTTTGGTTTATGTCTCATGGTTCTTGCGGGCTGCTCAAAGAAGACGGATGTCATGCCGGAGAGCACAGAGGCTTCTACGGCGGAGGTTGAGGTTAAGAGCGGAACTACCATAGAGGACGGTGTGCTGCTCGTAGGAATATCGTCAAGTCCTTATATAACAGAGGATGAGGACGGGAAGGTTGAGGGCTTTGAGATTGACCTTGCCAAGGCGATTGGTGAGTTGACTTTTCTTGATGTAAGATTTATAAAGATGAAGTATACTGGAATATATGCCGAGCTTGACACCAGCGCTTTTGATTGTGTGATAAGCGGGATTGCTATATCTGATACAGTTGATGAAGTGTATGATTTCTCAGCTTCATATTATACTGATGAAAACGGAAATGAACTGGCAGCTGTTGTAAAATCAGGAAACAATAAGCTTCTCAATGTCCTCAATAAATCCATAGCTATCCTGAGAAACAACGGAAAACTGGATGAACTGAATGAGAAGTGGTTCCCAGTGGAGGAGACAACCCGGGGCGAAGAATAAAAAGTACTTGCATTTGTTGGAAAATAGTGATATATTAAGCAGGCTTTGTTGAACAAAAGACCTTGTTTTTACAGTATTAAGAACAGTGTATTTTGCGATATAAGGTCTGTATTATTATCCGAGTGTTCGTAACCATCCACTCGTAAAACAAAACTAAGGAGATTAAAAAATGAACAAGAAAGTATTATTTATGACTCAGGCAGCGGTAATAGCAGCTCTTTATGTTGTGCTTACTGAAATAGCAGCAGCTCTTGGCTTATCAAGCATGGCTATTCAGGTAAGATTTTCGGAGGCGCTTACCATACTGCCTTATTTTATTCCATCAGCTATACCGGGAGTTACGATTGGCTGTTTTCTTGCTAATCTGCTCACAGGAGGTGCAGTACTTGATATCGTTTTCGGAACAATAGCGACACTTATCGGCTGTGTTGGCTCATATCTTTTGAGAAAGCATAAGTGGCTTGTTCCGCTTCCACCGATTATCGCCAATATGCTTATAGTTCCATGGGTGCTTCAGACAGCCTATGGTTTCACGGACGCTTACTGGTATCTTATGCTTACGGTAGGTGCAGGTGAGGTTATCTCATGCTATATATTCGGAATGATTCTTTTGTTTGCTCTTGATAAGCACAAAAAAGCAATCTTCCGTCAATAGAAAATTTGGGACAGTTGTCAGGCACACATGTCCAGGGAATGATAGCGGTTACATATCATTGCTAAAAATCCCGGTTTCATACACGAAATATGTCGTGTATGAGGCCGGGATTTTGTTGTATATTCAATGATTATATATCAAGCTCGTTAAAGGGGATTACTGCCGGCATGTCTTTAATATGCTCTCCGATATTTTTTTCCATATAGACCATATCATACCAGCGGTTAAATTTATAACCACAGTTGTGCAGGTGGGCGCAGATTTTAAATCCCAGATGCTCATGGAAGTGTACGCTTGCCTGTGTAAGGTATTCGTCCTCAATCTCAGTGTATGCCACACAGGAGTAGAGGTTTAGTATGTTCTGTTTTTTTAAAATATTCTCCATTATTCCGTACAATTCACGTCCGATTCCCATGCCATGACAGTCGTTTGAAAGATATATCGAAAGCTCAGCGCACCATGAGTATGCGGCGCGAGGGTGGAAGGCATGTGCGTAGGCATAGCCGCTTATTTTGCCGTCAATGAGTACGGCGATATAAGGAAATTTTGTGAGTACGTCACTAATGCGTGAGGCGAATTCCTCAACACTTGGAACTTCGTATTCGTAGGTTATTGCCGTATTATTTACATAAGGCTCATATACTTTTAACAGCTCGGCAGCGTCATCGGTGTCTGCCGGCCTGTAGGTTACATTAGGTATTCTGGATTTAAAAAAAGTATCATAAATTGGTGAATTCATTTTGATTCCTCCGGTTGTGGAATATTTTTTAGGGATTATAGCACTATTACAGTGAAATGTCGAGGCAGGAATTGAACGCAGAATAAGCAATCCCCCGCTTCAAGTGTGTAGAGCACTAAGCGGT
>ERZ780150.997-NODE-997-length-20679-cov-5.918542_pt1 | contig 20679 bp, 17 predicted proteins | sample MGYA00511019_ERZ780150 | MGnify/ENA primary metagenome ERZ780150 (study PRJEB29588, sample SAMEA2151633) | human gut metagenome | biome: human gut; feature: human-associated habitat; material: faeces | place: Denmark | collected 2008/2010 ...
CTCCAACGGCGGCGGCCCCAGCTCCAGCGGCGGGAACAGCGGCAGCTCCAGCACCCCGGAGACGCCGGAGACCCCCGCTCCCGCTCAGGTGGATCTGTCCGCTTTCTATACCACGGAGAGCGGCAAATATGAGTTCGGCATGGTTACGCTGGCCGATGCGGAGCTGGCCGCCAATGTCTACCCCGGACTGTTTGACATCGCCACGGAGCAGTGCCTGCCCTACATCAACATGATGACCATGAATACCAGCGAGATCGTCCTGGTGCAGGTCACCAACAGCAGCGACGTGGACAAGGTGAAGTCCATCCTCCAGAGCCGCATTGACGCTCAGGTGGAGGGCGGCGCCTGGTATCCCAGCGCCATCGACGCCTGGCAGAACAACTCCCGCATCGTGTCCAACGGCAATTACATTATGATGGTGGTCCACGAGAGCTGCGACTCCATCGTCAGCGACTTCAACGCCCTGTTTTAAGGAATACTGGATCGGGAAAAGGCGGCAGGCCTGAGTCCAGCCTGCCGCCTTTTCCCGCAAATATGCATCCACACAAGGAGGACGCCCCATGGTCTTTTCCACCCCGGTTTTTCTATTCTATTTCCTGGTTCTGACCCTGCTGGTCTACTACCTGGTCCCCCGGAAGCTGCGCAACGTGGTCATTCTGATCTCCTCGCTGATCTTCTATTACTGGGGAGAGCAGACCTACGTGGTCATCATGTTCCTGTCCACCGCCATCGACTTCACCCACGGTCTGCTGGTGGAGCATTTTAAGGGAAAGGGTCAGCTCAAATACGCCAAAATGGCGGTGGCCTCCTCCATGTTCTTTAACCTGCTCCTGCTGCTGTTCTTCAAGTACTGGGACTTCCTGGCCTCCTCCTTCCAGGCGCTGGGTCTGACCTTCATGCCGGTGCTGGGCGTCCACCTGCCCATCGGCATCTCCTTCTATACCTTCCAGACCATGAGCTACACCATCGACGTGTACCGGGACGACGCCAAGGTGCAGCGCAGCCTCGTCAACTTCGGCACCTTCGTCACACTCTTCCCCCAGCTCATCGCCGGTCCCATCATCAAATACAAAGATCTGGGCGACCAGATCGACCACCGCACCCACTCCCCCGAGCAGTTTGCCTCCGGCGTGCAGATCTTCGTGGTGGGCCTGGCGAAAAAGGTCCTGCTGGCCAACAACATCGGCAAGCTGTGGGATACCATTCTGGCCCTCCCCGCCAGGGAGCTCACCACTGCTGGGGCATGGCTGGGCGTGGCCGCTTTCGCTTTCCAGCTCTACTTCGACTTCTCCGGCTACTCCGACATGGCTGTGGGCCTGGGCCGGATGCTGGGCTTCGAGTTCATGCGCAACTTCAACTACCCCTATATCGCCAAGTCGGTCACCGAGTTCTGGCGGCGGTGGCACATCTCCCTCGGCACCTGGTTCCGGGAGTACCTCTATATCCCCCTGGGAGGCAACCGGGTGAGCAAGCCCCGGCTGTTTTTCAACCTTCTGGTGGTGTGGGCGGCCACCGGCATCTGGCACGGGGCGAGCTGGAACTTCCTCATCTGGGGACTCTACTTCGCCGTCCTGCTGATTTTGGAAAAGGCTTTCCTGGGCAAGCTCCTCCAGAAGCTTCCCGCCGCCCTCCAGCACCTATACACCCTGTTTCTGGTACTGGTGAGCTGGGCCATCTTCGCCGTGGAGGACTTCGGCCATATGGGAGCCTACCTCAAGGCCATGTTCGGCCTGGGCGGCGGCCTGACAAACGACAACGTATCGTATTATTTTTTCTCTTTTCTCCCCATGCTTATCATCGCCGCTGTGGCCTCCACCCCGCTGGCCGCCAAGCTGTGGAAGCGCCTGCCCGAAAAGCCCAGGCTGGCGCTCCTCCCCATTCTGCTGCTGGCAGGGCTGGTCTTCTCCACCGCCTACCTGGTGGACGCCACCTACAACCCCTTCCTCTACTTCCGATTCTGACTCAGGAGGCAAGCCATGACAAAGAAATACTGCATCTTCCTCTCCGCCCTGTTCTGCGCCTTTCTCGGGGTGTTCCTGGTGGCCAATGCCGTCTCGCCCGACCGCACCTTCTCCCAGATGGAGAACCGCAACCTGGAGCAGCTCCCCGTCCCCAGTGTCAAAACCCTGCTGAACGGGCAGTTTATGAAGGACTTCGAAACCTACACCACCGATCAGTTTGTGGGGCGGGACGGCTGGATCGCCCTCAAGTCCACCACCGAGCGTGTCCTGGGCAAGAAAGAGAACAACAATGTCTATTTTGCCGCCGGTGACACCCTGATCTCCCGCTTCGACGAGCCAGACGGGGAAAAGGTGACGAATAATCTGAATTATGTGAACAACTTTGTGGAAAATGTGGATATCCCTGTGACCTTCTCCCTGATCCCCACCCAAGCCTGCATCTGGGCCGACCGGCTGCCCGCCGGAGCCCCCAACGCCAGCCAGACCGCCATTCTGGAGCAGGCCAAGGCTGCCGTGCCCGGTGCGTCCTGGGCCGACCTCTACACCCCCCTGTGGGAGCACAAGGGCGAGGACATCTTCTACCGCACCGACCACCACTGGACCAGCCTGGGGGCTTACTACGGCTATACCGGACTGGCCACCGCCCTGGGCTACACCCCCGTACCCCTGAACGACTACACCGAGACCGTCCGCTCCACCGAGTTCTACGGCACCGTGTTCTCCTCCTCCGGCGTGCGGTGGGTGCGCCCGGACACCATCTCTACCTACGTGCCCGACGACGGCATCACCGTGGCGAGTCACACCTACGACAACAAGGGCAACCCGGTGGAGGAACCCCGGCAGCTCTACGACACCTCCTTCCTCTCCGTCAAGGACAAGTACTCCATGTTCCTGGGCGGCAACCAGCCTTTGGGCGTCGTAAAGAACGCCAACAATCCCGACGGCCCCAGGCTGCTGATAATCCGGGACTCCTACGCCGACTCCCTGGTGCCCTTCCTCACCCCCCACTTCTCTGAGATCCACCTGCTGGATCTGCGCTACTACAAGCTCTCCATCGCCGACTATATCGCCCAAAACGGCATCGACCAGGCTCTGGTGCTCTACAGCGTGCCCAACTTCGTCACCGACAGCAACCTGCTCTGGATTGCGAAATAAGCCGCAAAAAATCCCCCGCTCTCTAAGGAGCGGGGGATTTTTGATCAGCTCTGCGGATTTCAGTCGCGCTGGGAGTGGCGGTTCATGGAGTGGTTCAGCTTGCCGATCACCAGCAGGACTACTACCATACACACAATGGCAATGGCCAGATTGATAACCACATTCTGAATAAAGGATGCGAGAATGTAGTTGGCGAAGCACACGGCGGCCACCGTCATGGCGTAGGGCAGCTGAGTCGCCACGTGGTTGAGGTGGTAGCATTGGGCGCCGGAGGACGCCATAATCGTGGTGTCGGAGATGGGAGAGCAGTGGTCGCCCATAACTGCGCCGCCCAGGGTGGCCGCGATGGCAATCATCAGCATATCGTTGCCGTTGATCAGTTCCGAGGTCAGATCGGCAGCGGGAATGCCGCCGGAGAACACCGGGATGACGATGGGCAGCAGGATGGTGAAGGTGCCCCAGGAGGTGCCGGTGGCGAAACCCAGGAACGCGGCGATGATGAACACTACGGCGGGCAGCAGGGCATACAGGCTGCCGCTGAGGTTCTTCACGATGCCGGCCACAAACTCGGGGGCACCAAGGCCCTTGGTCACGTCGCCGATGGTCCAGGCCAGGCACAGGATCAGGATGGCGGGCACCATCTGCTTGAAGCCCTCGGGCAGGCAGTCCATCAGCTCAGTGAAGCTCATGGCCCGGCGCACCATGAAGAAGATCATGGTAAAGATCAGGGCAACCAGGGAGCCGAGAGGCAGGGCGTCAAAGGCGGAGGTATTGGCGAAGGCGGTGATGAGGTCGGTGCCGCCGTTCTGGTAGCCCACATAGACCATGGAGCCCACGCAGCACCCCACCAGCACAAGCACCGGCAGTACCAGATCAATGACCTTGCCATTGGGATTGAACTTCATCTCTTCCACACCGGCAAAGGGGCGTTCGGGCGTGGTGTAGAGGTCGCCCTTGGCGGCGTTGTTCTCATGCTTGCGCATGGGACCGTAGTCGATATTCAGGCAGGTCATCACAACGATGAACACCAGGGTCAGAATGGCGTAATAGTTGTAGGGGATGGCTTTCAGGAAGATCTGGAAGCCCACCTCCTCGTTGCCGATGATACCGGTGACAGCCGCCGCCCAGGAGGAGACGGGCATCATAATGCACACAGGGGCCGCAGTGGCGTCGCACATATAGGACAGCTTGGCGCGGGAGATGTGGTGGCCGTCGGTGACGGGCCGCATCACATTACCGGTGGTCAGGTTATTGAAGTAGTCGTCCACGCCCAGCACGATGGCCAGGATGAAGGTGGACCACAGGGCGCCGGACTTGGTCTTGATATGGCTCACAGCCCAGTCGCCATAGGCCTTGGAGCCGCCGGCCCGGATCATCAGGGCTACCATGGTGCCCAGAATGACCAGGAACATCAGAATGCCCATGTTGCCGCCGGCATTGGATGTCAGGCGGGAGACAAAATCCTGGAACGCATCAATGGGGCTGCCGTTGGTATACAGGAAGCAGCCCACGATAATGCCCAGGAACAAAGACGAATACACTTCCTTGGTGATCAAAGCCAGGACGATGGCCGCCACCGGCGGGAGCAAGGATGCGACGGTGCCCCAGACAAAGCTGGTATGCTCCACGTCGCCCTCGGCAAATGCTGCTGTCATCAGGACACATGCAAGCGCGAAAATGACCAGCAGGAATTGGCCGAACCGTTTCATACGTGGTGAATTCATAATGGCCCTCCTACGAAATTGTGAATCCTAAAAGCTCCCCAACCCAAGGACTCGAGGGCTATCATACAAGATTGTTAACAGTTTGACAATAGATTTTTGCAAATCTTAACACACTTTGTCAATATCCGACAGAATAATCGCTAAATTTTTGTAAAAAAAGTCATGTGCTGCGCAAAAAACCCCCCGCTCCAAGAGCGGGGGGTTTTTTATGTAAGAGTTAATCGCGCTGAGAGTGGGCGTTCATGGAGTGGTTGACCTTGCCGATCACCAGCATGACAAGCACCATAGAGACAATGGCGATGGGCAGGCAGATGAAGGGAACCTGGATAAACGCGGTGATGATATAGTTGACGAAGGCCACAACCGCGACGGTTACAGCGTAGGGCAACTGAGTGGCCACGTGGTTCAGGTGGTAGCACTGAGCGCCAGAGGACGCCATGATCGTGGTGTCGGAGATGGGAGAGCAGTGGTCGCCCATAACCGCGCCGCCCAAAGTGGCAGCGATGGAGATCATCAGCAGGTTGTTGTTCAGGTCACCCACGGTCAGATCCACAGCAGGAGTACCGCCGGAGAACACCGGGATGACGATGGGCAGCAGGATGGAGAAGGTGCCCCAGGAGGTACCGGTGGCGAAACCCAGGAACGCGGCGATGATGAACACTACGGCGGGCAGCAGGGCATACAGGCTGCCGCTGAGGTTCTTCACGATGCCGGCCACAAACTCGGGGGCACCAAGGCCCTTGGTCACGTCGCCGATGGTCCAGGCCAGGCACAGGATCAGGATGGCGGGCACCATCTGCTTGAAGCCCTCGGGCAGGCAGTCCATCAGTTCGGTGAACTTCATGGAGCGGCGCACCATGAAATAAATCATGTTGATGATCAGGGCGATCAGAGAGCCCAGAGGCAGGGCGTCAAAGGCGGAGGTGTTGGCAAAGGCGGTGATGAGGTCATGGCCTCCGTTCTGGAAGCCCACATAGATCATCGAGGACACGCAGCCGATGATCAGGATAATAACAGGAATGACCAGGTCGATGACCTTGCCATCGGGATTAAACTTCATCTCAGCGGCATTCTCAAAGGGACGCTCAGGAGTGGTATAGAGGTCGCCCTTGGCGGCGTTGAGCTCGTGGGTGCGCATGGGGCCGTAGTCGATGTTGAGGCAGGTCATCACAATGATGAACACCAGGGTCAGGATGGCGTAGTAGTTGAAGGGGATGGCCCGCAGGAAGATCTGGAAGCCGACCTCCTCATTGCCGATTACGCCGGTAACGGCCGCCGCCCAGGAGGAGACGGGCATCATGATACACACAGGCGCCGCAGTGGCGTCGCACATGTAGGACAGCTTGGCGCGGGAGATGTGGTGGCCGTCGGCCACGGGGCGCATCACGTTGCCGGTGGTCAGGTTGTTGAAGTAGTCATCCACACCCAGCACAATCGCCAGGATGAAGGTGGACCACAGGGCGCCGGATTTGGTCTTGATGTGGGACACAGCCCAGTCGCCGTAGGCCTTGGAGCCGCCGGCCCGGATCATCAGGGCCACCATGGTGCCCAGGATGACCAGGAACATCAGGATACCCATGTTGCCGCCGGCATTGGAGCACAGGTGGCTGACAAAGAACTGGAACGCGTCGATGGGATTGCCGTTGACCTGCAGGAAGCAGCCAACCAGGATACCCAGGAACAGCGACGAGTAGACTTCCTTGGTGATCAGCGCCAGGCCGATGGCCACGACGGGCGGCAGCAGGGACGCGATGGTACCGTGAACCGCGCTGACAACCTCAGCGTCACCTTCTGCGAATGCGGCTGTGGTAAGAACACATGCAAGGGCGAATACGACGAGCAAGAGTTTCCCAAAGCGTCTCATGCGTGGTGAGTTCATAATAACCCTCCCTTATTTAATGCGAATCCTAAAAGCCTCCCCAACCCTAGGATTCGTACCTTATGATACACCATCATTCACAATTTGGCAATACTTTTTCGTCAAATTTAATATATACCATCACACTTTAGTAAGTCAAATTTCACATATTAAGCAAAAAGTTCTCAGCTTCCAGTGATTTCCTCACTCTGCGGAACGTTTTCTCATCCGGGCAGCGGACCGTGTGCAGGTGGATTCCGCCGGTCAATGCTGAGAGCGGACGGGCTCCGTGCTCCTCCACCCGCCGGACGAACTCAGCCACGTCGTACCGGGAGCGCACCCCCAGCAGTCCGGTGAGCTGGCCGTAAACCGGGTGCTCCACGATTACGTCCACCACCTCGCCCCCGGCGTCCACGATGGCGTTGAGCTCCCGCTCCATCTCCTCCGGAGCGTGAACACAGGCCACGGTGCGCTCCACGCCGCCTCCCCGTCCGCCCAGGAGATACCCCCGGGGCGTGGCCAGGATATCCGTCCCTCCGGCCCGGAGCAGGGCCACATCGCCCACGATGATCTGCCGGCTGACGGAGAAGCGCTCGGCCAAGGCGGCGGCGCTCACCGGCCCCACGGCCTCCTCCAGCGCCTGGGCCACGGCCTGCCGCCTGGCCTGCGCGGCTGACATTGACATGTGACAATTCCCCCTTTCTTCTCCCAGTATACCAGTTCCCGCTCCATCTGTAAATCATCTTGCTTTTTCCCCGGCGTCCGGTTAGAATAAGGTTGATCGTTTGCTGGAAAGGAGCTGTGGCAATGGACCGTGAGGAAGCCTTTGAATTTCTGGACCGGACGGCCCGCGGCATCGCGGAGATGTTCGGCTCCACCTGTGAGACCCTGGTCCACGACATGGGGGACCCCAGCCACCCCATCCTGTCCATCTACAACGGGCACGTCTCCGGCCGGACCGTGGGCTCCACCCTGGACATCCTGGGCACCGCCAAGGAGCTGGACGAGGACGCTCTGGTAACCGACTTCGTCAATCTCTACGCCACCACCCCATCGGGCCAGCAGATCAAGAGCAGCACCTTCCACCTCATCGGGGAGGGATACAACCTGGCCCTTGGCATCAACTTCGACTACAGCTCCCTGGTGTACGCCAACCGCATTCTGGTGGACCTCATGAGCGCGGAGGCCGACCTTCAGAGCGCCCTGTGGCACGGCGGGGACAGCCGTCTGGCCGATGTCTTTGACGAGTGTCTGGCCGCCGTTGGCAAGCCGGTCAGCGCCCTGAACAAGCGGGACCGGATGAAGATCATCGCCCTTCTGGACCAAAAGAACGCTTTCTCCTTCCGCAAGTCGGTGCCTTTTGTGGCCAAGCGGCTCCAGGTCTCCCGGTATACGGTCTATAAATACCTGGGTGAGCTGACCGGCGCCCATGCGGAGGAGAGCGAGGAGGAATAACGCCATGTACGAGGAAAAAATCAACGCCTATTTTGACGCCCCTGAGCGCCGGGCTGAGCTGGTGGAGGCCATCTCCCGGCTGGTACGCATTCGCAGCGTGCGGGAGGAGCCCTTGCCTGGCATGCCCTTCGGCCCCGGCCCCGCCGCCGCCCTGGCGGAGGGTCTGAAGCTGGCCGAAGAGCTGGGCTTTGCCACCCGCAACTACGATAACTACGTGGGCACCGCCGATCTCAACGACAAGGAGACCGCCCTTCACATTCTCTGCCACCTGGACGTGGTGGGCGAGGGCACCGGCTGGACAGTGACGGAGCCCTATGCGCCCAAGGAGGTGGACGGCATGCTCTACGGCCGGGGCACCGACGATGACAAGGGCCCCGTGGCCGCTGTCCTGCTGGCCATGAAGGCCGTGAAGGAGCTGGGCGTCCCCCTCCGGCGCAACGCCCGCCTGCTGATGGGCACCGACGAGGAGAGCGGTTCCAGCGACATCGCCTACTACTACGCCCGGGAGCCCTACGCCCCCTATGCCTTCTCCCCCGACGCGGAGTTCCCCCTCATCAACATCGAGAAGGGCAGCTATAAGCCGGTGTTCACCAAGTCCTGGCCCGCGGAGACCGCCACCCCCCGGGTGACCGAGTTCCGCGGCGGCTTCCGCATCAACGTGCTCCCGCCGGAGGCCGAGTGCTTGGTGGCCGGCCTGTCCGCCGACGCCGCCCGCCCCTATTGCGACCGGGCCGCCGCCGAGACCGGCGTGCGCTACGAGCTGCGCGAGGAGGGGGACAGCCTGCACATCCTCTGCCGCGGCAAGGGCGCCCACGCCTCCCTGCCGGAGGAGGGCGTCAACGCCATCACCGGCCTGCTCCATCTGCTCTGCTCCCTTCCCCTGGCCAAGGTGGGCTCCACCGCCGCCCTCCGCGCCCTGAGTGCCCTCTTCCCCCACGGCGACTGCGCCGGCAAGGCCCTGGGCATCGCCCAGTCCGATGAGCTGTCCGGGGCGCTGACCCTGGCCTTTTCCCTGCTGACCGTCAACGGTACTGGCCTGGAGGGCCAGTTTGACAGCCGGGTACCCATCTGCGCCAACGATGAGAACTGCCGCGCCGCCGCAGAGGCATCTTTTTCCAAGTTTGGCTTTTCCGTCTCCGGCGAGATGGACGCTCCCCACCACACCCCCGCTGACTCCCCGCTGGTCAAGGCCCTGCTCAAGTGCTACGAGCAGTACACCGACTACAAGGGGGAGTGCCTGGCCATTGGCGGAGGCACCTACGTCCACGATATTCCCGGCGGCGTGGCTTTCGGCTGCTGTATGCCCGGTTTTAACGGCAACATGCACGGCGCCGACGAGCACACCTGCATTGCCGACCAGCTCACCGCCGCCAAGATCTTCACCCAGGCCATCATCGACCTGTGCGGCTGAGTCCGCCTTCAGCCCCCTTGAGCAAAGCCCATGGGCTTTGCTGCGGCAATTCCGCCGCAGGCCGTTCCCCATCCGGTCCGCGCCCCGGCGCGTACTATATAAAATAAAGAGAACCGGAACTCAAAAAAGAGAAGAGAAAGCGAGGAACCCCTATGCGCAAAATCTGGAAACGTGTTACCGCAGCCGCTCTGTCCCTCACCTTCGTCCTATCCCTTTCCGCCTGCGGCGGCGGTGGTCTCAGCGCCGACGATGCCACCACGTATGTTCAGGGTATTCTGGACGAGAACTACAAAGGCGTTTATGATCCCGACTTCCTGGAGCTGATCGACATTACCGAGAATGAGGCTGAGGAAACCTACCTGTCCAGCCTGGAGACCGAGGCTGACTTTTTCGCCTCCGCCTTCCTGATCGACGACCTGACCGACGAACTCAAGGCCGAGGTAGTTGACATGTATAAGCAGGTCTACGCCAAGGCCAAGTACACCGTGGATACCGCCACGGAGGTGGACGACAGCACCTTCGGCGTCAAAGTCACTGTGGAGCCTCTGGACGTATTTGACCGGGTTGCCGAGGCCCTGTGGGGCGACACCCCCGACGCCCGCGCCGAAGCTCTCTACAGCCAGGACGTGGACTCCATGACCGATGAGGAGTACGCCGCTTATGACGCGGAGTGGTGCCGCCTGGTCATCGACCTGACCTTGGAGAAGCTGCCCGAGGCGGAGTATCTGGAGGCCCAGAGCAAGGTGGTGCAGATCACCCTGGGCGACGACAACTACTGGTCCCTGGATGAGCAGGATTTCAGCGACCTGGACTGGCTGATCCTTGACTACAACTTCTGAGTACACATGCGCCGCAGATTGGTTTCAGTCTGCGGCGCTTTTGCGATACATGGGGCATCTGTCATGCGAAAAATGGCCCGCGCCAGATGCCGCCCCGAACGGCAGGCCGTACACTTCCGCACATCTGTGTGAGTTTATCACAGACGGCAGCCCCGTCCATCCCCTATACTGGGCGCATCTCAGTAAGGAGGTTGCCTATGGATTTGCAAAAACACCACCGAAGAACGGCAAAGATCGGGGCGGATTGCGTGGCCTGCGGCTGCTGTGTCCGCGTCTGTCCCTTCTCCGCCATCCGAATCTGGAACGGTATCACAGCCCGGGTGGATGCAGACCGATGCGTCGGCTGCGGCAAGTGCGCGGCGGAGTGCCCGGCTACCATAATTACACTGGAGGAGAATCGCCCATGAAAAAGCGCTGGTATGACTTCCTCTGGATCGCCTCTCTCCTCTATCTGGTGTTGGGCTTCTTCAACATCCTCTTTACCTGGTTGGGCCTCCTCTGCTTTTTCATCCCTCTGGTCATCGCCTTTGCGGGCGGGGATAAGGGCTACTGCAACCGCTTTTGTGGACGGGGACAGTTGTTCAGCCTGCTGGGTGGACGCTTCGGCCTCTCCCGGCGGGCCGATATTCCCCGGTGGATGAAAAGCAAGGCGTTCCGCTACGGGTTTTTGGGCTTTTTTCTGCTGATGTTCTTCCAGATGCTCTGGAGCACATATCTGGTCTTTGCCGGCGCGCAGGAGCTGCGCCAGGCCGTCACTCTGCTTTGGACGTTCCGGCTGCCTTGGCACTGGGCCTACTATGGAACCCTCTTTTCCCCCGGCGTGGCCCAATTCGCCTTTGGCTTTTACAGCGTCATGCTCACCTCTACGGTGCTGGGGCTGGTCACAATGGTGCTTTTCAAACCCCGCTCATGGTGTGTGTATTGCCCTATGGGCACCATGACCCAGCTTATCTGCCGGGGGAAGCACCGGGGAGAGGCCGCCCTCCACTCCCCGGCACAAGGTAGTTGACATTTTCCCCTCCGTCCCGTATACTATAAAGTATAGAAGTCCTACTGAAGTTCATATGGTCGGATGATGGGGTGGGGAGAGCGCGGCACACCGCCGCCGCCGAAGGGGCAGCGCAGTGATCTCTCAGGCAGAAGGACCGGCCCCGGACGAGGCTCTGGAAAGCGGACCGCAGTCCGCGCCGACGGGGGCAAAACTCTCAGGCAACCGAACAGAGGCGCATGGCAGCATTGCCATGCGCTTTTTTTGACCCCAATTTTAAAGGAGGGCATGGAAATGGAACGCAAAACTCCGCTCTACGACCGCCACACGGCGGCGGGGGGCAAGCTGGTTCCCTTTGCCGGATGGCTGCTGCCGGTGCAGTACTCCGGCGTCATCGCCGAGCATAGGGCCGTGCGCACCGGCTGCGGCCTGTTCGACGTCAGCCACATGGGAGAGCTGCTCCTCCGGGGCCCCGACGCCCTGGCCAACCTCAACCGGCTCATGACCAACGACTTTTCCGGCATGGCGGACGGCCAGGCCCGCTATTCCCCCATGTGCTACGAGGACGGAGGCGTGGTGGACGATCTGATCGTCTACCGCTGTTCGGACACGGCCTGGCTGGCGGTGGTCAACGCCTCCAACATCGGCAAGGACCGGGATTGGATGACCGCCCACCTGGCCGGGGACTGCACTTTGGAGGATCTCTCCGATCAGACGGCCCAGCTCGCCCTCCAGGGGCCCGGTGCGGAGGCGCTGCTGCGCACCCTGACGGCGGACCTTCCGGCGAAGAACTACACCGCCGTGCTCCACGGCACGGTGGACGGCCGGCCCTGCCTGGTCTCCCGCACCGGGTACACCGGCGAGGACGGCTTTGAGCTCTACTGCGCCCCGGCGGACGCCCCCGCCCTTTGGGACGCGCTGACGGCCGCCGGGGCCCTCCCCTGCGGCCTGGGGGCCCGGGATACCCTGCGGCTGGAGGCCGCCATGCCCCTCTACGGCCACGAGCTCTCTCCCTCCATCAACCCCTACGAGGCGGGGCTGGGCATCTTCGTCAAGCTTGAGAAGCCCGACTTCATCGGCAAGGCCGCCCTGGAGCGGGCCCGCCCCGTGTCCCGCCGCCGGGTGGGTCTCCAGATGACCGGGCGCGGCATCGCCCGGGAGGGCTGCCCGGTGTACGACGGCGGGCGGCAGGTGGGCGTGGTCACCTCCGGCACCCACTGCCCCTGGGTGGGGCAGGCGGTGGCCCTGGCCCTGGTGGACGCGGCGTACAAGGAGCCGGGAACCCCGCTCCAGGTGGACGTGCGGGGGCGCCGGGTGGACGCCCAGGTGGTCAAAACGCCCTTCTACCGGCGGGGATAAGGGCAAACCGGCCACGCCGTCTGCCGCCCCTTTTCAGCTCATTTTATAAAAACAACCTTAAATTATACAGGAGGTTATCACCATGAACATTCCCGAGGAACTGCGCTACACCAAATCCCACGAGTGGCTCAAGGAGGAGGACGGCGTCTGCACCGTCGGCCTCACCGACTTCGCCCAGCACGCCCTGGGGGATATCGTCTTTGTCAACCTGCCCCAGGAGGGGGACCCTGTCACCGCCGGGGAGGCCCTCGGCGATGTGGAGTCGGTGAAGGCGGTGTCCGACGTGCTCTCCCCCGTGTCCGGCGTGGTAAAGGCGGTCAACGAGGAGCTGCTGGACAATCCCGCCCTGGTGAACGAGGACCCCTACGGGGCCTGGCTGATCCAGGTGGAGCAGATGACCGATGAGGAGGAGCTGCTGGACGCGGCGGCCTACGAGGCCCACTGTGCCGCGGAGGAGGGCTGACATGGCCGGATATCTGCCCGCCGCGGCGGCGGAGCGGGCCGCCCAGTACGCCGCCCTGGGCCTGTCCGGCCCGGAGGCGCTGTACCGGGACGTGCCGGAGTCCGTGCGCCTCACCGCCCCCCTGAACCTGCCCCCTCCCCAGTCGGAGCTGGAGGTCCGCCGCACCCTGGAGGCCCTGGCGGAGCAGAACCTCCGCTTCCGCACCATCCTGCGGGGGGCCGGGGCTTACGACCACTACATCCCCGCGGCGGTGAGCCGCATCGCCTCTAAGGAGGAGTTCGTCACGGCCTATACCCCCTATCAGGCGGAGATCAGCCAGGGGGTGCTCCAGTCCATCTTCGAGTTCCAGACCATGATCTGTGAGCTCACCGGCCTGGATGCGGCCAACGCCTCGGTGTATGACGGGGCCTCCGCCGCGGCGGAGGCGGTGGCCATGTGCCGGGAGCGGAAGCGGACGAGGGCCGTGGTGTCCGCCGCCGCCCACCCGGACGTGATTTCCACTATCCGGACCTACAGCTTCGGCGCGGGTACCGAGGTGGCGGCGGCCCCGGCGGAAAACGGCGTCACCGATCTCACCGGACTGCTGGATGAGACCACCGCCTGCGTCTATGTCCAGCAGCCCAACTTCTTCGGCCAGCTCGAGGATCTGCCCGCCCTGGCCGCCCAGGTACACGCCGCCGGGGCCAGACTGATCGTCGGGGTCAACCCCGCCGCCCTGGGGGTGCTGGAGTCCCCCGGCGCCTGCGGGGCGGACATCGCCGTGGGCGAGGGACAGCCCCTGGGCCTCCCCCTGTCCTGGGGCGGGCCCTACCTGGGCTTCATGGCCGCCTCCCAGTCCCTCATGCGCAGGCTGCCCGGCCGCATCGTGGGAGAGACCCGGGACAGCCAGGGAGAGCGGGCCTTTGTCCTCACCCTGCAGGCCCGGGAGCAGCACATCCGCCGGGAGAAGGCCTCGTCCAACGTGTGCTCTAACGAGGCGCTGTGCGCCCTCACCGCCTCCGTCTACCTGTCCCTCATGGGGCCGGACGGGCTTCGGCAGTTGGGCGATCAGTGCCACGCTAAGGCCCACTACCTGGCCGCAGAGCTGTGCCGGCTGCCCGGCGTGTCCCTGCGCTACCCCGGCCCCTTCTTCCACGAGTTTGTCACCGATCTGCCCGAACCCCAGAAGGTGCTTTCCGCCCTGGAGGCGCGCGGCATCCTGGGGGGCTGGCCGGTGGAGGGCGGGCTGCTGTGGTGCGCCACGGAGAAGCAGAGCCGCGCCGAGCTGGACGAGGCCGTGTCCATTGTCAAGGAGGTGCTGGACAGATGAAGCTGATTTTTGAGCGCAGCCGCCCCGGCCGGGGGAACGATCTTCTGCCGTCTCTGGACGTGCCCGCCGCCCCCCTGCCGGAGAAGTACCGGCGGAAAACGGTCCCCCGCCTGCCGGAGCTGGGGGAGAGCGACCTGTCCCGCCACTATCAGGCCCTCGCCCGCCGGGCCTTCGGCGTGTGCGACGGCTTCTACCCACTGGGCTCCTGTACCATGAAGTACAACCCCAAGCTGGGGGAGGAGGCCGCCGCCCTGCCCGGCTTTACCGGTCTGCACCCCCTCCAGCCCGCCCACACCGTCCAGGGCGCTCAGGCCGTCCTGGCCCGGGCAGAGCACCTGCTCTGTGAGATCACCGGCATGGATGCCGTCACCCTCCAGCCCGCCGCAGGAGCCCATGGGGAATTCCTGGGCTTGCTGCTCATCAAGGCCTACCACCACAGCCAGGGGGACACGGGCCGCACGGTGATCCTGGTGCCCGACTCCGCCCACGGCACCAACCCGGCCTCCGCCGCCATGGCGGGCTTCACCGTCAAAAACATCCCCTCCACCCCCGAGGGGCTGGTGGATCTGGAGGCCCTGCGGGCCGCCTGCGGCCCCGACACGGCGGGGCTGATGCTCACCAATCCCAACACCGTGGGGCTCTTCGAGAAAGACATCCTGGAGCTCACCGCCCTCGTCCACGCCGCCGGGGGCCTCGTCTACTACGACGGGGCCAACCTCAACGCCATCATGGGGGTGGCCCGGCCGGGCGACATGGGCTTCGACGTGTGCCACCTCAACCTCCACAAGACCTTCGCCACCCCCCACGGCGGCGGCGGCCCGGGCAGCGGTCCGGTGGGGTGCAAGTCGTTTCTGGCCCCCTTCCTGCCCGGTTCCGCCCTGTGCCGCAACGGCGGAGAGCACTCCATCGGCCAGGTGCGGGCCTTCCACGCCAACTTCCTGGTGGTCGTCAAGGCCCTGGCCTACCTGCTGCGGCTGGGAAACACCGGCGTGGCCGAGGCCGCCCACACGGCGGTGCTCAACGCCAACTATCTCAAAAGGAAGCTGGAGGAGGCGGGCTATACCGCCGCCTTCCCCGGCCTGTGCATGCACGAGTTTGTGCTCACCCTGGAGGAGCTGAAGAAGGAGACGGGGGTATCCGCCCTGGACGTGGCCAAGGCCATGCTGGACGCGGGCATCCACCCGCCCACCATGTATTTCCCCCTGATCGTCCACGAGGCGCTGATGTTCGAGCCCACCGAGACCGAGTCCCCCGAGACGCTGGACGAGGCGGCGGCGGTGCTGGCGGAGATTCTGCGCCGGGCGAAGGAGGAGCCGGAGGCCCTCCACGCCGCCCCGGCGAGCACGCCTGTGGGCCGCCCCGACGAGACCGCCGCCGCCCGCCGCCCGGTGGTGCGGTACGCCTTCCCGGAGGGCTGAGCCGTGTATGAGCTGATTGTCATCGGCGGAGGGCCCGGCGGCTGCGCCGCCGCCCTCCGGGCCGCGCAGGGCGGCCTGTCCGTGGCCCTCTTTGAGCCCCGCCAGGTGGGGGGCACCTGCCTCAACCGGGGGTGCGTCCCCACCAAGGCCCTCCTCCACGGGGCGGGACCGGGCTGTGACTGGCCCGCCGAGGTGGAGCGGGTGGTGTCCACCCTCCGCGCCGGCCAGGAGAAGCAGCTCCGGGCCGCCGGGGTGGAACTCATCCCTTACCGGGCGGTGGTCACCGGCCCCCACACGGTGGAGGCGGGGGGCGCGGCCTACGAGGCGGCCCACATCCTGGTCGCCGCGGGTTCCGAGCCCGCCCTGCCCCCCATCCCCGGCCTGGACACACCCGGTGTAGTCACCAGCGACGGCCTGCTGTCCGATCTGCGTCCCCTGGACCGTCTGGCCATCATCGGCGGCGGAGTGATCGGGGTGGAGCTGGCGTGTGTCTGGGCCGCCGCAGGCGCCCGCGTCACCATCCTGGAGGCGGCCCCCCGCCTCCTGCCCACCCTGGAGCGGGAGCTGGGCCAGAGTCTGGCCGCGCAGCTCAGGCAGGACGGGGTGGAGGTGTTCACCGGAGCCGGCGTCACCGGCGTCGCCCCCGGCCCTGCCGTCGCCTTCACCCACCGGGGGGAGGCGTACCGGCTGGAGGCCGACGCCGTTCTGGTGGCGGCCCGCCACCGGCGGCCTCTTTACCGGGGACCTCCTGCCGGAGCTGGAGCGGGGGTTCCTCCGGGTGGACGGACAGTTCCGCACCTCCATCCCCTCCCTTTACGCCATCGGGGACGCCATCGGCGGGGCCATGCTGGCCCACAAGGCGGAGGCGGAGGGGCGCTTTGTGGCCGACCTCCTGCTGGGCCGCGCCCCCCTCCGCGGAGTGGCCCCCATCCCCGCCTGCGTCTACACCAGCCCAGAGCTGGCCCAGGTGGGACTCACCGCCGACGAGGCCAGGGCCCGGGGCATCCCCTGTGCCGCCGGCAAGTGTGTGCTGGGGGGCAACGCCCGTACCCTCATCGAGGGGGGGAAGCGGGGCTTTGTCAAGCTGGTATTCCACCGGGAGAGCCGCGCCCTGTTGGGGGCTCAGTTGTGCTGTTACCGGGCCACCGATCTCATCTCCGAGCTCGCCCTGGCGGTCACGCTGGAGCTGACGGCGGAGCAGCTGCTCCGCCCGGTGCGCCCCCATCCCACCTTTGCCGAGGCCATTTCCGAGGCCGTGGAGGCGGCCTTCCCCCTCTCCTAGCCCCTTTTTTCCACAAAGAGGCGTCCGCTGCCGGCGGGCGCCTCTTTTCTTTCCACATTCACTCCCTCAAATTCGACCATTCTCGCCGTTCTCTCCACTTCTTCGCGCTTTCGTTGACAGAAGTCCTCTCTGCGGGTGACATAACCGCCCTCCCGTGTCGAAACCTGCGGTGATCGCTCCTTTACAAATGCTGGAAAATACAATATAATGGTCTTACGGATCAAAGAAGAAGGGAGCAGATACAAGATGAGGGAACTATTAGTCGATACCTGTACGGGGGAAGAGGAGGACGGCACTGCACACTCCTTCCAGTATTACATTCTGGTGGACGAGATGGAGCTGAGCGGCGGCCTGTCCTGCGAGAGCTATGGAGTTAAGGTGGCAGGACCGGGCGGAGAGGAGGCATCGGTGCCCAACATCACGGTCAGCGTGGAGCGCATTGACCAGCTTCTGGAGCTCCTCCGGCGCAACTGCGTCTCCCCCGTCACCCTGCGGGACGTGGTTCTTGATTGGCTTTAAAAGTACCCGTTCCGCCATGACACAAGGGTTACGCGCCGCTTTTGATTGACATACCTTCCAAAATCCGCTATTATGTGTGTAATGCCGCGCGTGTGGCGGCTGATCCAAGGAGGGTATGCAATTGTGAAAGAGAGAGAGACCTTTGCGTCCCGGCTGGGCTTTGTGCTCATCTCTGCCGGGTGCGCCATCGGCCTGGGCAACGTCTGGCGGTTCCCCTACATCGTGGGGCAGTACGGCGGCGCGGCCTTTGTGCTGATCTATCTGCTGTTCCTGGTCATCATGGGCCTGCCCATCATGGCCATGGAGTTTTCCGTGGGCCGGGCCAGCCGGAAGAGCATCCTGGCCTCCTTTCAGGTCCTGGAGCCCAAGGGGAGCAAGTGGCACTGGTACGGCTGGTTCGGCATGGCGGGCAATTACCTGCTGATGATGTTCTACACCACCATCGCCGGCTGGCTGCTGCTTTACTTCTTCAAGGTGGCTGCCGGCGAATTCCGGGGCCTGGATGCCGCCGGTGTGGAGACCGCTTTCGGCGCCATGCAGGGCAACGTAGGAATTCAGCTTCTGTTCATGGGCATCGTGGTGGTGCTTGGTATGCTGATCTGCAGCCGCGGCCTGAAAAACGGCGTGGAGAAGGTCAACAAGGCCATGATGCTCTGCCTGCTGGCCCTGCTGGTAGTGCTGGCCGTCCGCGCTCTCACCCTTCCCGGTGCCATGGAGGGCGTGAAGTTCTACCTGGTGCCCAACTTCCACAACCTGATGTACGATGCCGACGGCAGCTTTCGGCTGTTCCGCGCCATCTATGACGCCATGGGACAGGCCTTCTTCACCCTCAGCCTGGGTATTGGCGCCATGGCCATTTTCGGCAGCTACATCGGCAAGGAGCGCCGCCTGTTCGGCGAGGCCATCAACGTGGGCGTTCTGGACACCTGCGTTGCCTTTGTCTCCGGCCTGATCATCTTCCCCTCCGCCTTCGCTTTCGGCGTCAACCCCGGCCAGGGCCCCAGCCTGATCTTTGTGACCCTGCCCAATGTGTTCAACGCCATGCCGGGCGGCCAGCTCTGGGGCGCGCTGTTTTTCGTTTTCCTGTTCTTTGCCGCCCTGTCCACCGTAACCGCCGTGTTTGAGAATATCCTCGCCTGCTGGATGGACCGCTTCGGTATCTCCCGTGGCAGGGCGGTACTGGCCAATCTGGTGCTCATCTTCCTGCTGAGCCTGCCCTGTCTGCTGGGCAACAACCTGTGGAGCGGCGTGAAGGCCCTGGGCATGGGCATTATGGACTGGGAGGATTTCCTGGTGAGCAACAACCTGCTCCCCATCGGCTCCATGATCTACCTGCTGTTCTGCTGTGTATCCAAAAAGTATGGCTGGGGCTACGACCACTTCCTGGAAGAAGCAAACCAGGGCAGAGGCGTCCGCTTCCCCGCCCAGTTCCGCCTCTACTTCAAGTACGTCCTGCCCGTCATTGTGCTCATCATCTTCATCATGGGCTACTGGGACAAGTTCAAGCCCTTTATCGTGGCCGCCCTCGGCGCCTAACGACTGAAAAAACTCCTGCCGGACTCATCCGGCAGGAGTTTTTTCACGCTCCGCCCAGGTGTAGAGGAGGACAGCTCCCAGCACCGCCGCGCCTCCGGCAAGCTGGAGTGGACCGGGCACCTCTCCGAACAGAGGGATGGCCGCCAGGGAGGAGAAGACCGGCTCACACAGCTTTGCGGCGGACACATAGGATGGGGACAGGTACTTCAGGCACCAGCTAAACAGGCTGTGTCCCAGGAGAGTGCACAGCACCGCCAACGCCAGACCAATGAGCCACTCCCGGCCGCCGTAGCCCGTCAGGGGCGTCCCCGCCGCAGCGGTGCCCAACAGCAGGGTGAGAAAGCAGGCCAGATAGGTCAGAAAGGTGTAGACCGTGGTAGACAGATGGCCCCGCTGTATCCGTCCGATGAGGGTATAGACGGCGGCGGCCGAGGCCGTAGCCAGGGCCAGCAGGTTGCCGGACAGCTCCCCTGCCCCGCCGCCTCCGGAGAGGGCCAGCAGGGCGCTGCCCCCAAAGGCCAGGAGAATGGCCCACACCCCCAGCCGTGGGATTTTTCCATGCAGGAACAGGGCGAAGCCCATGGCGGTGAAAATCACCTCGGTGCTCACCAGCACCGTGGAGGAGGCCACGCTGGTACGCTTAAGGGACTCAAACCATGTGAGGAAGTGGAGTGCAAGCAGAACGCCGCTGGCCCCGCACAGGACCAAATCCCGCGCCGTCACCCGCCTCAGTTCCGCACGGCACCGCAGGAGCACTACCGGAAGCAACAGGAGCACCGTCCAGCCCAGGCGGTAGGCTGCGGTCACCCCGGACGGCGCCTGGGAAAACCGCACCAGAATGGCCGAGGCGGAGACGCCCAGCACACCCACCATGAGAATCAGTTTTGCGTTCCGCTCCGCTATGGAACCCCTCCCCCGCTGTGATAGAAAGCGGAGGCCCTCCGGGGAGGGCCTCCGCTGTATTGGTGGCGCAATGTGCCTCTTACTTCGCGGCCTTGGCGGCGCGGATGGCCTCGATGAGCATGGGGGTGACCTTGTAGAGGTCGCCCACGATGCCGTAAGAAGCCACGTCGAAGATGGGGGCGGACTCGTTCTTGTTCACCGCGATGATGCACTCGGAGTCCTGCATGCCAGCCAGGTGCTGGATGGCGCCGGAGATGCCCAGGGCCACATAGATGCGGGGGTGCACTGTCTTGCCGGTCTGGCCCACCTGGTGGTCGGCGGAGATCCAGCCCGCGTCGACACAGGCGCGGGAGGAGCCCACGACGCCGCCCAGGACGCCCGCCAGCTCCTCAGCCAGCTTGATGCCGCCCTCGACGTCCTTGCTGATGCCGCGGCCCACGGAAACCACCACGTCGGCGCCGATCAGATCGACCAGCTTCTTGGCGGCCTTCTTGACCTC
>ERZ780150.1003-NODE-1003-length-20626-cov-2.923825_pt1 | contig 20626 bp, 20 predicted proteins | sample MGYA00511019_ERZ780150 | MGnify/ENA primary metagenome ERZ780150 (study PRJEB29588, sample SAMEA2151633) | human gut metagenome | biome: human gut; feature: human-associated habitat; material: faeces | place: Denmark | collected 2008/2010 ...
CTGCCGTCCTCCGCCGGGGAAGTGATGTGGTAAGCGTCGCAGGTAGCTCCATAGCCGCCTAACTCCGCGTAAATCTTCGCTCCTCTGGCCTGGGCATGCTCCAGGGACTCCAGCACCACAACGCCGGCGCCTTCTCCCATAACAAAGCCGCTGCGCTCCGCATCAAAAGGAATGGAGGCCCGCTCCGGATCTGTGGCCGAAGACAGGGCAGTCAATGCCGTAAATCCGGCAACGCCAGTGGGCGTAATACTGCTTTCCGTTCCTCCGGCTACCATTACATCGGCCTCGCCGTGCTGAATCGAGCGCATAGCTTCCCCAATGGAATGAGTTCCGGTGGCACAGGCAGTCACCACATTGATACTCTTACCCTTTAAGCCAAACTGGATGGATACATTTCCCGCCGCCATGTTGCTGATCATTAACGGAACCAGCAGCGGATTCACCCGGCCGGGCCCTTTATCCAGAAGTTTTTTATATTCTCTCTCCACCGCCTGAAGGCTTCCGATGCCTGAGCTGACACAGACGCCAACCCGGTATGGATCTTCTTTTTCCATGTCGATTCCTGCATCCTTTAACGCCTGGCCGGCAGCCGCTACCGCATACTGAGAAAATACCTCCATCCGTCTTGCCGCCTTGGGATCCATATACTGCTTCGGATCAAAATTCTTGACCTCAGCAGCCAGCTTTGCCTTATAATCAGTCGTGTCAAAATACGTAATCGGGCCAAATCCCAGCTTTTTTTCCTTCAATCCGTTCCAGAAAGACTCTACGTCATTTCCAATGGGAGTAATGGCTCCCATGCCCGTTACAACAACTCTGTTCATATGCACTCCTTTTTGCAACCCTTGCCTGCGGAACCTGACGCAGACCGCATTTTTCGCGCATGGCTGCTCCGGATTGGAGCCGCCGTCTCGTTCCGATGCGCAAACCGTCCCTGATGGACAGATGATTACATGGCCATTCCGCCGTCCACGGAAAGCACCTGACCTGTGATATAAGACGCATGATCAGATGCGAGGAAAGCAACCGCCTCCGCAACATCGCTTGTCTCACCAAACCGTTTTAACGGAATCTGTTCGCCCATGGCCGTTTTCACGTCCTCCGGCAGCACCTCTGTCATCTCCGTTTTAATAAATCCGGGTGCCACCGCATTGCAGGTAATTCCTCTGCTTCCAAGCTCTCTGGCCACGGACTTTGTCAGTCCGATCACACCGGCCTTGGAGGCGCAGTAATTGGCCTGTCCGGCATTTCCCATGACGCCGGATACAGAGGAGATATTAATAATCCGTCCGCTTCTCTGTTTTAACATCTGCCTTGACACATGCTTAATACAGTTAAAAGCGCCCTTTAAGTTCGTATCCAGAACTGCATCGAAATCTTCTTCCGACATTTTCATAATCAGATTGTCTCTGGTGATGCCGGCATTATTGACCAGGATATCCAGACGTCCATACTTCTTTACAATTCCCTGGATCATGTCCTGAGAAGCGGCAAAGTCCGCCACACTGCACTGAATTGCTTCCGCTGTTCCCCCGGCCTCTTCAATTTCCTTAAGAACTTCTTTTGCCTTTGCCTCAGAACCGTTGTAATTGACGATAACCGTGGCTCCGTATCCTGCCAGAGTCAGGGCAATCTGCCGTCCAATGCCGCGGCTGGCTCCTGTTACCAGGGCAATCTTTCCACTCAGATTCATTCTTTTACTCCTGTTATTTTCAAGCTAAAGCCGATTCGTCCAGGCTCTTTTAAATCATTTCGCTTTTCCCATGATTTATTTGAGCTTTTCCAAATCGTCCAGTTTTTCTATATTAAGAACCGTTACATCCCTGCTGATCTTCTTCACAAATCCGGCCAGAGTTTTTCCCGGGCCGATTTCCACAAACCGGTCCACTCCGTCCGCAATCATATATTCCACACTCTGCTGCCAGCGAACAGAGGAAGATACCTGCCGGATCAGCAGAGGCTTCACCTCATCTGCCTCTGTCACATACTGAGCCGTCACATTGGCCACGTAAGGAATCTCCGGACGGTGAATTTCCACCTGCTCCAGAAATTCTCCCAGCTTCTTTCCTGCCTCCTCAAGCAGATAAGAATGGAAGGGACCGCTGACGTTTAAAGGAATGATCCGGCGTGCACCGGCTTCCTTTAACTTCTCCGCCGCCTCCTCTACTGCTTCCTTCAGACCGGAAATCACGATCTGGCCCGGGCAGTTATAATTCGCCACCTGAACATTGGCAATGGGATCCACCACCGCGTTGATCTGCTCCGCATTCATGCCAAGAACGGCGCTCATCCCACCGATGCCGGCCGGAACGGCCTCCTGCATTAAGATTCCCCTCTGACGTACCGTGCGGATCGCATCATCCTCCGACATCACGCCGGCTGCAGCCAGAGCACAGTATTCTCCCAGGCTCAGTCCTGCGGTTACATCCGGGCGGAATCCCTGTTCCTCCATAACCTTTAACATGGCCGTGCTGGCTGTTACCATGGCCGCCTGCGTATATTCCGTAATATCCAGCCTGTCATTTTCCTCAAAGCACAGCTGGGGCATGGAAAATCCCATTAACTGTGTCGCCTTGTCAAAGATTCTTTTTCCGGTCTCAGTCTGCTCATAGAAATCCTTACCCATTCCGCAGGCCTGGGCTCCCTGTCCAGGGAAAATAAATGCGATCTTGCTCATACCTGTAATCTCCTTATCCTAAATCCTGTTTGTTTCCATCCAATCCGGCGCCTGCGTCCCAGGTCCCTAATTCCAATGCATCAATTTTCCCGCCTGCGCCATGATTTCCTCAATCATCTCCTTACAGGTCTGTTCCTTGGATATCATGCCCGCAATCTGTCCGGCCATGACGGTTCCGCCGTTTACATCGCCTTCCATGACCGCCTTGCGCAGAGCTCCCAGAGTCAGGTACTCCAGTTCCTCAAAGGACCTGCCCTCCTGCTCCAGCTTGATGTATTCCCTGGTCATCTGGTTCCTGAGTCCTCTTACAGGGTGGCCATGGCTGCGTCCTGTAACCGTGGAATCAATGTCCTTGGCCTTGATAATGCGCTGTTTATAATTTTCATGTACAATGGATTCTTTGGCAACCACAAACCTGGTTCCCATCTGGACCGCCTCAGCGCCCAGCATAAAAGCCGCGGCCATTCCTCTTCCGTCTCCGATACCGCCTGCCGCGATAACCGGGATGGAAACAGCGTCCGCCACCTGGGGAACCAGAGTCATGGTGGTCTGCTCTCCTATATGGCCGCCGGACTCCATGCCCTCAGCCACCACTGCGTCCGCCCCATACTTCTCCATACGGCGGGCCAGGGCCACGCTTGCAACCACGGGAATCACCTTAATGCCCGCTGCCTTCCACATTTCCATATATTTTTCAGGGTTTCCGGCGCCGGTGGTAACCACCTTGATGCCTTCCTCCACAACCACCTTTGCCACATCGTCCGCATGGGGACTCAGCAGCATGACATTAACGCCAAAAGGCTTATCTGTCAGTGACTTTGCCTTTTGAATTTGTGCTCTTACAACATCTGCCGGTGCATTTCCTGCCGCGATAAGTCCGATACCGCCGCCGTTTGAAACAGCTGCCGCAAGTTCAGCTGTAGCTACCCACGCCATACCGCCTTGAATAATAGGATATTCAATACCAAGCAATTCACATAATCTTGTCTTCATTTCTCTTCTCCCTTTCTTATTTAACGTATTTGTTTTACCACTCAATAAGTGCCGCACCCCATGTAAGTCCGCCGCCGAAGCCTACAAGTACAACCTTGTCGCCCTTTTTAATTCTGCCTTGCTGAACTGCCTCTGTAAGTGCAACAGGGATACAAGACGCTGATGTGTTACCGTACTTTTCAAGGTTCAAAAATACCTTTTCATCAGTGATACCCATTCTCTTTACGGCACTTTCAACAATTCTGTAGTTAGCCTGGTGAGGTACAACAAGTGCAATATCGTCCCAAGTCAATCCTGCACTGTTTACAACTCTTGCGCTTGCGTCTGCCATTGCTTTGACGGCAAACTTCATAACAGCTTGTCCTGCCATCCAAATAGTATCTTTTCTGTGGCTTATTCTCTTTTCTGTTTCTTCATCATCATTTCTGTATGCAAGACTTGTTATAGCGTGACCGCTTGAGCCGTCTGCACCGATGTCTGTTGCGATAATACCCTGTTCTTCACTTGCAGACACAACTGCCGCACCTGCCGCGTCACCGAACAATACGCAAGTTGCTCTGTCCTTATAATCTGTAGCCTTGCTTAATGTGTCGGCACATACTACAACGATATGCTTGTATGTTCCTGCTTTTATAAACTGTTCTGCGATAGTAAGACCTGTAACAAATCCCGAACAAGCCGCATTATAGTCAAAGGCCGCCGCATTTACCGCACCAAGATTGCTTTGTACAACACAAGCACAAGCCGGTGTGAAGTAATCAGGTGTAACTGTTGCAAGCATTATAAGGTCAATATCCTCAGGTGTAAGTCCTGCATTTTCAATAGCACGCTTAGCGGCGATTGTTGCCATATCCGTTGTATATTCGTTGTCGGCTGAAATATGTCTTTCCTTTATGCCTGTACGTCTTGTTATCCATTCGTCGTTTGTATCAACAATGCTTTCCATATACGCATTGTCATATACCTTTTCCGGAACATATCCGCCTACACCTGTTATCTTTGCATTAATCATTACTCTTTTCCTCCATACAGTTTATATTATTAACTATTTCTTCTATTAAGTTTGTTTCAACAAATTTCTTTGCCTGTCTGATTGCAGAAAATACCGCTTTACCATCTGACGAGCCGTGTCCTTTTATAACGGGTCGTTTTGTACCTAAAAGCGGTGCACCGCCGTATTCACGGTAATCCATAGACTGTTTAAACTCATTTAAGCCGCCCATTACAAATATTGCACCGAGCTTTGTAAACAAGTTTTTCATAAATATATTTTTAACTTTCGTACTTACGACGTGTCCCATACCCTCAACGGTTTTAAGTATTACGTTTCCGACAAAACCGTCACAGGTAATTACGTCAGCCGTACCTTCCATAACATCTCTGCCCTCAATATTGCCGATAAAGTTTATAGGTGCTTTTTTCAAAAGCGGGAATGTTTCCTTTGTAAGTTCATCGCCCTTGCCTTCTTCTTCACCGTTTGACATAAGTCCGACAGTCGGACTTTCAATTCCGAGTACATTCTTCATATATATACTGCCCATAATACCGAACTGAACAAGATTTTCAGGTTTGCAGTTTGTATTTGCACCAGCGTCTATAAGCATTTTCGGTCCTTTTGCACTCGGCAGAAGCGTTGCAAGTGCAGGTCTTAAAATCCCCTTTATTCTTCCGACAATAAGCAATCCCGACGCTAAGAGCGCACCTGTATTACCCATCGAAAGCATTGCATCACCCTCGCCTTTTTTCAGCATATTTGCCGCAACGACCACCGATGCATTTTTCTTGCTTCTTACCGCCTTTGCCGGTTCTTCGTGGTTTGTTATCACTTCATCAGCATTCGCTATACTGATTTTATCATTTGGGTAGTCATATGCCGAAAGTTCCTTTTCGACAACCTCTTTTTTGCCGACAAGAACTATTTCCACATCAAGTTCCTTTACCGCTCTTACAGCCGCCTCGACAGGCGCCATAGGAGCATTGTCACCACCCATTGCATCTACTATAATCTTCATCTTTCCTCCGACTATTTCACATCAGTCATAACAAGGCTGAATTTTCCTCTGAATACTTCGTTCATATTTGCCTTTATGACAACACGAACGATATATCCTCCGTCTTTTACTCTCATAACGTCCGACTTGGCAATCAGTCTTTCCCCTGCGTGTGCCTCGTGCATATATTTCACATTTGCGATTTTTACCAACGCCGCCTTCGCGTCAATAACGCTTAGCGCCAAATTTTCCGCAAAAGCATATATACACTGTCCTTTTATTATGTCAGTACCGTCAAAGGTCATCGTATCATCGGTTTTAAGCACCGATATTCCGTCATGATACAAGTTAAGGTCAAGCACTTCGCCAACCGCCGTATCCGCCACCAAACCTTCTTCCGCCACCGACTTTATTCTCTCACGATATTCTGCTATACCAAGTTCCGCTCTGTCAAAACGAATAGTGGACACGCTCACGTTACAGGCCTGTGCAAGTTCTTCGTCTTTCAAAAACGGATTTTGTTTTATTTTTCTGAGCAAATACTCATGACGTTTCTTTTTCAATATTGTTCTTGTCACTTTCAAGCGTTCCTTTCTATGTTTTTTCGACATTTTATTAATTATTGTTAGTAGTAGGTACTAAATCAATAACCTCAATGATTATATACTATCGTTAATAACTTTGCAATATTTTCTTGCAAATAAACATAAACATTGTACAATATGTTTAAATATATTGCTCTAATATGTTCATAATTACCCAATAGATACAAAATATTGTGCTGTGTAGTCTGTTTAACACCTGCTACCAACACCATATTGTATCCGTAAATCATCATTTTTTTATGATTATAAACGCAAAAACAGACAAAACAATAATGTTTTGTCTGTTTTTATATTGTATTTTATAGGATTATATAGGATTATTTGTCTGAATTGTCACATTTCTTGTGACAGAAGTCACAATTATTTTCAAGCGGTGCTTCACCCTTTTTGCTTCTGTAATCGTTGATTGCCGACTGAATAGCCTCTTCAGCAAGAACAGAGCAGTGAATTTTTTCTTTCGGAAGTCCGTCAAGAGCCTCCATAACTGCTTTATTTGTAAGAGCAAGTGCCTCGTCAACAGTCTTACCCTTAACCATTTCAGTTGCCATTGAACTTGTTGCAATAGCCGCACCGCAACCGAATGTCTTGAACTTAACGTCTTTTATAACATCGTCTTGAATATCCATATATATCTTCATAATATCACCGCACTTTGCATTGCCGACTTCACCGACTGCATTTGCGTTGTCTATCTGACCTACATTTCTTGGATTTGAGAAATGGTCCATAACTTTTTCACTGTACATAATTAATTATCTCCTTTCTCTACACCCTCATATAAAGGTGACATATCTCTTAATCTTTGTATAATCGGAGGAAGTACCTCTACTACGTAGTCAACATCCTCCTCTGTTGTTTCATCGCCTACACTGAGTCTTAGCGAACCGTGAGCAATTTCGTGAGGTAAACCGATTGCAATAAGAACGTGTGACGGATCAAGCGAGCCTGACGCACAAGCACTTCCGCTTGACGCCGCAACGCCTTTCATATCAAGCATCATCAATATTGATTCGCCCTCAACATACTGGAATGAGAAGTTTACGTTATTGCAAAGTCTGCCCTCGTCCTCAGGACCATTAAGACGGCAATAAGGAATATTCTTTCTGATACCCTCAATTAATCTGTTACGCATTTTCTTTGCGTGTTCGATATTTTCATCAAGGTTTTCCGTTGCAAGCTCAAGTGCCTTTGCAAGACCTGCTATACCTGCAAGATTTTCCGTTGCTGCTCTCTTTCCTCTTTCCTGTCCTCCGCCGTGAATAAGGTTGTCTATTCTTATACCGTTTCTGATGTACAACATTCCGACACCCTTAGGACCATGGAACTTATGTGCAGAAAGTGAAAGCAAGTCAACGCCTAAATCCTGCAAATCTATCTTCATATGTCCGATAGCCTGTACTGCGTCCGTATGGAAAATAACTCTGTGTTTCTTTGCAATTTCCGCAATTTCCTTAATTGGCTCAACTGTTCCGATTTCATTGTTAGCCGTCATTATTGAAATAAGTATTGTATTGTCCTTTATAGCGTCCTCAACAGCTTTCGGACTTACAAAACCGTATTCGTCAACATCAAGATAAGTAACTTCAAAGCCATGCTTTTCAAGATATTCGCAAGTGCTTAAAATTGCGTGATGTTCGATTTTGCTTGTTATAATGTGGTTGCCCTTCGACTTGTTTGCAAGTGCAATACCTTTTATCGCCCAGTTGTCAGCCTCGCAACCGGAACCCGTAAAATAAATTTCGTTTACGTTTTTTGCATTAAGACTTTTTGCAACGCTCTCTCTAAGCTTATAAAGTGCCTGTTCGGCATCTCTGCCTATTTTATAGAATTTCGATGACGCATTGCCGTATATATCTGTATAATATGGCATCATTGCATTAAGAACTTCTTTTTTAAGGCTTGTAGTAGCATTGTTGTCCATGTATACTGAATTCATTAAAATCATCTCCTGTATTAAAGTTGAACATTTGAATAACTGTTCAAACATATTTTACTTTATATTTCCTACTTTGTCAATAGGTTTTGTAGATTTTCTTTCTTTTATTCTATACAAAATTTATGTCTGTTTTACATCATTGCTTTATTTAATATTCCAATTTTATTTATTGCTATACTTCTTATTTTGAGATATAATATATATTAACAATGTAATTTTGAGGAGATAAAAATGAACATTACCGGTATTATAACAGAATACAATATTTTTCACAACGGACACAAATATCAAATTGACGAAATAAAAAAACATTCGGACGCAGTGATTGCCGTAATGAGCGGCAGTTTTGTACAGCGTGGTGACGTTGCGATAACGGATAAATGGTCACGTGCAAAAACGGCACTTTTGGGCGGTGTTGACCTTGTTATTGAACTTCCTGTATGTTATGCATTAAATGCCGCACCGAATTTTGCGACAGGCGGTATTAATATTTTAAACGCACTCGGTGTTGTCAACAACATTTGTTTCGGCTCCGAATCAGGCAGTATCGATGAACTTATGTCTGCCGCAGAATTGCTTGAAAACGAAAACAGCGAAATATCCGAAAAAATAAAAAAATACGTTATGGGCGGTATGAGTTATCCAACCGCGCTCACAAAAGCATATTCCGCACTTATCCCGTCAGATATATTGTCTGAGCCAAACAACATTCTTGCAACGGAATATATTCGTGCATTAATCCGCTCTGACAGCAAAATCAAGCCTATGACCGTCAAACGTCACAAAGCAGGCTATCACGACAGAAATTTGTATCAAAATATAGCAAGTGCGACAAAACTTCGTGAAATGAAAAGAAACAATGAAAATATAAATGACTTCATACCATATAAATTAGAAGATATTAATTGTGACATTCCGTACGACATATCGAATTTGGACAGTGCAATCATTTCAAAATTACGTCTTATGACCGCTGAAGAATTGCAAAATATCAGTGAAGTTACAGAGGGGATTGAAAACAGAATTTTAAGCAGTGCAAATATGTCATACAGTTTTGAAACCCTTGTCGAAAACGTTAAAAACAAGCGGTACACCACAAGCAAAATCAGACGTATGATAATCTCAGCTTTGATAGGCTTTACAAAGGATATATACTCCCCTATGCCACAGTATATCCGCATTCTCGGTATGAATAAGGTCGGTATGACGATTTTAAAACAGGCAAAAGACATCTGCAAAGTTCCGATAATCACAAAAACAGCTGACTTTAAAGAACAAAGTCCGCAATTTAATCTTGATGTGCGTGCCACAAATATAGCAATGCTATGCAATCCCATACCGACACACCGTATCGGCAATGCGGATTTAAAGAAATCTCCTATTATAATGAAATAAAAATATTTTTTTCTTGCATTTGAACGCATTTTTTTAATATTTTTTAATTTTTTTGTAAAATACCCTTGCACAGTATGTTAAATTCTGATAAAATATATGTAATGGTTACGAAAAATTTGTAATAATATTTACGAATGTTATTCGTTTAAATATTATTCTATAATCGAAAGGATTGATATTTAATAATGGATAGAACTATACTCATTATTGAGGACGAACAGAAAATTAATGATATTCTTGCATTTTCACTTGGCAAAGACGGTTATAAGACTTTGTCTGCATTTGACGGCGTAAAAGGTCTTGAAATGGCACTTAAAGAAAACCCTGACTTAATTTTACTTGACGTAATGCTACCCGGAATGGACGGTTTTGAAGTATGTCGAAAAGTTCGTGAAAAATCACAAGTTCCTATTATTATGCTTACTGCCCGTGAAGACGAAGTTGACAAAGTTTTAGGTCTTGAGCTTGGTGCGGACGACTACATAACAAAGCCGTATTCAATGCGTGAACTTACCGCAAGAGTTAAAGCCAACCTAAGAAGAAGTACGGCACAGCCTGTTGTTGAGGAAGAACCTGAAAATCAAAATACAATTAATTCGGGTGAGCTTTCAATCAATGTTGAAAGATACGAAGTTGCTAAGAACGGCGAAATTATCGACATAACACTTCGCGAATTTGAACTTCTTAAATTTCTTGCCATGCAGCCGGATAAAATTTTCTCACGTGAGAAATTGCTTGAAAATGTATGGGGTTACGAATATTACGGAGATGTTCGTACTGTCGATGTTACGGTAAGACGTCTTAGAGAAAAAATCGAAGATGATCCGAGTATGCCTAAATACATTATCACAAAACGTGGCGTAGGCTACTATTTTAACAAATAATATTGAACTCATACACCCGAAACATTAATTTGTTTTGGGTGTTTTGTAGTATTTAAGTATTTATTATAGAAAGGTTTTTATTTTATGTTTAAAAGTATACGTTGGAAAATAACAGTTATATTTGTACTTCTTGTACTCGCCACGGAATTATTTATAGGCGGTTTCAATATTTTAGGCGTTATGAAACATTATCACGATGATTTTTCAAACAGCATTAATGAGGTATTCACCGAAGATATTAAAAACGACCTTCTTGCCGCCGCAAACGAAATAAGTATTCCTGCCGAAAGTACGGATACATCTATTGTTATAGAAGAAAATTCCCAAAGCAATATTAATTTAATCAACAATATCCTATCTTCCCACTCAGGCAAACTCGGAATTACATCATCAAGATATTACAATATTGTTGACGGTTCATCGGGCGAGATTTTATTTTCATCAAACGGCTCTACAACCACCGACGCAACTCCGTCACTTATGAATGCCCTAAACGGTACGGAATCGAAAGAAACAAAGCTTACTCAAAGCTATATGGACTACGCATTTCCGCTACACAACGGTGACGCGGTAAAGTATGTTATATACATCAAAGACACTTGCCAAATGCAAAACAGCGTAACTCACAGTATGGTGACAATTCTTTTGATTTTATTGTTGGTATCTCTTATTATATCATCAATCGCGGGAAGTATTATTTCAAAGTCTATCACCGACCCTATCAAACAGCTTTCGGTACAGGCAAAAAAACTTGCGGCAGGTGATATAAACGCACTTCAAAAATCAGATTCAAATGATGAAATTGCCGACCTTACAAACTCGCTTATCAATCTTGCTCACACAAGAAAGCAGTCCTCCGACCAAGCAAAAGGCGAAAAAATTAAGGTTGAAACCATTCTTCAAAATATGAATGACGGTATTATCGCATTTGACTTAAAAGGCAATCTAATCCATTTTAACCGTGAAGCAAAAAAACTTCTTAACCGCCAGTATCTTGACGATATTAGATTTGACCGTTTCTTTAAAGAAATCAATGCAAACATCACGCTTGGCGATTTGCTTTATATGAATCCCGACGGTTCTGTCGAACGTGAAATCAAGCTTGCAAACCAATATTTACGTTTAAACTTTGCACCGTTCAAGGCTGATAACAAAGTCGGCGGTATCATTGTCGTTATACACGATGTTACAAAGCAGGAAAAACTTGAGCAGTCACGTCGTGACTTTGTTGCGAACGTGTCGCACGAACTTCGTACACCGCTTACAACAATCAAGTCTTACTCCGAAACACTTGCCGATATGCCCGATGTTGACAGAGAATTGCAAGTACGTTTTCTTGACGTTATCGCGTCCGAATCTGACAGAATGGCAAGAATTATAAGCGACCTGCTTACCCTATCGGAGCTTGACGAAAACCAAACATTCACAAAACCGCCGGAGCCGATCGACATTCGTCAAATGCTTGAATCAATCGTTGAGCGTATGTCGCTTACGGCAAAGAAGAAAAATCAGACTTTAACATATCACCCTATTAATGAAGTGCCTGTTATATCCGGCGATCACGACGGTTTGGAACGCGTTATTATAAATATCGTCAGCAACGCGATGAAATACACACGCGAGGGCGGTACTATCGAAGTATATTCAAGCAAGGTTTATAACGACATTTGTATCAAAGTAGCCGATAACGGTATCGGAATACAAGAAGATAAACTTCCGCACATTTTCGACCGTTTCTACCGTGTAGACAAGGCTCGTTCGCGTGACACAGGCGGTACAGGTCTTGGTCTTGCCATCGCAAAACAAACGCTTGAATCATCATTTAACGGTAAGATTAAAATATCAAGTGAATTCCACAAAGGAACTGAAGTAACTATCACTATTCCTGTCAGTGAATAAGGAGGCTTGTTGAAGTGAAACGTTTTCCTATAAAAGTTATTTTACTTTCATTGTTTATAGTAATAAACCTGACCGTTATTTGTACATTCCCCACTTCTATGTCCGATAACGATTCTGAAGAGGTTGTAAACAATCTTGTTACTTTTTTGAACAAAAACGATATGACCGTTTCTCCGACAATTATCGATAAAGAAACAAAAAAAGTTTCTTCTGCCACACTGCAAAATTTTATTGAAGACAGAGATGCTTTTGCAAAAAATATTTTAGGAGCAAAAAAAGAAGTAACAAAAAATGGCGAAACATACACAGCAAATGGAAATCAAGTTATTTTTGACGGCAATAAGTTTTCTTTTGTACCGAAAACACCTGTTGCATTGTCCGAAACGCACGGCATAGATGCGGTTAATGCCTCAAAGAAAGGTAAAAAAATCGCCGCTTATTACGGTTTCGACAGCCAAAACGCTTTGATTGTTTCATCTGATGACAACGGAAAATATCATATTTTTATGACTTACACAATAGAAAATTTACCTGTCTTTAATGACTATATGACATTTGATATAACTTCCGACGGTCTTATAGGTTTTAGCGGTGTATGGTTTACGCAAAATTCACTCGGCGAATATCGCAACGCAAAAAGCGTTGCCGACGCTCTGCTTGAATTTTCGGCAAGCAAAGATAAACCCAACGGCAAAATCGAAATAAGTGATATTACTCTCGGATATAATATCGTTGATTTTGACACCTCCCCTACCGAACTTCAGCCCGTATGGAGAATAACATTGAAAGACGGCTCAAAATATTATATAAACGCATAAAAAATGCACATCTGACAGATGTGCATTTTCTTTATTATTACTCAAACAAAATATCTTTCTTCTCTAACAATTCATCATTTTCAAGAACATCTTTTTCAAACTTTTCAACACCCAAGCGGTCTATCGCAACGCCAAGACGTTCTTTTTGATTTGCGTTAAGTTTAAACCAAATCATTGTCTTTTCAAGTATCGGTGCAATTTCTTCTTCCGAAACGAACTTTGAAAGCGGTGTACCCATTCTTGATTTTTTACCCCATGTACCGCCTACATATATTTGATAAACGACTTCATTATGCGGTTTCACTGCCTTAAACGGACATTTGTTTTCACTGCACACTCCGCAAGTCTTACAGACATTTTCATCTATAACCATTTTACCGTCAACAAGTTTAGCGGCTTTTGACGGACATGATTTTTCAATCATACAAACCTTACAGCCTTTGCAATTTTCCGAATTGTACTTAGGTATTCTGTGTCCCTCGATACCAAAATCGTTCAACGCAGGCTTTACGCAACTGTTCGGACAGCCGCCTATACCGATTTTAAACTTATGCGGCAATTTTATATCAGCCCAGCCTATGTAATATTCATCATAAAGTTTTGTGGCAAGTGCGTGAGTGTCATAATTGCCGTAAACACAAGTTGTACCTTTACATGATGTAATCGGTCGGATTTTATTTCCTGTTCCGCCGAATTTAAGTCCGTGACTTTCGGCATAATCAATCGCATCTTGTACGTTTTCATAAGGAATACCCTGAATTTCAAGCCCAAGACGTGTTGTAGGAATCACTTTACCGTTACCGAATTTACTTGATATTTCCGATACGGTTTTTAAATCGTCCGGAGAAAATACAGTTCCGCGCGGTACAATTCTTCCCGAAAAAATTTCAGTACCTCTGTTAATCAAAAAGCCTTTTCCCTTTACCTCCGCTATCTGTGCAGGTTTCAAATTTGCCATACAAACACCTCTCTCATTTTCTCTTATAAAATTACAATAATTTTATCACGGCACAAATTTCTTGTCAATCAATATTCGGCTTAATCTAAATTTTTTCCATAGAAAAAGCATAGTTGATAATTATTTTCCAAATTATCTCTATGCTTTTTTTACTATTTCACTTTGATATTAACCGTTGCATTTGTTCCTATAATATTTTCAAGCGGTATATCGGAATTTACCAACTTTATCTTAATCGGTATAAGCTGAGTTGTTTTTGTGTATGTACCGGAAGTTGAGAAACTTGTTGTCTGTCCCGTAAGTGCATTATTTGTAATGCTGTTCACCTGCGTTACAATGCCCTCAAATTTTTGTGAACCGTATGCGTCAAGCGTTACTTTGACCAACTGACCTTCTTTTATTTTGGTTATATCCTTTTCTTCGATATTCGCACCGATATACAGTATGTATTTGCCACATAACCCATAACATCGGTTGTAAGAACATAGTCACCCCTCTCGGCGTCAACTTCTATGAACTTTCCGTTTGACGGCGATTTAATATACGGACCGCCGTCCACACGTCCCAATATCTCGCCTGACTCAACGTATTTGCCGACATAGGCATTAAACTTAAGTACCTGTGTCTTTTAAATCTCCGTTAGCCTTGTCAAATCGTTTAAATTCAAAATTCTGCGAATTAAATGCTCTTGTTACAAGCATACCTTCTATATTTTCACGGCTGACCAAGTTAAGCTTATCAACAAGTTTTTGCATGAGCGTCATTTTAGGCATTGCCACAAGGAATATAAACACTATCAAAATCACTATTGCCGACAGTGAAACAATGATTATCCACGAAAGCTCCTTACTGTTTTCAAGAGCCTTAACAGCACCGCCGACGCCCAAAATCGGTGCATAAAACACCATCCTGATAAGCATAACAAGCAAATTTTGAATTTGCGTAATATCGTTTGTCGTACGCGTTATAAGTGACGCGGTAGAGAATTTATCAAATTCGGCATTTGAGAACAGTTCCACCTTTTTATACACGTCTTTTCGCATATCTCTCGAAACCTTAGCCGCAACATTTGCCGCAAGATAGCCGACACATACACAACACCCGAATTTTGAGCCATATTTTTGTACATCCAAAGAACCGCATATTCCGATCTTGTTATGTCGTTTGTCAAAACTTTTGTAAAATCTATTCGCTTATTAGGATCAAATATACTTATAAATCTTTGTATTTCTTCATCCATTTAATCATTAACCCCCTTAATAATTAGTTGTCTTAATATAATACAGACTTTCACTCCGTAATTGTCAATTCTGTTTACTGAATATTTTATGGTTTTGATAAAAAAAATAACAGCACATCAAAGTGCTGTTATTTTCATAATTTTTTAGTGTTTGCCGTGGCATTTACCTGCCATGGCACAGTTGCTGCAACCGCAGCCACAGGAGGATTTGCCCTTCTTTTTATCTTTTATCATCTTATTGATGATAAGTACAACTACCGCAACAAGTGCAATACACACAATTATTGTAGATAAATTATTCATTAACCATGTCATTTTAAAACCCTCCTTATATCATTTGTCTTATATTGTTTTACGCTGATACTGATCTTTGAGTCTTTAAAGTGTTTGATTCTTTATAAGGCTTAAACAGCATATAGCAGATAAATGCAATTATAGCGATTGCAAATATAAGACCGATTACGTTTACACTGCCTGTAACAAGCAAACCTATTTGATAAATTACAAGTGCGATTGCGTAAGCGAATACACACTGATAGCCGATTGCGAATGCAGTCCACTTAGCGTTATTCATTTCACGCTTGATAGCTCCCATTGCGGCGAAACAAGGTGCGCAAAGCAGGTTGAATACAAGGAATGAATATCCGCTGATTGGGATAAATTTCTGAGCCATATTCTGATAAACAGAACCGTCGCCTGCACCGTAAAGAATACCCAATGTACCAACGATATTTTCCTTAGCAACAAGACCTGTAATTGATGCAACTGTTGCTTGCCAGTTACCCCAGCCAAGAGGAGCAAATATCCAAGAAATTGCTTTACCGATTGTTGCAAGAATTGAGTAGTCGATTTGGTCTTCTGTAAGCATTGTGAATGCTCCGTCTACAAAACCGAAGTATGTCGTAAACCATACAAGGATTGTTGAAAGAAGAATAATTGTTCCGGCTTTCTTAATGAATGACCAGCCTCTTTCCCACATTGAACGAAGTAGGTTTATAACTGTAGGCATATGGTATGCAGGAAGTTCCATAACGAACGGAGCAGGATCGCCCGCAAACATCTTTGTCTTCTTTAGCATAATACCAGAAATGATAATTGCAGCCATACCGACGAAGTATGTTGATGTAGCAACCCAAGCCGAACCGCCGAAGATAGCACCGGCAATCATTGCAATAAACGGAGTCTTAGCACCGCAAGGTATAAATGTTGTTGTTATTATAGTCATTTTTCTGTCACGGTCATTTTCGATAGTTCTCGATGCCATAATACCCGGAACACCGCAGCCTGTACCGATAAGAATAGGGATAAATGATTTACCCGAAAGACCGAACTTACGGAATACTCTATCCAATACGAATGCAATACGAGCCATATAACCGCAAGATTCAAGGAATGCAAGCAAGATGAACAATACAAGCATTTGTGGTACGAAACCAAGTACGGCACCGACACCGGCAACTATACCGTCAAGGATAAGTCCCTTTAGCCAGTCTGCACAGTTGATTGCGTCAAGTCCGTTTTCAACAAGTACAGGGATACCCGGTACCCATACACCGTAATCAGCAGGATCAGGTTCTGCACATTCGTACTTATCATAAACGCCAACCGAGTCAAGAAGATCATCATATGTAGCAGTATCTTCTTCATCAGCCATTGTTTCTTCATCGACTACTGTATATTCGATTTCATCAATGTTTTTTACATCTTCAACAAATGCAGCAAGTTCTGCCTTAGCAACTTCAGGATCAAAATCTTCTGATTCTGTATCAAGCGCCTCTGCAACTGCGTCTGTATCAATACCCTGTTCGCTTGCAGCGTCAATATAACCGTTTACTATATCTGACGCACTTGTGAATTCGTCAGCAGCCTCTGTGTAAGCAGATGAACCGATACCGAACAAATGCCAGCCGTCACCGAACAATCCGTCGTTTGCCCAGTCTGTGGCACTTGAACCTACTGTTACCATTGCTATGTAATATACAAGGAACATTACAACTGCGAATATCGGAAGTCCCAACCATCTGTTTGTAACAATTCGGTCAATCTTATCAGATGATGAAAGCTTACCGGCACTCTTCTTTTTATAACAGCCCTTAATAAGTTCTGCTATGTAAACATATCTGTCGTTTGTTATGATACTTTCTGCGTCATCGTCAAGTTCATCCTCTGCCGCTTTAATATCATTTTCAATATGTGACAATTTTTCCTGCGGAATATTAAGTTGTGCAAGCACCTTTTCGTCACGTTCAAAAATCTTTATTGCATACCATCTCTGTTGTTCTTCCGGCATATCGTGAAGAACAGCCTCTTCGATATGTGCTATTGCGTGTTCAACAGGGCCCGAGAACTCGTGCTTTGGAATTGTCTTACCGTTTTTAGCGGCTGAAACAGCTTCTTCGGCAGCTTCCATAATACCTGTACCCTTTAGAGCAGATATTTCAACAACTTTACATCCAAGCTGACGGGATAGTTCCTGAATATTAATCTTATCGCCGTTTTTCTTAACAATATCCATCATATTGACTGCGATAACAACCGGAATACCCAATTCTGTAAGCTGAGTTGTAAGATATAAGTTTCTTTCAAGGTTTGTACCGTCTACAATATTAAGTATTGCGTCAGGTCTTTCGCCGATAAGATAATTTCTTGCAACAACTTCTTCCAATGTATATGGAGAAAGTGAATAAATACCCGGAAGGTCAGTGATGACAACACCGTCATGTTTCTTTAATTTACCTTCTTTTTTCTCGACCGTAACACCCGGCCAGTTACCTACGAATTGATTAGAACCTGTAAGAGCATTAAATAGTGTTGTCTTACCGCAGTTCGGGTTACCCGCAAGGGCAATTCTTACATTCATTCTTAAATTCCTCTCTTTCACAATTTAATTCAGTACATTAATGAATATACCAAAATTATTCAACTTCAATCATTTCTGCGTCGGCTTTTCTTAATGAAAGCTCATAACCTCTTACTGTGACCTCAATCGGATCACCAAGCGGTGCAACCTTACGAATATGCACTTCAGCACCTCTTGTGATACCCATATCCATAATTCTGCGTTTTACCGCACCTTCACCGTGCAATTTGACTACCTTTACAGTATCGCCGATTGCTGCCTGTTTAAGTGTTTTCATTTGCGCTGTACCTCCCTTTAATTAAATCATAATTTTTTGTGCCAGTTCGTTGCTGATTGCAACTCTGGTTTCTTTTACATTTACAATTACGTTTCCGCCAAGTTTACTGATTATCTTGACGTGTCCTCCTACAACAAAACCAAGATTTTCAAGATGTTTTTTTACTTCCGGCTTTCCGCCAATCTTTTTAATTATGTTGTCTTCATCAACATCTACCAGTGTTAAAGGCATCATAAATTTACCTCCGTTCTGGTTAGCATTCGTATAAATAAAAACTAACCCCAAGAATATAGTTTTTGGTTAGCACTTTCTAACCAATAGTTAGTTTATCAAAACTAACCTTTCTTGTCAAGTGTATATGTCATATCTTTTTTATGCGTCAACTTTAAAGATTGTTGTTCACTTTGCACAAAATGTTGTATACTTCCTTATTTTTGCTCATTTTTTATTCGTTCCTAAAATTTGTTAGCCTAATCTTACTGTTTTCACTCAAAAAATTATCGAAATTTTTTTGAAAATATTCAATATATTTTTTGACAATCGCAATTTATTGTGATATAATATCTTTACTACTACAATATGTACACATTTTCACACAGAAAGGTGTTAAACTATGATAATCAAAGAGTCGGCTGAAAATTATTTGGAGGCCATACTTATGTTAAAGAACAAAAACGGTTATGTTCGCAGTATTGATGTTGCTCATCACCTTAACTTCACAAAACCGAGCGTATCCGTTGCAATGAAATCCTTTCGTGAAGAAGGCTATGTTACCGTTGATACCGACGGCAATATCACCCTTACCGACAAAGGTATGGAGATTGCTCAAAAAATCTATGAACGTCACCAGGTTATCGCCAAGGCTCTTATCGCCCTCGGTGTCGATGAAGAAACTGCGTATGATGACAGTTGTAAAATAGAGCATGATTTAAGTGATATTACTTTTCAGAAAATCAAAGAATATTTTCTTAGTCACACAAATGAAAATATATGATTTGTTTTAGCAATATTATCTAAATTATTTTGTCTTTTATCTGCTTATTAATGTACTTCGACAAATCTCATACCAATATAGTATGAATCGTTGACAAAAGTATGTTTAATATGGTATAATCAACGTGGTTAGAAACAGCTAACCATACAGCAAAAACTTACTTTTAGCTAACTTTTTGCTAACTGTAAAACACTATCAGTTCACAACTGTTTACAAAACAGTTGAATATATTATGGGAGGTCAAAACAAATGACAGATTTCGAACAATGGAAAGGATTTGAACAAGGTAAATGGTGCGATGATATCGACACTCGTGATTTCATCCAAAAGAACTACACACCATATGATGGCGACGAGTCATTCCTTGCAGGTCCAACAGACGCAACAAACAAGCTATGGGGTAAACTTCAAGAGCTTCAGAAGGAAGAAAGAGCTAAGGGCGGCGTACTTGATATGGATACTCATATCGTTACAGGTATCAACGCTCATAAGCCAGGATATATTGACGAAAGCATGAAAGACCTTGAAAAGATCGTAGGTCTACAGACAGACAAGCCTCTTAAGCGTGCATTTATGCCTTTCGGCGGTATTAAGATGGCAGAAGAAGCTTGCAGCACATACGGTTATGAGCCGGACCCTGAACTTCACAAGATTTTCACTCAGTATCACAAGACACATAACCAAGGTGTTTTTGATGTATACACACCTGAAATGCGTGCAGTTCGTAAGAACAAGATTATTACAGGTCTACCTGACACATACGGCCGTGGCAGAATCGTAGGCGACTATCGTAGAGTTGCTCTTTACGGTATCGATATGCTTATCGCAAAGAAACAAGAAGATTTCGTTGAATGCCAAAGTGAATCAATGTTTGAAGATGAAATTCGTCAACGTGAAGAAATCACAATGCAAATCAACGCTCTTAAAGAAATGAAGACAATGGCTGAATCATACGGATTCGACATTTCAAAGCCTGCTAAGGATGCAAGAGAAGCTTGCCAATGGCTATACTTCGGTTATCTTGCAGCTATCAAGACACAGAATGGTGCTGCTATGTCAGTAGGTCGTGTATCTACATTCCTTGATATCTATATCGAAA